>QQTW01000166.1_pt1 | contig 37704 bp, 49 predicted proteins | sample 1904831 | NCBI WGS metagenome assembly QQTW01 (sample SAMN09435610, study PRJNA476489) | Subsurface metagenome, whole genome shotgun sequencing project.
GGAGCAAGTGATACCAGCGCTGCTTCGGTGTTGTTGATGTGAGCACGATGGGCTTCATCCAAGCCCCCCGCTCGACGACCAAGGGAGCAGCTGGTCATTGCTTGCTCCTAAGCCTTCAGGCGTTCCATACCTTGCTCTTTCGAGTGAGGACACGCGTAGGAACAAGCGTCGTTCGATCTGTTTTGCCTCTGGCTTTTCCTGGTGGCATGGGGACCCGTCGAGGGTGCTCAGCGGTCGTCCGACCACGAGCGAGGGAATCGGACTGCTCTTGAATGGCAGGGGCCATCTTTGCGAGGCCACCCTATAGTACTTATCACGCAGCCTCTCGGACTGCCGCTCAGCCGGGAGGTGTGCGGTCATCAGGCGGGGGTCTTGCATCGTACTACCTTCTCTGGGAACACCCCAACAACCCTCTGGTCTTGGGCGCATACAGTAGGCCGGGCAAGGAGTAAGGCTCGGTACGGTAAGTTAAGCGCTCTGCCGGCCCGGTCCGTTGTAATAACGGGAATGTTTCCCGTCCGCGAATTCCTTGCATATGCGAGACAGCCTAAATTCAGCATTTTCGCAGCCTTGTTTTGAGGGCCTCGAGAATGCGGTTGCACTCTCATTTGCCTGATAGGCAATCATCTTGGCCAGTTTGGCGCGCGGGTCTTTTGTGACAGGAGAGGGAGGCGAGGGTCTCACACATGAACCCGTTTGAGGCTCTTTTGGGGGGGCTTTGTGGGTGGAGGATTGGCAAATCTTCGATGAGTTTTGGAGAAGATATAGGAAAGAATATGTTGTGAAGGAGACATGAGAGGCTCAAAAAGTTCGATTCAATACATATAAGCTTGGAGGTCAGTCTCATCGACTCTTACTGATGACTGGCTGTGAAGGAGCACCGTGGTTGAAGCATGCCACCTCGCGGCATAAGAATGGGGCAAATCGGGCGACTCTAAAGTTGTCACATTCGTCACGCCAACTATCGATCATCAACACTTCCTGGGACGACAATGCTGAGCCGATTTCAGAAATTTCAGAATTATTTGGATCCTACTAGCAGGCTGAGAGAAAGCAAACTCTCAGATCATCGAACGCCAGTCTCGGAGCAACGGAAGCTAAGAGTCTTGAGTGACTTGACGCGGTAAGCACTCGGTGAGCTGCACCAAAAGCGCCATGGAGATAGGCGCGGTGCGACTCCCAGGGATTACTATTCACTCGAAGATGGGTTACATCCACTCGCCATGTGACGAGGAGTCCAAGAAAGAATCGAATCGGTGGTGTAAGGATACGACACAAACCGAATGTCAGGCACCGTGCCTCGTTTTGCTCGGACGTCCAGTTTGGAGTCGAGGTCGACTCCCACCATGGAAGAGCAATCATTAAATCAAAGACTGGCACGCCTGAAGAGCAAGCATCTGCAGCAAGAATAATCAGGCTAAGATTAGTTGCACAATGTTCTGAGTCTACCATAAGGAGAGCCAATATCATCTCTCCAGTTCACACCAAAACTCTGGAAAACCCAGGGGTATCAACCCAGTTGTTCCCTGATGCGGCCCTTCCAACACCCCTTCTCTAAGGACCTGACTGGCCCAGAGCAAAAGTTTCGTCAATCTTCATCATGGCTGCGTTCCGCCGAGGATGCACAAACGCCACGAAAATGCAATATGGGAGCATGATGAGGACCAGCTCAGCCAGCCCGTTTATTCGGACATACTCGTGTTCGGTCAATGTCCTCGACCGTGACATCCACCGTGGTCGACTGGACGATCTCATGATAATTGGGAATCATCTGCTCCTGACTGGAACTGTGTTCGAGGTCTGGACAGCCGCCAGAGGCAGCCGCTTGACCTGCCCCCTGCGAGTCTCCCAGCTCCATGTGGTGGTGGACGTTGTGAGCTCGCAACCGGGGCTTGCTCGGGGTCTGTTTCGGCCGGTGATGGCGAATGACATTCCACAGCGACACCAATCCGGACGAGTTGGCGCAGATGATGATCGAGTTCAACTCCATCTGTGACCACATGGTGACGGTGGCGATGATCGGAAGCCAGCCGATCGGGCCATCCAGAAGGCGTCGGTTCAGGTACGCGTCAACGACGGCCAAGGTCTGCCACAGTCGCAGACCCGTGGCGATGGTGCCAAAGATTCCGATGGAGAAGACCATCAACAATCCCACTGCAGATGGAACCGTCAGCATGTGCAAAAAGTACTGATCGCCCGGCTAAAGACGCCAAGAGTCCACCCAACCTTTACGCTTCGTGCTGGCCTGCAGACGAAGAACAACACGCACGGGCAAGAGAAGTAATGCCAGATCGGCCAAGAGGCCAAAGAGGCTAATGGCCAGGTGCAAGGCGGTCCCGTTCACCTTACAAATATATTGAGTGTCCCAATACAGCCAGACGGGCCAACACTGAAAAATATGTACCTATCGGTGGATCCGTGAGCGACATTATATTACTACTCGTCGGAGGGAGGATCGTACAAAGAACGCTACAACCATGAAGAGGGTGATGACGCTGCTGAGGACGTTGATGATCCGATGGTAAGGGACCGGGGGGAGGATCCGACGATAAAACTCGAGAATGGAGAGTTTGACGACCCTTGTTTCAAGTCAGCAAATCCGGCAACAATGCCAATTGTCTCCGATCGTGGTCCTAGACGCTACCTACTCAATGGCCAAGATATAGAACAGGCTCACGATGTACTGCATCTTATAGGCGGTCGCGTACGACACCTCATACCGAGTGGAATTTGGATTGGACTCGCGATCCTCCAAGAAGATCTTTACTGTCAACCTGATGTGCGGGTTCATGATGTGCTGGGCCGGTAGGATGGCCACGGTGAAGAGCTGGAATCGATCAGCAAGGGGTTGTTTGAAGGAATGGGCCCACCGGTGACGAGAAGAGCAAGGGCCAAGCAGCGACAGGATGATATTCTGGATTCAATGAGGAGGCCCTCACTGACCCATCATGGGTCACACATCGTCTTGCGGCATGAATAACATCGGTGCTGGCCCATACAATAATCCCATTCGTCACCGACTGGACTTTGGACTCCTTACCATGGCGCTGGCAATCAACAGATCATCAAGACCTGGCTGTTTAATCACCCTCCAGCGGGTGAACAATCTAATGGCTCGTCAATACATGGCCTGCGGCCGCATTCACGGAATGCCTACCGAATCAAAGTGGTCACGCAGGCCAGGCCGACGAAGACATAACTGACGACGAGCTCCGTCGCCAGACGTCGGCTGATGACATCCAGCGAGGGCATCTTGCAAGTTGCGGATGCGACCCCGTCTCGACCGCCGCTTCCCGGACCGAACCGTTGATAACGGATCTACGCTCCACTTTGTACGAGACGCCATGGCCTGCTGGAAACGGGTTTGGGGCCCCGCTCGCGCCTGGACCAACCCGCGGGCCGGCCGGCACCATCTGGATATCTAGCGAGCTAGCAAGGGCGAATGCCCGCATCATCCCAGATCCACGGGGCTGCACCTCGGGAGGCGGCACTAAATAGACGAGCTGTTCGTGGAAGAGGGGGCGCCCAGGTCAAACATGTCCCGAAAGAGCATCAACTGCAGCGATGGAGACGTTGGTTGAGATCTGGGACTCTGCTAGATATATTTGTTCTCCCTTGTCGAGTTTTCTAGGCCACTGCTAACCGATTCAGAGAACAGATCGCGGTGCTCGAGACGGGATATCAAATTGTTTTTGCACCACACCGGGACTAGAATTGGTCGCCTTGCTGATCGGAAGGCGCTACTGTAATCAATTTCTTGGCAGGGCGCCGCGCTTTAAGGAGCTCAGGGCCGTCCCGCGAGCGCTGGCAAAGCAATTTATGCGAAGCATGACGATCGGAAATACCAAACCCTTGCCAAAGCAATCAGACGCCAACCAGACGTCGGCGCAACATCCCCAGGTGGGGCGGCCCATGCACCGACGATCACGGGTCAAGATAGCTCTACAGTACTCCCTGGCGAGGACGAGTCAATCCAGACCAGGATCTTCAGCAGCAGTGCGCCGGCTGCTGCACCATTAACCGTATGACACATCAGAACAATCGAACTGGCGCAAAAAAGCAAGGGAGATCCGGTCCAAGCCGCCATCCATCAAACCTCGGAGACGCTCGTTTTGCGCCCTCTGCTGCAGCGCCTTGCCAGTCTACGATTCAAGGTCCTCACAGCCAAGTTTACGGATCCTATATATTGGAGATCTGTCTGACTGCCTGGCTACGAAGTACTGGAATCTTTACCGTGGGCCATTCTCTGGGAAGGAACACCATCCGAGGAAGAATTGGCCCCAGTCACTACAGCAGTGCTTCCAAAGCTGGTTGACGCCCTGTTCGAAACGTGCCCTGCACGCCCTAGTTGCATCGGATTAGCTGCAGATGCACTGTCGGGCCTCGTGGCTAGAAAGGTTCGAACTGCGCCATGCAGAAATGGGAACTTCTCGGTTGCTTCCCTGTCGATGGCCAACGGCTTCACAATAAGGATCCAATTGTTCATCTCCGATTCATCAATTGAAGAACACTCATCTTTAATGAGCTTCCTTACATCACCTCATCTTTGATTTAGATGTTTGATCTGAACATCTCTTCAAGACTATTATCATCCATTTCAGTCACGTGAGTTGCACCGCCGAGCGGGAGGATCTCATTTGGTTTGATGCTCCAGCCGCAGCAAGCCGAACCATCTGGGGTAATTCAGCTGCAAGGAAGCGGCTGTGTTCTAGAGACACCCCACGCACGTCCACACCCTTCAGCCTTGCCGCGCAGCCAGGAACCTCTGAAACGCCGTTGCCATTGGTCCTGGAGGACCTCGGTGCGCTTTACATGGCGCACATCCCGCAGAGTTTCTAGCGGCACAGTCGAGGAATCAGCTGCCCCCTGATGGAATTGCCCATGCCTTGTGGATCCCGCTTGCCCATGGGGTCAAGCCACGCTGATGGATCCCGCCCTACTCAATTCGCAGCCTAGCGCTCGCCGAAGGGTGCGCAGGAGGTGAAAAGGCAATCTGGGGAAGCGGTGACCCTCTGTGAATATCCCTGTCCGATGGATCGATTGTCAGGCGATGCGACTGAGCCCGTTATGTTGTTGGTTGTGACGCGCGGTTAGTATGGCCGACTGCGCCATCGTCTTCATTTCCCGCTATATATCTGGCTTGCCCGCCATGGCGAGTCGAGCTCCCATTGGGATCCTGCTACTATTCTCTGATTGTTTTCTGTGTCATTGACCACCTGTTCTACGAACTTCGTCCAGAGTCAGAACATCCCCTGGTCGTCACATCTTCACAATCATGTCATCATCATCAGTACATCACCTTCTCGAACCTCGAGCGAAGGGTCGATCCGGTGGGTCCAGTGGATCTAGTGGATCTAGCGGGTCCAGCGGGTCCAGCGGGTCCAGCGGATCGAGTGGATCGAGTGGATCTAGCGGGTCCAGTGGGTCCAGCGGATACAGAGGTTTCAGCCGACCTAGAAGATACACATATTCGTCCATCTGGAACCAACCACTTTATCTGGACTCTGCTCGAGAGGGCAACCCGTTCTACATTCCCGCATATATCATCCAGGTGCTTTTGGTGATTGCATTCCTGGGGCTATGGCTTTGGTCTCTGGCGGTGATTTTCCGACGCCAAGGCAATGCCATACGACGTCGTCTTCAATATGTGTTTAGCGGGTCGTTGTTCTTTGTCTTTGTGTGAGCCTTTTCTTCCCCCCTGATCTTCCTACGAGGATGTTACTATCGTATCCAAATCAACTGACACAGCATCTCAGAGCCAACCTCCTCAGGCTGGTCGATTCCAGTCTCCGCCTCGACGGCGCTGAAACCACCTATCGCTACTGGAACGTCTACATCATCATCTATGGCTTCGATGCCCTTGCCACCATCTTGCTTTTCTTGACTCTCTACATGCTGCTCAATCACTGGCTGACCACGGCCGGATCATCGGCCCTTCCTTCTGCCAGTTTCTCGGCATCGACCGAACCCAGGCGTAAAAGTGGATGGGTCTGGCTTCATTGGGCGTTCATTGTTCTGCTGGTCATTCTGATGATCGTTGATGTCGGGCTTTTTGCTGGCTTGACTGTGAATTACGTTTACATCCCGGTCAAGTGGTCACACCAGAAACAGGTATGGAGGTTGATCAAGTGGGTCAAGAAGTACGGGAGCGCGGTCCAATTCGTTGTGTTGGCACTGGCATTGGAGGTGTTTGTGTGTGCGTGTTGGTGTAGGGCGGTCGTTCGACGTCGGGCTCCTGGATTGATGGTGAGTTACCTTTTCACTCCCTCCTTCCTTCCTCGCTCTTGACCTTCCCCAACTGTATACTATTTCTTTATATTATTTATGTAATTTAATGGAGATCAATCAGCTAATGAAGAGTCAATGGAAACAGGGACTGTCCCGTTTCGCCCTCCTCGTTGCCCCAGCTTTACTGATTCGAGCGATCGGCGACAGCGCCGTCGCTATCGCCATCTCCCTTCTCCAGCATGATCGGCCACGATCCCTGGTCCTGATCACGACGCTCTATTCTGGCATCTCGACTGTTGTGATATATCTGGTGTTGCTCATGGTGATTAAGCGTGTCGGAAGCGTTTCTGCATAAACCTTTTCTATCTACCTATTCATTGATTCATTTGTTCATTGGGGGATGCTCGACTGAGTTGTCTTGCACAGCATTTGCTGGTTGGCTGGTGGTTCTTCTTACACTGTTTATTGCTGCGGTTAAGCGAGTGATTCTGATATGAACGACATTGCAGTGTTTGGTTATGAGATACCTTGACTGGCCAGGACGATCTCTGTATCTGTATCATGATATATGTATCCATATTTATATGACACGGGTATTGCATCGTGCTGTAGCCGAGACATCAACCATCACCTCACTTGCTCATTATTGGGAAAAGCTCGGAGCTAACAGCTGCTGACAGAGCTACGGCTCATGAAAAGACGGTCGCTGGAATGTCTACTCGAGCCATTACTTTCTCATCTTGGTGTTCATCAATCCACAATTGTACGCAAACCGTAGTTGCTTGAGCCAAAGACCTTCCCGACGACAATGCATTCGAACCAAAAATCACGAAGCCCTGCAAACAAAACCAGCAAAAACAAAGACTGGAAACTTCGACAGCAAGCTCGAAATGATCATAGCTCTATGGCACGCCGTCGCCCGGTAGCCGAGCTGCACCATAATTCAGTGCCTCAAGTCTGCCAACAAACTGTTCAGCAACATGTTTTTGAGAAAGATAAAATACAAAAGCATCCAGCTATGGAACGGCTAACATTAGCTCCTAGGCATATGCAAAAACGCTTAGAGTGGACACAAAAATAGCAACACTTTAAGACGGTAGGCGATTGGGCTCACGTTGTCTAGAGTGACGGGGTGGCAATAGTTCAAACTAACGGAACACGCATTGTTTAGGTCTTTTAGTTACCCAAAAAAGAAACGGGCATCAAGATTGTTACGAGCTCATACCAAATGGATCAAGAATCTTACTGTTTTGAGTGTGCATAGTAGAAGGAAGGAGGACTGCATTTATATCACTTTATGTCGATCAGGCTAAGACCGGCAAAAAGGGTGTCACAACTGAGATTTTACTAAACGCATACAAAGCACATTTCCCTTGGTTATTCAGTTGACGTATGCATCGGGCCTTCATGCAAGGTAGTAACTCTAATGCAAGATTTCATACAGCCAGAGTCCCATTGAATTGATTGAATGAACAAGGATATGTACTCGGTAATGATATGGACACCATGTTCACCTGATTTTAATTCGATTGAGCAAATTTTGTACATGATGAAGACATGAATAGGCAAGCATTATCCTGAGATACGGACTTTGGTATGGGGAGAAGGAGAAAGGACAAAGACCACAATTGTTGAAGCAGTTGAGATGGAATGAGATGTAGTGAGAAAGGAATATTTGAGGACGTTGCTTGGGAGTATGCCTTGACGGTTCGAGGCTGTTTTCAAAGTAAATGAAGGCTACACTACGGCGGACTATGAGCAGCTCATTCTCGCAATTGATTGTTTCTTCTACTTATATAATACATCTCTTTTGACCTAGCCGTTGTGATGCTTCGCTGGTCATAATGCAACGCCGGTTGTTGCACGATGTGATAGCCTTGTCACCTAGCTGTAACGTATAATGATTACTGCATGTATATAGTCTTATCTGTCTAGATCGAGCATGGCATGATTGTACTACAAGGATAGATGCTTCCCCTCCTTCGAACTAATGATGGCGACGACGACGACGACGATGAAACTATCCTCATGAGACACCCGACGACGATGGTCGCAGCGTCGGTCTCCCTGTCATGATCGCAAAAGAACGTTGCTTCGTGCCCAAGATCAAAAATCGATTGAGCACCCGTCTATTCCCAGAAAAATATAAATGAAAAGAAACGATGACCAGCAACGTGACAGCGTAAGATACCATCGCTGAACTGTGGTCATGGAGGAAGGGAAATCAGATTCCTCCTCCATGACCACAATCCTTAGCTCTAGATGGGAAACAACGCCGACAACCTCGTACTCCATCTTCCAAACAATCCCGATTCGATTTTCTTTCAACTCCAGTCCAGTCCAGACCAATTGCTCCACGCATCCCATCTCAGGACCTGGTGGTTTCTCCACCCTGATATATATTCTGTATCGCTTCGAAAGGTCAAGTTAGCTTTGATCCTCGTCAGACAAGTTCCAACGCCCCCCACCAGATCAACTCACCCACTCACTCATCCACTCACTTTGATCAATGATCAATGATCAATAATGACAACTTCAGCGCTGGCAGGTATTTATAGCAATACAATAATGAGGCATTCCCCGACAAGTCTGATACGAGTATTTGCAGTGACACGGTTCCTCGCATCTGGCGATGGGACCGGTGGGTGCACCGCCGCCGGCCATGAAGCAAAGCTCACCACATTTAGCCAGTTTATTACCCTTGAGTAGCGAGGCGGGTTCTTTGGGGGGGTTCTTGCTGGTGCTGACTTGTTGGTCCCCAACCCCATCAGACATCTGTCGACGCGTGTCGTAGTAGGATTTGACGAGCTGAGGATATTCACGGGCGAAATCGGGCTGATTGGCTTCCGTGTAGATACATCCTCCATTGTTGTTATTGGGGCTGTTTGCGTAGAATCCGCGGGGACCTAGGGTCGGTGGGTTTGCGTTCAGACGGGCCATGAAGGTCTTGTAGTCTAGCTTTTGACAGCCATTGGTGGTCGTTGGTGACGCATGAGTGACGCCAAGGAAGCTGGTGATGAGCAGGACGGTGGTGATGATGGTCTTCATGAAGGTCATAGCCATCTTGTAAGCGCTTGCTCTCGAACGGCCGTTGAGAGATAGCTCGGGCGTGAATGAAGGGATGTGGGTGGAGGATGGTTGAGTTGGGAGATGACCGGCTGATGTGAAGTAGTTCCTGGATTGGATGATGATGATGATGAGGGAATGTTGAGTGAGGATGGAACTGGATATCACTGGCCGGACACCTGCTTTTTATACGGCTTGCCGGCGAAAAAAAGAAGGGCTGTGTAACATGTTGTCCATCCATCGTTTGCTCATCACATCGTGTTCGACTTCTCCTTGAGGTGTTTGTTTCCTCCCCCTCCCCCTCCTCCTCCTCCTCCTCCTCAGAACGACAATTGAACCGGTCAAGTGATATTGGAGGGTGTCGTCGAAGGAAGCTGCATCGATGTCATGGCTGCACTTTCGTACTTCGTACGAAGTTGGGTAGCAGAAGTTCTCTGCCCGATACTGCACGCTTGCCCATGCTCGATCGAAATGGTGATGTCGTGGTGGTGGTTTCTTTCCCGGGCAGCAATCTCATGATGTCTGATCGTTTGGATCATGGTGATGTGAAGCGTCCAATCGGGAGTGGAGACTTCTGTTACCCAACCCGACTTCGTACCAGACTTCTTCTTCAACGTCCGTCGTCTGTCCAGCCTTCTTTCGCTTCGGCGGTCAGCTTTTGTAGGATCGTGCATAAAATCCATAGCCGCCGTTGGGTCCCTATGTTGTGGGGAGGAACCAACCTTTTATATACGGACGATGGCCACGTTCATAGCCCGGTTGATCTGATAGTAAAAGCCGGGGTAGTGCGGAAGCGAATGCGGGGTGACACAAGCAACGCCCTCTGCGACGCAAGGCTCTGCTTTCTGCACAGTTCAACATGGAGGGGTTTCAGCATGAGGGTGGGGCCTTGCAGGCATCACCTCCAGATTCGTATTATGCAAGATCGCGAATGACAGACTGCATTGGGTCGAAGGGAGTATCCCTCCATTGGACGACTCACCGGCTCAACAGCAGCTTTGGCACACCTACAGTATCAGTCAGCCCTCGAATCCTTCATGTGAGCTATGGCCACCACGAGGGCTGAACTCCCCTTTATCGTGCCGAAACCCAGCCAGTATCTGCCCAATCCAGAAAAGGCGCACTGGAAGGTTGTGACACGGGTGCTCAGGTAGAGTTACGTCAAAGCGACTCTAAGATAGCTGCCGGGCTGACCTGCGGAGATACGGACTCCGACAGCTGGACTACACAAATATTCGTTAGGCTGCCTCGGCCAGGGCGCTTACCGTGACTGCATCACCACCGCACCTGAGCCCGTACTGGAAGGTCCAGTATACCTTATCCGTATTTCGACATCATGACTGGAACCAATGTCGATCAACCCGCTCGACGTCGTTCGCCTTCACCCTCTCATCGCCGTCCTCCGCAGTCGCGCTAAAACACTTCAAATTTGACTGACATTGAGGCAGAGGAAGCTTGTCATTTCTTGATCGATGGTTTGCTGCACCTCCTATCGGGCTTGAAACGTCGAAGGGGTTAAGCGGCTGGCAGCGGCTGGAGCTTGATACATTGAACCAGTCGAGTTAGGAGGCGGAAGGAGTGTAACGAGCGGGTGCAACGAGCGCATGCTTCTCGAGCTCTGCAGATAATCCCTCGAGAATCTACAGGAGAGGAGTCATGATAGGTAGAAGATTGTAAAGGAGCAGCGAAAAGGATGATGAATTGACTTACCAAAGCGAATAAAGAATTCAACGCTCCCGCTTCCCAACCACCCACAGACTGTTTTCCTCCCCAGACTCGTTTCTTCTTCTCAGGATCTTCCTCTTCCTCCGCCTGCTCCTCGTCCTTCTTCATCTACTTTCCAGAGGAGTTGATAATGGATGGGATGTTCCATGACGCTAGGTCAGATGATCGTGTCACGGCTCAGTGGTCGGTTCACCGTACTGAGATCTCTCACCAAAGGAGGAGAGAGCGGAAGGGGGGAAAGGAAAGGAGTTGGAATATCCTTCTAAGACTAGCTAGCTATGAACTGGCTAACGTCGAGGAGAAACAAACGTCATAGAGAAGAGGAAGGGGGAGACATAGCCAAATCGACGTGCAGAATACCTCCTACCGTTAACCCTCATGTGGTGCAAGAGAACAAGGAAAGAGATCATCTTTTCATGATGGTTGGCATCCACGAATAATCATCCAAGAAATTATATTGCGAGAGATGACTGTTGTATATCATGACAAGAGCGTTATCAACGATGTTGGATGATTTCTGGAAATCCGGAGACGAGAACTTGGTCAGCGAAGCTCATTGAGTGATGAGAAGTGGAGGAGAAGCTGATGCAAAAGAAACAGTACGAGTGCCTCGCATTCTTGAGGACTCCGTTGCAGCGGACAGACGTACCTGTTAAGAAGTTCTCACTTAAATCCCAGACGAAATGAAAGCTCGTCAGCCGATAAGACTAAAAAAAGCACGAATGCCAGACAGGCGGGAGGGTTATGGTTGGGATGCTCACAAGCTCAGAGTGATGTACCTGTCACATTGTTTTCTCATCAGCATACGAACAATAGACACCATGAGATGAATGCATTGACCAGATGGAATCGCTACGGGAGCAGAATAGCAGGACTCACCCATCACGATCATCGTCGTAGCGCTTGAACACATCGGTTAATCTTTTGAGTGTGATGCAGCTCTGGACGAAGAGGTCGAAGGAGATGGCATTGGTGCCTGATCGGCATAACTATGTTAGCCAATGCATCCATTGAGCCTTGATAGGCGCGATGTATGCTGGATGGCCAGAAACAGCCTGACAAGGCAAGGGATACTTTGGAAATTCCTCACCTCGTTTATCGTAGGTTCGAAAGAGCATTTGCACGAACTGAGGCGTCAGGCGGTAGCCGAATGCTGCATTACCATGTCATTATTTGACCATATATTTATCAGACTGTACCGTCTCAAGGCAGCCGCTTTTCCTATCTGGAAAATCATACCGATCAGTGCTTTGGAGAACTCATCATAACTGATATTGCCACTGCCGTCCTCATCGAATCGGTTAAACAATTCCCGCCACTGTGCCAGAAATTCCCAGAGATGACTGTTCATTTAGATGTCAATTGGAGACCGCATAACATAATGCATACAGAGAGCACCGTACCGAAACTCCTCGATACCGATCGTGCCGGATCGATCGGCATTGAACATCCTGGCCAGCGTTAACTGCATTCCTGGTACCTCTTACAGAAAGAGGCATACCGAATCATCAACCGAATTGTCTCCGGATCAAAAGATGTATAATCGCTATTGACCAGCGCCGATCGGAGTTCTCTCTCGCTCAATCGACCGCTGCCTTTGAGTAAAGTCAACTAATCATTTCCAAAAATCCACATATTTGAAAAATGCAGATGCCTACCGTCACGATCCACGGATCGAAATAATGCAACCACTGAAGCGTCAGAGCCTGGCAGAGCGGGAGTGGGAGGGGGTCTCGGATTAGGCGGGGGTCGATTCTGATATGCTTGGGAGGGAGGACTGATTCGGTAACCAGCCGGGGGTGGGGACTGCGCGCCATGCGAGCCATATTGCGCCCCTGGTCGCGAAGAACGACGACCGGGCATCTGTCCCTCGCCGTACGCTCCTCCGTACGATCCGGCTGGCAGTGGTGGAGAGGGTTGGGGCTTGTTGTAGCTGGAGTGCTGCTGTTGCTGCGTTGGTCGATGGGACACCGAACCATGATGGGACACCGAGCCCTGATGGGATACCGAGCCCTGATGGGACATCGAACCCTGATGCGCGGAGAACATGGCGGCGGCCTGACGCGGGATATGAGCTTATCTTTGAGAAATCGGGTAGATGGAAATACTTGTTCCGGCTCAAAATGACTGTTCTTATAGTTAGCGCTTGATATCCCAGCTGCAGGGGGAGTATTTCTGAGGAGAGGGAATAGATCAGATATGCCCTGATATCATAAGGAGAATTGCTTACGCTGGCAGCGCGTCCGGATTGTACGCGTTATTATAGGCCATGGTTAAACTACGACAAATCTACTCGGCGGGATATATTACGATGCCGTAGAGGATGTGGAGATGTGATCCTCGACGTTGATATTGATCGAGTGGGAGTCAGGGGGACCGACAGCCTCGTCCAACGGCGCCCCACTTTAGCGCGGGGCAGCCGACGCCTGCCCACCACTGGTGACACCAACGACCCTCAAGAGCCTCACCAGCTGACAAACTCGTTGGCGATGGACGATACCGAATTTTGGCTGTTTGGCTATGGGTTCGTGGTGTAAGGTGCTGTTACGGCGAGGCAGCTGATACTGATGTAGGAGTCTGATATGGAAGCCACCGCCGCATGCTGGTACGGCCGTCCATCCTGATGGGCTGATATTGCTCCCCGTCTGATATCGTGCAGACCAGCGTATCCCTGGATATATCAGAGGCTATGTCCGGAGATTCTGGCAAGTATGTAAAATCTGTGTCTTAGGCGGATTTGACATCTTGAGTGACGATTGCTGTAGGCGAGGTTGTTATATAATTGATCTCCTTTGTTGCTAGTCAAGGAGGCTGAAAGCACTGTAGTGAGGATCATCGAGGAACACCAGAAGCCCCTGGTCGGGTCGTGACCCTGATTGAACGGTCCTTTTGGGAGAAACTGGTAGATCCTGTTCGCATCCCTGTTAGTCCTCAATGTTGAAACCTGCAAAATAACCCCTCGACCAGCATACCTCCACCGCGGACGAAGTCTGGGGAGTAGCGTACCACATCACTCCAACCCGGGTCGAGGAAGTCAAAGCGTATCTTGATATTCGGGAGATCAACGGCTACACCATCCACGAGGTGCCATTCTATCCGGCTCATGACCATCAATCGCCGATCCGGACAATTGCGTATATCGGCACCCCGGAGAATCCTCAGTTCACAGGACCGCAGGATCCACAGGCGCTTGCGGAGCATATCTGGAAGAGCCGAGGTCCCAGCGGGGACAATAAAGATTACCTCTTGAAGTTGGAAGAGAGCTTGGATGAACTCTCTCCGGAAAGTGGGGATGGCCACGTCAAGGAGCTGGCGACAAAGGTTAGAGAATTACAAGCATCACGAGACATGGATCAAGCAGAAACAAGAATCTCGGAATGAAGAGAGCCACAAAGTGTGCATCGGTTGACTGTCGACGTCTTCTGCGTCTAATGGACTCACCGTAGAGGGATCTTAAACGAGCAATAGAAAGGGCCATGAACGAATTGCACCACAAGAACAAGCACTCCACGGGAATCGAACATCCATTCAAGTATGCGAGCGACGTATCTTTTGCCTTGCTAGTTGAGAGTAAGGAAGGGGATATCAGGAGGTCTGACGATCCGAATCATGGGCATCTACCAGCCACCACTGCCACCACCGGAACCACCCTGGCCGCCGTAACCCTGGCCGCTGTTGCCGCCGCCGCCATAGTACTGGCCTCGGTCGTAGCCTCCGCCACCGCCGCCATAGCTGCCACCACCACCTCCGCCGTAGCCACCGCCTCCACCATAACCGCCTGGATTCGTAGCATGTCAGAATGCGTTTCAATCGAAGATGCTTGAAACACAGAAAATATATACTCACCACGATAGCCGCCTTGGTCATAGCCGCCGCCACCTGGAAGGGGATCTCTGTTAGTGGGAAACAGAAAGAGATATTTCGCGAGCTTACCATAGCCACCGGAGCGACCACCATAGCCGCCACCACGACCGCCGCCTCCACCGCTGCCACGCTCAGACGCTTTATCAACACGAATGGTACGACCATCGAATCTGGATCACGTTAATATGCGGGGTCTCATCTCGACCCTTGCTGTTTTCGTTCCAAAGACACCTACTCGACGTTATTCATGGCCTGAATCGCAGCCTCGGCATCGGCCTCCTGAGTGTACTGGACGAAGCCAAAGCCTCGGCTCCGGCCCGTCTCACGATCCTTGACCACTTCCTGTCGAGGGCACACTCAGCATGAGAGGAGGTACCCCTCGCCCTGCTTTAGTGTGCACTCACAGCTTTCTCCACCTGGCCGAATTCCTCAAACTTGGCCCGCAGCACGCTGTCATCCGTGGCCCAGGCCAAACCGCTGACGCATCAATTAGCATTCTGATCTCGCTGATGATTGATGATAATATCAGGAAAGTGAAAAACTCACCCAATGAAGAGTTTCGCCATTGTATCTTAGTTGGTACCCCTTGAGGTCAGATTGTTGTATGTTTTATCGTTCTGGCAGAGGTCTCAATTCCAACCCCTCAGGCAACACGGTAGGGCTCGTGAAGCGAGCAGTGAGACGTGACGACGCGCAAACAAATGGAAGTACAGCAGGGCAACACATGATGAACGGTCTTGGAGAGGACTGGGAGGACGGGCAGGAGGCGAAGGGCGATCGAGAACAAGTCAGCGAGAGAACAGGAGCTACGGACGAGTATCTTGGTCACCGTCCCGGGTCGGGGTGAGTGGTTGGTGGTCGATGAGAGAATGATCGGACGATCAGTGAGGGACAGACTGGTGCAGTGACGACCACACTTGACGATGGGTGATCTGCTGAAGGTCGAGCAGAGGGTTTATCTTCCCTCGATGTGCGTTTGAATTGACCGAACTGAACTGAACTGCTCCAAGAAGTTGAAGTGGCAGTTGAAGGAAGTGAGAAGGAGGAAGGGAGGAAGAGAAGAGGAGAGAAGAAAAAGAGGGGATTTGTGGATGTGGGGCCCTGGGAGAGGGGGGACTGCGTGCGAGCGGGCGGGGGTGGCCGCACGGTTAGCGCCGATGTGCGGCTTATGTAATCACGTCGCGTAAAACAAGTCGCGCATCCTTTCCTCACTCATCCCTCAACTCGGACGATCCCGCAGTCACCACCACGCACATGACATTCAGCCATACCATTCAGGGCGTTACGATGAATGTTATGATTATTTTCCAAAGAGTGCAGCATGGAACCAAACAGATGTATGATGCGTTCTGATACAATTCTGGAAAAACGATTGCTTTGAAATTTTCACCCTTCAGCCAGCCCGAGCATTGGACGGACTTCACTTGGAGACCAGATGAGCGTCGAGCGCCATCATATAAAACATTGCCTGAAACAGCATACATCAGCTGCTTCATTGCATTTCTTCATTTCATCGATCATGTATGATGGGCAATTCCGACTTGGTACGGGACTCGTGATGACGATGCTGTAATGAGGGTCTCCGACTCTTCGGTGATGGTCTCCTCACTGAGCGCAGTTGCCGAATTTGGCAGCTACCCGTCGAGGACGTTATCACCTCCGATGGACCTTCCCACAGCTCAGTGCTTGAGCTTGGACGAGCATGAGAGTCTTCTTAGGGCTCATCAATCTATCGATCTCTGGGGCTGATGTTGCTCTTCATCAAGCTCTCGATGAAGAATGTTTCCACATAGCACGCTAGCTGTTGGGCTAGAGGCAACGAATACTATTTCAGAGAATTTCCTAGCCAGAGGAGATGCGTCAAGATTCGTGTGCTTCGGACCTGAATAAAATATTCTCACCTACGTGCATCCTGGGAGCAGCAGCAAGAGCGATGGCACCAACTGAAAATGGTAGCAACCCCCCCGGCTTGCAACATGATATAGCAACGTGGCTCTCGGATGTCCCTGCTGGAGATGCGGATCCCACGGTGCCTACGAGCGAGCCTCTTCCGCAGCAGCATGAAGTGTCGAGCCTTGGTGGTCTTCTCCAGAACATATCCAGAAATCGCACTCAGGCCGGGAAAACGAGAGAGCGAGTTACATCACCTATCAGACCAGGCCAGGAGAATTGTCAGCTCAATGAGAAGAGTGAGTCTCACTCCCTGAAATGGCTGATGTGAGCCTAGAGTTTGAGGTCACGGCCTATTACTCACGCTATTCAAGTCCGTGAAAATAGACTATCATCGCCCCTGCTGGGATGCACGCCGGATGATGTGTCACGCCATGTTCAGCCTCGTCGAAGCAAGCATGATGCCGACGGGACACATTTAGAACTGAAAATCCGGCAAACAAGAGACTTTCAAGAGCCATCAGGCGACAAGTCTTTTCTTCAAGCTGTTCTCAATCGACAAGGAGACGAAAGCCAATATGACAGCGATCATATCGAGCTAGGAAAGCCTAGTGTGCATCAGAAGAGGGCGCCAGCTCAGGAGAATGATGGAAGCCACGATGACGGTGCAGAGCAGGCTCAGAAGTTCAAAAAGAGAGCACGTCATCGGACTCGTACAGATCGGTACGATCCCAAACCGCCGAAGCCGCCAAAAGGGCTCAAGAAGACGAAGGACGGTAAACAATCTCATTCCCGTAGCCGGAAATCTCAAGCTGGGTCCCGGTCACTTCAAGAAGGGGCGTCGAAGCATGTCTCGAAGGAGCGGATGACGGTACGTTTTGTTTTGCGATCCTAACCCTTTCAATGGTGATCTCATTCACTGTCGATTAGTTAAAGCCATCCTACGCGCTGGGCTTATTCAGTCGCGGCCGGGCTTCATCGACCAAGGGCCGCCCACGTGAGTGTTGTCCTACTGTTGGGACCTATGATAGAGGCATCTGATATCTGGATAGTGGAAGATCTGGCATACTCGGAGATGCGATTTTTGCAGAAGCCAAGAGAGCCACTGGGAGACGTGGGCGGACATGAAACGGTACTGGCCGTGGACCAAAGGTTGCCACAATCTGATGCAAGAGAGGAGACCGCACATTCTCGACCACCTCGACCGGCTACGCCAAAGCTGTCTCCTCGACAAGGCAGGAAACACGACTACCAGCCTGAACAAGATCTTCCTTCCTCCATGGAAGGCAGGCCGGCTAGTGAAAACCCCTGGGTGGAAGTCGTTGCGTCTTCTCCCCCAACGGGCCGTGTTCGGCTCAACCCTGGACGGGAGACATACCCAGCTGGAGAGACCGCCGGTCAGAGCAAGGCCATACAGCAGTTGAATTCTTCAAATATCAGCAGGCGAGATCTCTCACACAGTCATGCAGGATGCCTGGCGCCTTCCAGCGAGCCGCTTACTTGGTCGAACAGTGTGGTTGGCAGTGATTCGGAAGACGTGCTGGGATGTAAAGAAGGAGCGAGGGATGCCAAGCGGCACACCACTCAGAACGATAAAGCAATGCGAGACGATCAGACGATTGGTCAAGAACGATCATGCAGCGACTCTCAACAGCCGCGGCCAGCAATCGAGGCCGTACCTCCGGGCTACTGTGCCTGTCACTGCCATGCTGCCGAGTCGAGACTTCTCGCCACCCTGCTTCAGGGCTCAATTCCCTTGCACAATCGCCCGAGCTCGCCGATGACAGACATGAGGGAACGATCCAGCGTCGGGGGACTTACGCCGCTATATGAAGACGTCAATTCCGTGGCCCTCCAACAAGATCTCCATTCGATTCAAGACATGCAAGAGGGAACATCCGAAGTACCAGCCAGTGCGGATCACCAAATCTGGTGTCCGGGTCCTGCGGAGCTATCACCTTGCTTCCAGCCGCGAGTCACCGCAGAACGGTCTCCACCCCCAGCTCACTTGGGCGTTGCTGGTCCCGTTTCTGGTACCCGTGGATCTACTGAACCCAGTGAACTCGAAGACAAGCCATCGTCCAGACATTCTTTTCAATCTGAGCGCAATCCTGGGATTTTCTTTGACACGAGGGCTTCTACACAGTGGTATGAAAATACCGGATCGGTTGAAAGGACAAAGGAAGCTGTTCATCCGGACAGCATAGGCGAGGGCAGGTCGTTAGATCATCAACATTGGGACTCGGTGGCTATGACGTACCGTCACCCTCATCAGGCTGCATACACCAATCCTCCCGTTTCCAAGGAGCTGGCGTACTGTGAGGTCGCCGACGGCCATCCCTCGGTGACAATCGATATGGCGAGAGCGAGCGCTCGAACCGATCAGCCTCTTCCTGATCTCCCCTGGACTTCCCAGCGTCGGACTCATGATGGTGCCGCCAAGCCTCGCATGGACCCGAGTGGAACGAATTTGGGCATTGAGGAGACCATGGCCGGGTTCTGGCGTCCTCACCGACTCTACTGAGTGGCTGCATCTTCCCATCACGGCGTCATCGTTATCGAACACACTGCCATGCCATTGGGTTGTTCCTCTCTTCGTTCCTCGGCATTGTCGCTGAAGACAATGGCACAACACTGCTGGCATTTCTCGACGGCTTGTTCATTGTTCTTATTGTTACCATCCCACTATCTTGTGGGCTACGATTGTTCCCGCTGGCGAAGAAAGAATGAATCGAATCTCACAACTTGTTCGCCCAACTGGCTCTCTCTCTAGGACTGAAAGGCGAAACCACAAAGGAACGACGATGTTTAATTTTGCCATTGTGATGTTGGATGAAGGCTCAATTATGCCTTGATAAAGATGAAAGAAGATCAAGACGATACCTTGTATCCACCTGGAGTTCCGCGGGACAAGAGTCACGTTCGAGGGTATATAAACCTTCAGCATCCTCCACCGTAACACGTCCAGACACAAGAATCTCCATCCACCACAACACACTACAACTCTCATCACTGCATCCAACAACGAACACCAGCACCCAACGCAAACACATTCTAGTAAGTTACCTTTCTACCAACGAACAAGAGGTGCATCCGTCTGCAGGTGGTTTACTCGTGCAAGCACGTGGAGCCGCTCACCATCCCGTGCGCTCACTCGGCGTCAGAAAACGCGGTTTGTCAAGGAGTCAGAAGCTCTCTGCCATTGCCCGAACGGTGCCCGCATTGCCGGCGCTCGAGACGGGGATCACTGAAATTCTGGTTCGTCTTCTTCAGCTTCTCGGTTCTCTGTGCACTCATCCTCTACACACTCGAGCAGGGACGACGAACCCAGAATGCGGTCCGAGAAACCCAGCTTGACATCCGAGAGTTATATTATTATCTTGCAGAGCGACCAGCTGAAGGGAGGTTCTTCAAGGCTGCTTCCACACTACGCGAATGGGTACAGTTGATCTGGGGAGAAACATCCCGAATCGCACAGGGCATATGGAGTTGGTGCCAGACATCACCAAACTCCTCATCGGACTGGCAAACCATAGCAGACTTCCCAACCTTAGAGCTACCGCCCTGGCCAACCCCCACTCGCTACTATACCCTCACTCGCCACTATAATTTCGAGATGACAAGAGTAACGCAACCTCCAGGAGGCGACCCCACCTCCGAGGTCACCCAAATCATTTTTTGAGGCGGCATCACAATCATTAAATCAAGTCTCATTGAAAGTTATTTAGTCAATGTCAATGTCTTATGGATCGACGGGCAGAGGGAGAGAAAGGGTTTCATGGTAAGCCAGTTGGTCAATCTATTAGATTGATTATCATCAATGTAGGATAAGATACTCAAATTATTTGCTGTCTTTCTTCACTAGATCATTTTATGTGACGCGGTATTCGGTTCGTAGGCACGCGGGTGAAAGAACAAATGGGACAATTAGCAGTAAGTGCATCGAACTTGTTTAGCGTTTTCATCATCCGTACGACGACTAATAGTAGCTTCATCAGCTTTAGAATAGGTACATCGTTATCACCCTCATTACGAAAATGGCATAAGCCTCGTTACGCTGACGATGGTGCCATAGCCTCCCTTTCATCGAACTCATGGTGAGGTTAGTGTTGCTGCTGAGCTGTCCCATTTGTTTCTTCACCTGCGTCTGAGTTTATCCACAGACATAGAGCTCTATTCAAGTTGAGTTGGTTTCCGTCACCAAACAAGGCTAACAATACGTCCAGACTCCACCCTTGTTTCCATCACCGGGCGTTCATTCACTCGATAGAATATGCACCATCTCCGACTGGACTGCATTTGTCGACGCTACCTCGCTACGTCGACACCACAAAGGACCCGTCGGTCCATTGTTTAGTCATACTCCGGTCTGTTAGCAACCTCCCTTTGTCTTGCACTCCGCATGATTCCACAGCCAAGATCACACGTTGTTCTCCCGAACAATCTTCTTGTGATATACAAACAATGGCCTTGTTCTGGATGGAAGATCTTCGAACAACCAAGGGACGAGCATCATCTGGCCCAATGTATAAGGACTCATCCCCACCCTCCTTTCTCACAAGCACACACTCGACTGCACACCCACCCACAACCAACCAACCAACCAACCCAACAACAGGACCACTCACATCTCGCACCAGCCCACCAAAAACTCCGAAAAACAGTCAAGATGTGCGTGATCTATCGATGGTTCTTTAGCTGCGGACACACGGTACGACGCTTCGTGCGTTGCGAGAGGCGTGAGCCGTGCAGCCTCCCGAGGAACATCGATAGGCGCATGGCCGAGTGGTGCCCGGAGTGTTTGAGGGAGGAGGAGAGGAAGTGGGAGAGGCGGTTGCGGCGGAGGCTCAACCGCTGAGCGGACCCCGCACCTAGGGATTCGTTCAGCGGTGGAGTCCGCCAATCGAAGGTAAGTGGTCCATGGAAAGTCAAATTGCTAACGAGAGGATAGGCGGCTATTTGTTTTCTCGGCGTTGACTGGAGTTTTGTTCTTTGCATGGCATGGCATTCCCGCGTCATGGCTAACGCGGGTTACCCCTTCACCGGTCACTGTCGTACGACATTTGTATAGAGCAATGTATTCAATTTTTACGCATCACCGTATAGCTCTAAGTACTCGAGCGCCATATCGGCAAAATCATCGCTATCAGGGACCAAATCCTGATAGCTATTGCCATCTTCTTCCGTCGGTGGTGGGGGCAATGAGGTAAGTTGAGTCAATGCACTTGACGGGCCCTGCTGACGGACACGACGAGCAGTTTCAACATCAGCAGCGGTCATCAACCTAGCACGGCCCAAAACCCATGCTCTGCCGGGTTTTTGTCGACTCCTCTCTTGGTTCTGTTGCTTTAAACGTGTATTTTCTGCCGTTAGCAACGCGTTTTGGGCGATGGCTTGCTCAGCAGCCTGTCCAAGGGTCTTGACTCTTTTGAGGGCTGGGGTATTCAAGCTAGAGTCACCATTAACCAATTCTGACACTCGTTTGTTGACACGTCTCGTGTAGTTTAAGGTGTATTGATGCCAATCAGCCTTAGATCGACTACAGACGGCTCAGGAGGTGGTGTTTTGGCTCGTTGTGGCACTTGTCAAAGAACAACTTAAGGATCAAATTGGTAGAGTTCAGTCCCTCTCCAGCCACCCTCGATATTGCTCTGTGCTAATCTTCGACGTCGTACGGCATCGTATAGATTGATGAACATCCGTTTGGGAATTTTGTTGGCACCCCCTTGACATAGTGCCTTCACCTCTTGATGATACGTTGTTTTGAAAGAGCTAAAGCAACCAACATCCAACGGTTGTGTGATGTGCGAGGTGTGTGCTGAAAGTCGTAACAATAAAATCCGATGCGCAAAGCAGAAAGTCAAGAAGTTTGCAATGCCGTGACTGCCGTGTCCATTCGTGATGAGGATCCTGGGTGCACTTTTGGCTAACGTTGCTGTTTGTGGCTCAAAGACTTGTTCCAGCCAAAGAAGACCCAGTTCATTGTCGGTATAACCATTGGCGCTTATGACATATGCCCATCCGGCGGGGCCAATGTCTCTGATAGGGTACCAGTTGTTCCGATGGCTTTTTTGCTGTGACAATTACCATTGGTTTAATTGCACGTCCCGTCGTAGACACGCACTTGAGAATTGTTGCCAACTCTCGAGTTTGTGGCGCCCGTCGATAGGGAGTTGGTACATCAGTGGCAACAACACGCTTTGCTTTGCATAAATGCCCTAGCATCACACCGGTCTCATCCATATGGGTAGATGTTGTAGGCTCGAACGTCGTTGGTGGAAAATGCATTGCCAGCAATTTGAAACCACTCAAGCAATTGATTGTATGTACTGCCTTGTGCTCGTAGAGTGTTCATAGCTCGTAGCTTGACTGCTTTGATGTCCTTGTGACGTTCATATAACCTTTCAATCCAGTGTTGTCCAACGGTCTCAAGCTGGCCACTCGCACCCTGCATCTCCCATCGGCGTCGAAGACGAATATTGGCCATTTGCTGAACTGTCTCAATGGATAGCGGGTATCCTGCTTGCGTTTAATGTCGTATGTAAGCCACTAATGCCTCCTCTTCACCGACCGTCAGCTTTTGTCGAGTTTGGTTGTAGGTAGCCTGATCAGCGCTACCACGAGCTCGATCGGTCAAGGTGCTCAATGGGACGTCGTGCCACTGAGCAGCCTGTCTCAGGCTCCGGAATTGGCCTTTTCGCCATTCAGATAATGCTGTATCTACATCGTCACGTAACCCAGTGATAGCCATAGAGATTTGATTGGTTTTCGATGAGATAACGCGTCGCTCGACCAAGGTGATGAAAAAGTGACCGGTGAAGGGGGGGGTGACCGGTGAAGGGGTAACCCGCGTTAATCATCTAGGACGATTTACCCAGTACTGTAACTCGCAACATCGAAAACGTTCAAGTATGATATGTAGCTCGCCTAGTAGCTCTACTATTAATTTGACACATATACCCTCTTCGACTCTTATGGTTGCCTTGTAGATTTGTTCAACATTTCCAATCGTGATTGATGGAGTTGTGTAAGCCTTGCTGTTTGTAGAGCAGACTTGCACTAGGTTCAGGCCCCTCGCGACCGCGAAGGAAAGGGGATAATCAGTGAAGTAGTCTGGAGTATATATATACTACTTCTTTGAGTAGAAATTTCAAGTAGGCGCTATCAACTGGTTAAATGGGCTCCTTCGGTGAGGCCCGCTGCGAGCAAAATCCACAGATTCTCCTAACGCAGGAGAGAGAGGCTTTTCCTTAGGAGCTTATTAGGGTTTTAAAATCCTGATGAGTTCTGAGCTTTTGCTATTTTTTGAGGGGGCTTTTTCTACATGGAATGACCATTGGACTGATGCTTAGAACTAGAGATGGTGTCGTCTGTGTGCAAGATACGCAATGGCGAGTGCCAGCAACTCGAAAGCAACCTCCAATTCCAACCCAATTCGGCTTAGCGTCCGCCGTCTCAACGGCCCGACCGTTAATCCCCGTGTCATTTTTAACCGCGACGGCCGCGTCAACCACGATCAATCAACCATCCAACCAACCACGCAGCAGCAGCAGCAGCAGCAGCAATGGACAACAACAGCAATAGCAATCAAAATACGCCAGGCGTACTCAGTTGGCGTCTGAGTTCACACCCAATCACGCTGCTCTTCTTTCTCTTCTTCCGAATATGTAACTTCCTCCCTCTCCCGCCCCTCCTCTCTCAAAACCTATGACATTGTTCGCACCACATCCATATGCTATCCAGTTGTCGTCCAGCTCCCGCTAACGTTTGTCGTGAATTAGCAAGTCTCTTCGTCTACCTCTTTGGTTTATTACTCTTCACATCCAACTTGTTAGTATTTCATCGCCTTCCCTGTCCTCTTGTCTCAATCTCTCCACCCAATCGCTTACCTTCCCTCCTTCCCTTCCCACCCCTCCTTTTCCATTCTTATATTCCCTCTTCCCTACCCCTCCACCACTCCATCCAAGAGAACTAAAGAAAAAAAAGTGTACTCCTCTTCATCGTCACCATCCTGTTACTAGCCGCCGATTTCTACTATCTCAAAAACATCGCCGGCCGTCGTTTGGTGGGATTACGATGGTGGAACGAAGTCGACCACTCCGACGGGTCATCACACTGGGTCTTTGAATCCTCGGACCCCAACACACGAAATACTAATGCAACGGATTCCCGCTTCTTTTGGATGGCGTTGTATATCCAACCTCTACTTTGGGTGGGTCTTGCCATAGTGGCGGTGGTGAAGTTGGAGTTTATTTGGTTGAGTCTTGTTGGTACGTTCACGTTTATCTACCCTTCCAGTAGTTGTTTAGTGGGAAATACGGGGCTGATACGTATCCCGGGAAGTGATCGCAATGACATTGACAATCACGAATACCCTCGCTTTTTCAAGATGTGATAAATTCGGTCAGGCGAATCATTTGGCTTCTAGTGCCGTGTATAGTGGCGGGTTGGCGAGGAATGTGGCGGGCGGGATGTTGAGTCGGTTTTTGTCGAGGGGGAATTAAGATAGCGGTTTGTTTTGGACATTGTCTTTTCTTTCTGTGATGGAGGGGGTGAGCATGGGCGTTCGTGGGTGTGGATGGTGTTTATGTAGTAATGCTTGTTCGTCGAGGTTGTTGATTTGGCGCGCCTCTACATTCGTGAGTGAGTGTAAATGGTATCAATCAAATGTTGTTGCAGGGTCTTTCAGCTGGCTAAGAAGGTTTACTACTGTTTGTGGATAGTTGCAGAAGCATTGGTGGTGACCGCGAAGCAGCAACACGACATAGATGATTTCGCTTGCTCGCTTGCCAGAAACACGCAGCACACGATCAAGCAATGAAATGAATGTATCATGAGCAAGCACGTCCGGGTACCGAGGTACATAGATGTTATGAAGGTTCAATTCGAGGCAATCCATATGATCAATCTGAATACACACAATCCTAATCCAATGACTGCTATATGGTGAATAGATATTTGAGTTACAGCTCGATATGCTCTGGTTCCTTTTCTTCCTTCTCGTTCTTCTCTTCCTTCTCTTCCATTTTCGCTGCTTCTTCTTTCACGGCAATCAACCCCTCCGGTAACTTCTCCTTCTTCCCCTCCCCCAACCGAATCGCATCGATCCAGTCCTCCACGCTCGTCACATCAGCCACATCACCGTCCTCGAACCGTCGATACCACTTCCGACGGGCATTGATGGCGATAATCTCCAGCTCGGTGTCACCCTTCAATCCCAGCGTCGTCCGAATAGACGACGCAACGGAGTTCGTAGCGGGCACTGCATAGAACGGGAAAATGGCGGCTTTTCGCTGCGCATGTTTATGCGCGATCTTGGCCAGGACAGCTTGTGCTTGAACGACGGCTTGTGAGGCGGATAGCTCGGCTTCGGAGCCCGCGGGGAGCAACGCTAAAACGCAAGTCGATGATTTAGGCTGCAGACATGCGTTTCGTAGTTCGTCATCGGATTCTAGAGATGGTATAGGCGGGGGTGTATCGAGGACTTGTTTTGGGGATGGAGCCTCGGCGGCGTCTTCCACGGCTTCTTTCGCGGAATCAGGTGAGGTCGTCTGTTTGCTTTCCTCACCGAGCTCGATCGTCGTCGCGCTGGGTGATGCCCCTTCGGATGACTCTTCAGAAGCATGCGATGCTGACGCCGACTCAAACGCCGCTTTATCCTCTTCCATGACCTTCTGCTCTTTCTTCTTGTCTTTCTTGGCGGCCTTGTTGGGTTTGGTTGTCTTGGGTGCAGGATCCGGATTTGGACTGCGTACTTGAGACAGGAAAGTCACCAGCGACTCCTTTTTCATTTCGCCGTCGTATACTATAGCTTCCTTGTCTCCGCCGGGAAGCAATATCAACGTAGGGAACTTTTCGACGCCGAACGTCTTTACGGCTTCTTGCTCCTTGTCTCGAATTTGGGCGAAGCTGATCCCGTCGAGAAAGTCCACGGCTAGAGCTCTGAACAGGGGACTCGTCGTCCCTTTGTTTGTGAACAGAACGGCTTTTGCGGTCTCGTTGCTCTCCTTTAGCCATTTTTCAACATCCTTGTCTCCGACTCTCTTGACGTGGTTTGGGATCTTATCGACTACAGCATCGACGATGTCCTTCGCCGTTCGGGCACCATTGTAATCTTCAACGTTTGGTCGTCCTTTTTTCTTGCCCGGACGGACGATCTTCAATGTCGGGAAGCCCTGCACGCCCATGCTGCCGCAGAAAGCCTTGTTTGATTCGGCATCGCAATTGATGGCTGCTATTTTGGCCAGTCCGGCGAGTTTCTTGGCAGCCTTTTCATACGCTGGTTGCAGATTTTTGCAATGGCCGCACCATGGTGCGTAAAATCTTGATACTCAACTTTAGTTTTCCAAACAATGGATGCGGAATGACCTGAAATGCAAAGGCGAGCTTACTCGACCATCTGATATATGTTGTGAGCGATGTTGTTTCTAATTAATGATTGGACATACTTACAGATGTATGATTCGATTCTGCAATCAGGCTTTGATAATCCTTTGCATCCACCTGCACCACTGGAGAACTCTTGGAATACATGGCAAGCACATCGGCGGGGAAGAGGGCGAGCACCGCCGCAGCGGCGCCCCAAGCAATCAAGTCTCTCTGCACCATGATGAATGATAGAAGAACAAGCTATGAGTGAGGATCCAGTTTGTATTTAAGGTGTTTGATTGTGGCTCCACCCAACAAGCCAGCTCGAAGGGGACAGATCATCCGAGTTTTAAACTGGACCTCGATCAGGCCACCGTTGACAGTTCCCTTCGTTCCGCGGGGAAGCTGAAAGCTCACTCCGGCTTAGCGTGATCGACAACGACCGTCGGAAGCAGCCGCTGAACCTAAGATTATTATGTAAGCACCTCGACAGCAAATGACTAATCACATGACGCACCGAGCTTAAGTCCGCCTCCAGGCTCCCTTGACGATGCAGTAAACTGATCTACAAACCCGTGACAATGGTGTTGAGTGAAGTTCCGGCCCAGCTCAAGTCGGCGGACATCGCCCGCTTCGTCCATCGAGCTGTTCAGGTGGAGAAAGTGAAGCCAGCCGTGGCATATTGGTGTATGTATCATTCCCGAGCTGGTAGTATGTGTTTGGGCTGACCTCCTTCGCTAGGCTACTATTGGATCGCGAATCAAATCTTGTCCAAAGGGCTTCATCTTGCAGATGCCGAATGCACAGCATATACCGAGAAACTGTTAAGAAAGCTAGAGCAGGTGCGGTCCAAAGAAACATGAACACCGGGGGTGGCTGCTAATAAATATATGTAGATAAAAGTTGAGCAAAAAAACAACGACGCCGTCACCGACGATGTGGCCGGCCAGGCTTACATGGAGCAATTTGGACTGGAGGTATTCAATCGTGGAGATAAAGCTATCCAGACGAATAAAGTAACTCGGTACGACTATATTTGTCTAAAAGCTCCAGCGTAAAATGATACTAAGTTAACTTATAGACAAACGGCGGACACCTTCCAAGCCGCTGCCACCTTTCTCGAAGTTCTACATACCTGGGATCCAGTCGATCCCGAGATTGCTGCAAAGATCAGATATGCAAAGTACCATGCCGTCCGGATAGCCCGGGCGATCAAGGCCAATGAAGACCCTAATCTCTCCAATCCGCCTCCTGAGCCAGTGCCAGATCCTCCACCAGTAGACGCCTCCGATGGTCAAAATCTGGAACTTGAAGCGCAGTTGGCGATGGAGAGGCGGGTCTCGCAAGAAGCTGACGAGGTGGTTGAAGAAGCAATGAGGGATGTTCGTGGACAGGACGGTTACCCGGTAAACGAAGCAGACGCCTATCCGTCCAAGCACCTCGGTTCTCGACCTCACAGTTTAAAGGACGCCAGCACCGAGTATCCACCATCCGCAGGGCACCATAACATACCTCCCGACAGACCAGTGTCTGCCAGGCCAGAATCAAGAGGCTATTTTCCAAATCTGCAGCCATCGGTGACGGACACGAGTGATCTGGATTTGCCAGCTGTTCCTTCCGGTGAACCGACAGGACCAGGCCACGTCGACCATACAGCGATCCGACCAGACGCTGCAGATCCTTCTTCAGCACCCGGTTCAAGACCGGATCTTCCCATGGACGTGGATTCTCCATATTGGCCTCAATCGACACCATCCCAACCTCCAGATTCAGGCACCCCACTCACTTCGAGATTACCCGATACCCCTAGCGATTTCTACTCTCAAGCGGTGCCCCCAAGGCAATCTATACCTGAGACTTTACCGCCTACACGTCCAGCAAACAGTGAGCCAGTCTATGCGACGGATGAAGAAGCAATTATGAAGGCGACGAAACATGCCAAGTGGGCCATCTCGGCGTTGAACTTTGAAGATGTCAAGACGGCTGTTCGGGAGCTGCAGATTGCTTTGGAGTCGTTGGAGGTGCAGCAATGATCGGTTGAGGTGGTTTAGTGCTTTCCCACGCATTCCACCACCGAAACTCTTAATATCACTAAATGTCTAATCGATGAGCGGGCAGTTACTTGTTTAAAATCTTCGCTATGCTCTTTCATCTTATCTTTAGATTTCCCTGTCAAGATTCTAACTGCTTGTATAACTTCAAACATGCACAGGGGCTTGTCATCAGTAATTATAGTTAGCTCTATGACTGGAGTGGAAGATTGCATGAAGATAGTTTATCTTCAGCCCTAGAACTGTGGCAGTCACAGCATCGCAAAGACTTCTCCTTTATGCACCATGTGATTATGCGCATTTACAGTTCCATTGGGGGTGTGAGGCACAGCAAGACTGTCTGGAACGCATGTATAATTTTAGGGGCGGAGCACACCTTCCAACCTGACAGGCAGGGGCTTCTTGGCAGCCCTACGAACCATCGCAGACCCATTTCTCTCCTTTTCAGATCACGACATTGCAAATGCCACTTCACGATCGTCCCAGCTAGACATCGACATGATCTGGTCTGAGCCGAGCGTGTCGAGTTCATCATCACTCCCGCCATGTCAGCGGACGACCCATCCACCGTCATCCCTGTCCTCCCTCGCCAACCTGCATGTGGATCCGGCCAGCACAAAGGATCCTACAACACCCCTCTACACGTCGGTGCCCTGATCATCATTCTAGTACTGAGCACACTAGGTGCGTTGGATTTTACTCTACTCTACGCATCATCCCCGATGCTGACCCATTCTGTCCCAAATCAAGCCTGAACTGAACCCCCTTTCCCAACAGCATGTTCCTTCCCCATCCTCGCTCGACGACTCCCGAGTTTCCCTGTTCCTCATCGGTTCTTGTTCCTCTCACGTCACTTCGGGACCGGTGTCCTTATCGCCACGGCATTCGTTCATCTCCTTCCAACGGCGTTCGTGTCCCTCACGGATCCATGTCTCCCGCGATTCTGGAATCGGGGATACCCCGCCATGGCCGGACTGATCGCGATGGTCTCGATGTTGTGTATCGTCGGAATCGAGATGTTCTTTGCCACTCGAGGAGCAGGTCATTTGCATGCCGGGGATCATGAGATGTTTCAAGAGGGTGGTGGTGGTGGTGGGCGTCCAGGTGGAGTGCAAGACCGGTCGTACCATCCTGTGGGCGGTGATGGTCATGTTCATGCACCGACGACGACAAATGGGTTATTATCCCCTGGATTCTCGTACAGTAGCGATGCCGGTGGATCCTCAGACCGTCTGATTGGGGATGGTTATGTATCGAAACCTCCTCGCGATGCATCACCAGATCAAGCCCTTGATGGGCCCGAAGATGACGATAATCTTGTCTTGGACGAGCTGGCCGAGGAGGGAGATCTTCCTTCCACTCCGTTCCGCAGCGGAAAGCGTCAAGAGGATGGCATACGGACTCAACACCCCACCAATCAACAACATCATCGACCACGGTCCAGTGATCCTGGCCACATGCCGGTCCGCAACGTATCTGCAGAGGGAGGCCCTCTGACCTCCGAAGAGCAAGAAGAGAAGAAATTACTCCTTCAATGCCTCCTCCTCGAAGCCGGCATCTTGTTTCATTCCGTGTTTATCGGTCTCGCGCTTAGTGTCGCCACGGGTACATCCTTCATCGTGCTCCTTGTTGCCATCAGTTTTCACCGTACGTATGCTTTTCCTCATCCACCATCCCCCTTCCCATGCCTTCCCGTCCGGTACTATCATCCACTTCTATCTCGTGACGATCAGGGATGGTTCTCGTCTGTAGACATGAATTGGCTCTTTATCTCATTTCCACGACAATTACTAATATCAAGAGAAGAAACATTCGAAGGCCTCGCCCTCGGCACTCGAATAGCCAGCATCCCCTCTCTCCGACCGACCTCTTACAGACCATGGCTCATGGCATTGGCCTACGGCACGACCACCCCACTGGGCCAAGCAATCGGATTATTCATACACAATCTCTACGATCCAGCAAGTCAAACAGGGTTATTAACAGTAGGGATCATGAACGCAATCAGTAGCGGTTTATTACTGTTCGCGGGATTGGTAGAATTGTTGGCTGAAGATTTTCTGAGCGATAAGAGTTATGTGTCACTACGGGGACGGAAACGACTCGAGGCTTGTGCCGCTGTAGGGGCAGGGGCGATGTTGATGGCGCTGGTGGGTGCTTGGGCTTGAACAAAAGTCGATCTGTTGAATTGTTGCTTGCTTCTCATGAGCTAGATCTGTGAGATCTATATCCTGCGGGAACTGGATAATGTGGCTATATCTTGCTGTAGCTATTAATGTAGCTAGGTAGTTACTTCTTTCTAGTGATTTAGTTTTGAGAATTACATATAGAATTCCTATCTTGCCGATGAAATTTTTACTTAGTCTCCTGATCGGTTATTGACGCTGACAGCTGAAAACAAGACCAGGAAACCGGCGAAAGAGAAGACGAAGGAAGAGGTTATAAAAGATGAGATAGGTAGGGAGAGTAGAGGTCAGGGAGGTAATATGCTACCTTGACTACGAACAGAACACGATCGGTAAACTTCCTCACTACCGCACTAGACGGAGTGGGCACCCGGTCAATACGGAGACTCTGTGATCCCCCGAATTAGCCTTCAATGGCTGACTATAATAGCTGATCCATCATACCCATATGTGTCAAAGCAGCTTGAATCTTCAAGCCAAGCTTGGGTAGCTTCAGGCTTTCATCCAAGCGTTGATGATATCAGCATGGCTATAGGCTGACAACACACTCGGATGAATCGATATCTTTCCTGAATTTGATGATAGAATGGGTGGACTTGGATCTTATATAATGTTTATTCGTGTATACAGTTCGATAACAACATAAGCCTTGAGAACTGGAGACTTCAAGCTGGTATTATTCTGCGGCATGCAACATGCATACAGCCCACTCCCATTTCTGGAAGGTGCAGGGCGAGGTTAGATCCAAAGCGCGCAACAAACCCCGTTGACTATTGAATGGGATACTTATATACTTTGCATACCCACCGATGGAGCGAGCAAGGGTTCATCATTGAGATCCATTGCAAATACCAATATGATGATAACCATCTTTGACCGCCGTCTTCACTCTCGCCACCTCCCTGTAATACATGCGTGTCCTCGTCTATTATTTTCGTTTTTATCTTGTTCCAAAAAGCCCATCTCATCCGCATCCCCATCAATTGTAACTCCTACATCTCGCCACACTGCGCAATAATCACATCCATCGTCGGCTTCTCTCGCATCGTCCGAGTATTCTCGATCTTCCTCACCACATCCATCCCCTCGATCACTTTTCCGAATACAACGTGTTTGTTATCCAGGAAGGGGGTCGCGGCGAGGGTGATGAAGAATTGACAGCCGTTTGTATTTGGGCCGCCATTCTATTTTGAATCATATCATATCATATCGTCTCAGCTCAGCTCAGCTCAGCTCAGGAATCCCAGCTCTGGCAATCTGGGTGATGTGATGGTTTGGTTTTTCTTGCAAGCTTTGATAGAGAAGGTTGAATGAAAGGGAAACATATACGAATAAGAGTAGAGAAATACTTAGAGATGAATAGAGAAGACAATAAAGAAAGAAGGAGAATGATGTTCACGTACAGCCATTGACAAGATTCCCGGCTCGGTATGCTTAAGCGTAAAATTCTCGTCGTCGAATTTCTGGGTGCCGTAGATGGATATCGATCCCGATCCGTTGCCGTGAAGGAAATCGCCTCCTTGGATGACGAAATCTTTGACCTGTATATATATTCCCGTCCCTTAATTTACTTTGTTTTACTTTACTTCTTGATCTATGCTGTATTCAACGATCCCTTGAAATCAAATGTAGCCGGAATGACTGAATGAAGGACTGAATGAAAGGGCTGGATGATTGGATCGAGGGTGAAGAGTTAAGATGAATTGAGATGATAAATACCACACGATGAAATCGACATCCTTTATATCCCTGCGGACGACCTTGGGAGTTTTTGCTCTCGCCTGTGCAGAAGCGTCGGAAATTCTCAGCCGTGCGGGGGACGACGTCGGCGTGGAGTAACATCTTGATTCGTCCTAGAGGTTCGCCTGTGTGTCGAAGATCATCAATGGATGTATATCAGATGAGGGGTTTTGAATAGACTTGAAGAAATAGGAGTTGGACAATAGTAAACAGAGAGCAGCTGGGCTCTCAAAGCAATCAGGGCTTGAAACATTGATGCCATCGCCATACATTGAAACATGGACGGTGGATCTGAGTAACCGACATTGGGGAGGTTGGGCTCATGGAGACGTTGATGTGGCCGTCCATATGGCTGAAAGAATCTAAGGAAGGAGCTTCTTCCGATGATTGGAAGAAGAGAATGTAGCATCATATTGTTTTTCTGGTACTGACCGCCCAAGGTGACATCAAAGAAGACGATTGGATTCGTAGTAGAGCCCGGTGTGGGTATTGATGTGTTTGCCATGGCTTTTCTAATCTCTGGTCGGAACGCGGATGGTCGATATCAACACTTCGACGTCGGGAATTTGAACGGACAGTGGCTGGAGGTTTTTTCCCAAAATCGATTATGGATTGCTCATTGATGCTGGTGTATCTGTCGTATTGGTTTTGACTGAGATGGTCAAAACGTCGATCTGCCTTGCCTTACGAAGGTGAACTCCTCATTGGGTGAAAGTGAGACCAGCTGCTTCGGTTTTCGGTCGGGGAATATCTTTCGCCCTTCGCCTTCGCATTTCGCGCCTCTACATAGCCTTGGCAACTTCGCCACTTGTCTCTCGTTATCCGGGTCAGAGGGTCTTCCGACAGGTTTGGTCTCAGCCAGTCAGGCTGTATCAAGTTCACGTCGTGGCTTGTTCTAGCGATATGCGACTAAATGCTACTCACGACCAGAGGCTTTGAGTTGTGATGTTCTCTCCCAGCCAGACGTTGAATGGGAGATGGCGAATCATCGATTAGCAAGATAATCTCCTCAATCGTGGCCATCTGATTCGTTGGAGATGTCTTATCAAGAATTAATTAGGCCCATTTTGTGCTTTTGGAGTCACATGACATGCCCGATCTGGGAATCATGCCAACTCGCCTGGATTTGGAATTCGGATATTACTTGTTGAAAGACGTTTCCGGCTAGCAGAAGGATTCATTGGCGGAGCTCCGTCTGATTACCCTTTAATATTCCCCATTGAACCAATCAAAATTGAAGAGATAGGCCCATTTTTCTTAATTGTCCTTAAAGATATCTCCATTTTCTTGCTCATGAAAGACACACCTGCTCAACTGTTGGGTCATTTTGGAGGAGCCAGTGGCTCAGCAAAAATCTTCCAATAATCTCCAGCTGACCCCACAGTCTCCCTAGCATTCAATAAAGCCTGAATGAAGGGCCAAAAACAGGTCCCCTTTCCTTCTCCCATGATTTGGAACCTTTAGAGTGGCGCAATAGCGCTGCCAAGAGACCGTGTCCGAGCGTCGAGTCCCTCGTCCCACCGCTTCCGCGTAATCATCGGCATCATCACCATCGACGATCCCTTCTGACCGTTGTCGTTGTTCTTCTCAACCACCTCGAAACCCTCCTCTGGCCCTTGACTCTTTTCCATGGAACACCTTCCTTCGATAGTGTTCTTCTTCTCGGTGTCACATTCCACCAGCTCCCCGTGGAACCATTGTCGCTTGCAGCGGAGCACCCAGCATCGGCTAATTCCTGGTATTAATCGTCCCGCCATCCTCCATATGGGATTATCCCTGTCCGCCAGCCTTTTCTCCCGCTCCGCCGTTCCCTGCCTTCCCTTTCGTCGTTGCCCGTGACCGGCTCTCTCATCTCCTCTTCTCCTCTCTCCTCATTCTTACTCCATCTCGACTATCTTCATCATCCTCATCGACCTGATTCGACATTGTGTCGTCGATATTCGACACACGCCCCCCTTTAGTGAGGACGAGGGAGGTTGACGACTGAGCATCGACGACGACACCACCACCTCCTCGTTCATCCCTGGGTGGACGTTGACCGTCATCAACCATTCGTCCCTTGGTCCGGCGCTTAGGTCGCTTCCGCCATTCACGATCCTACTGATCTACACGCCACGACGACGGAACTCAGCTTGGGTGCTCGAGTACATGACGGTCATTTGATTCTGCTCGAGGAGGGTTCTTCTACGATCCACTCGGCGACGCCATGTGCCTAGTGGCAGCAAGAACGACAATATAATCGGCTGGAGCCCTGAGTGCAATCAAGCCTCGGTCACCGTTGCGTGAATGCACGCGACAACCGGACGGAAGAATCCAAGGTCGACCGCCACCATGATCTCGACCACCACGATCACCCAAGCCATCATGGTGCGCATGATGCCGATGCTCCTCTTCTTCACCATGCTCGCTACCGTCGCCCATGCGGGCATTTTACAACCACGACAGACGAGTGCACCCGCTCCCACCGGACCCTTGACCCTCACCATGAATCCGCCCACGGTAACCTCTTCTCCGACCGTATCGGCCACGTCGTCGGCGCCACCAATGTCGACCACCACCGGCGGAGGAGGTGGAGGGGGTGGGGGCGGTGGAGGCCCGACCAACTCACCCTTGCTGTTCTTCGTTGCGCTCGGTTTTGGTGTCGTTTTCACGAATCTATGGTACGTCGAGCGTCGCACCGAAGTGGAGACTCGTCTCGAGTAGACCATAAGATGCGCAGAAATAATCAATCACGATACTAATGCGATTACAGGATCATCGTCGGCGTCAAGTACTGTTTCCGTCACAATCAGCGACTCCGGCAAGCACGCGCCGCGGCCGAGTTGGGCGACCAGATCGACATGGCGACCGTCCGACGACCGGGCCGACGCCGACGGGAGAAGAAGCTCATGACCATGGATGAGGTCAACGAGCGATTCCCGATGACCAAATACAAGGCCTGGCGAGCGGGGCGCGAGCAGCAAGGCTTGTCCACCGCGCCCGGCGTCACCGCGGCCGAGACGAAGCCCGAGAATTGGACGGAGAACGAGGTCGCGCGGACGTCGCACGAAGGGAAGGAGTCGCTCGAGGTGCCGAATCCAGGCCCGTCGTCACAGTCGGAGGCCGAACGAGAATCCTCGCCACCGGTCGTCACCGCGCCATCATCGCCAATAACGCCCGAGATCAACGTCGTCCAACCCGAACCAACATCAGAAACCACCAAGCAAGAGCCATCGTCCGAGACCATCACGTCAGAGCCGTTGGCAGAGACCACCGGTGCGGCAGCGACCGAAGCAGCCCCAAGTTCGACCGGGGCGACGGGCGAGGTCTCGAATACGAACGAAGATCAAAACTCATCCCACCGAGACGACGAGGAAGAGGAAGAAGATGACCACACGCAGACGGCCGTCCCACCGGAGCTGTTGACGACGCCGGGAGACGCCTGTGCGATTTGTCTGGACAGCATCGAGGATGACGACGACATCCGTGGTCTCACCTGCGGTCATGCCTTCCACGCCAGCTGTCTCGACCCGTGGCTCACCAGCCGTCGAGCGTGTTGTCCGCTCTGCAAGGCTGATTACTACGTGCCCAAGCCTCGACCGGAAGGTGAGGCGGCGGTGGAGGCGGCGCGCGCCAGCCGACGTGGTGCGCGGGGCGCCAGTGGCCGTCGTGCGCCCCCGCACCCGGTCTCGTCGCAAGATCCATGGCCCGCACCACGCAACGCCGGCACGTTGGGCCAACGGATGCTGTTCCCCGGCCGATTCATGACCGCTCATCACGCCACGCACGACATCTACGGCTTGCCGGTGGTGAATCGTGCAAGAGGACGACCGCGGCCATCGGGAGCAACGGCCGCTCCGGAGCGGTCGTATGGGCCGGATGCGTCGGAAACGACGACGGATGGTGCACCGACGCGGCGCTGGCGACCCAACATCTCACTGCCCTTGGGACGACGACGGGGTCAATCGATGGAGGAGAATAATACGAATCCGGCTCCAGAGCCTTCTCCCAGTCCGGCCGTCACGTCGGCACCGGAAGTTGCGACGGAAACGTCGACCCCGAGCCAGCCGTGGCGATCAAGACTCACCAACGGCTTTCGAAGGTTGACTCCGTCTCGGACGTCGAATTCGGCGAGCAATGGGTCCAATGGGCCATCCACCGACGCGTCGACGATCGAACCGACCCCGGCTCGACTCGAGGCGGGCACGCAGGCCGTGCAGCCTACCACTACTACTACTGCTGCGTGATAATCGTTTGGCGTCATCCTTCTCTCCCACTCCGACCTTTCTCTTCTAACGACGCTTCATGTTCTTGGTGTCTCGGCTGGGTTTCACGTTGCTCTCAACTCGTTGGATCCGTAAGGAGTCGAGGGCGTAATTCTTCTCTTGCCGCAATACCGCTTCTTTGCCTTTTCATGATGATGGTGGTGGGTGCTCGGCGACTGCTCTAGCGACTCACGCTCCTTTTGCGATTTCTCGTGCTGTCTCTTCGCTTTCAGGTCCTGGTGTCAGTTTGTGGATGGACGGGAAGCTCGTAGCGACGGATGAATGATTGGGGCAACAATACTCGACGAGGTGGAATCCTGTGGTCGAGTGGGAGAGAAGGAT
>QQTW01000167.1_pt1 | contig 37637 bp, 25 predicted proteins | sample 1904831 | NCBI WGS metagenome assembly QQTW01 (sample SAMN09435610, study PRJNA476489) | Subsurface metagenome, whole genome shotgun sequencing project.
GCTAAAGAGTGTCATTCCATCAAGACTAAATGCAACGCTGGTAATTTCACCTCCATGTCCTTCCAAAGTACGGGTTTTTCCGGTTTCGAGATTCAAAATTTTGATAGTTTTGTCATCGCTGCCACTAGCGAGGTATTTACCATCAGGACTAAAGGCAATAGCTGTAATTCCATGTCCGCTAAAAGTACGAATTTCACGTCCACCTAAATTCCACAATTTGATTGTTGAGTCGGAACTAGCTGCGAGAATTTTTCCATCCGGACTAAAAGCTACAGTTTTAACTGCTTCATGTCCCCTTATAGTGCGGACTTCTTCGCGTGTATCTAAGTTCCAGAGTTTGATGGTTTTGTCGTCGCTTCCCGATGCAAGTATTTGACCATCTTCGCTGATAGCAAGAGTACGAATTGCTGCTGTATGACCCACAAGTGTACGGCTTTCCTGTCCGTTGACAAGATTCCAGAGTTTTACTGTGTTGTCTTCGCTACCACTAGCTAACATTTTACCATTGGCAGCGATTGCGATCGCATTGACGCGATTTTGATGTCCAATTAATGTTGATATCGCTTGTCCTGTAGTTAAGCTCCACAATTGAATCATACTATCATTTGTACTTGCAACTGTGTTGCCGTCAGGACTAATTGCTGTCGATAGGATGCTGCTGGCATAGCCCCTGATGGTAACGGCGAGGGTAAAATTGGGCATCAAAGACTGCTGCCCTTCAAGCCCCGCGTCTTCAATCGAGGTGCGGTTGGGTTGGCTGAGATTAGCTGGAATGCTGCCGTTAACGTAAAATTGTTTATACCAAAAGTCTCCAAGTACCAATAGCAATACTCCTGCAATCCCCACAACAATAATTTGGAGTTTGATATCGCGCTGAGAATTTGATGCTAAAAAGGTTGGTTGCTGTGATGTTTCGACAAACAGTCTTTCGTGCGGATGTAATCCTCGACTTAAATCTTTGATTGCTTCATCGGCAGACTGGTAACGTTGGTTTTTGTCTTTTTTTAACAATCTATCCAATACTGCTGCAAACTCATCACTCACCGAAACTTTCAAATATTTCCGCCAGCCATTTACCCAAGCATACCCGTGTTCTGTCCATAATTTGAACGGCGAGATTCCTGTTAGTAAATGAAAAACTGTTGCCCCTAAACTAAATAAATCGCTAGCTGGATATGCTGCACCGTCGCGGATTTGTTCGATGGGAGAATAACCATGCGAACCGATGGAAGTTCCAATTTTTGACTGAACTCTTGCTGTTAATTGTTTTGAGGAACCAAAATCAATTAAGTTTAATCTTCCATTACTTTGGCGACGGACAATATTTTGCGGTTTGATATCACGGTGAATTACTCCACGTTCGTGAATAAACTTAAGTATAGGTAGCAAATCAAGTAATATTTTCTTAATTTCAGCTTCGCTGTAGAGTGGCTGCAAACCTTTTCCTTGACGACGTATATTTAACTCGCGCAGTAAATTTTCACCGTCAATATACTGTTGAACTAAGTATAAATAGCTATCTTGCTCGAAGTATGCAATCAATGTTGGAATTTGCGGGTTTTCTCCTAATTCTTGCAGTCTTTGTGCTTCTTTTTGAAATAACTCAACTGCTTTTTTTAATGCCCAGCTACCCTCGGCTTTTGGAGCTAGTTGCTTGATAACGCACAGTTCGTTAAGTTTATCAACATCTTCTGCTAAGTAAGTTCGACCAAATCCACCTTCATCAGAAAGCACTCGCATGACTTGAAAGCGATTTCGCAGTAATCTAACTAACGGGGCACTGCAAGTTAGACAAAACTTGTTTCCATCGGGATTAAGCGGATTTGGGCAATCGGGATTTAAGCAGCAGATAGTCATGATAGAATTCCAACTGCATAAGTGTTATTACAATCTGTGTAAGTAAAATAAATTTTGCGATTGGGACTGTTAATATGTAGAGATACTATTAATAACATCTCTACACGGTTAGCAGTTGTTAGAGGGTAAAATTAAGTTCTAATTAAAATTCAGATATATTTGTTATCAATTTAATAATTACTATCTGATTTCACATTGATCTAAAGGTCGATTGGTTCCTTCTGTATTATACAAAAACTATGCACGAAAAGTAGATTTAATTCTTTGCATAATTTTCACAATTGAATATTCAATGTCAAAAAAAATCTGTATCTAACTAGACAAAAAATGTCATCAAATTATACATGTATGTATTAACTAGATTCTTAGACGTAATAATTTAAAATTTAATTTTTGATTATTTTAAGGATTTAAAAACAGTCAATTTTTAATTAAAAAAATCTAAAATATTTACGGTACGTAGATTGTCTGTAAAATGTAGTGGTTCATGTCAAAAGTTTTGATGGGTTATTAGATCCCCGACTTCTTAAAGAAGTCGGGGATCTTGGCCTCTCGAAAAGGTCAAAATTAATGACACGGACTACTAGTGGTCTGTGTCATTAATTCTGAGGGCTAAGAAAATGAACCACATACGCGCTGAGTCCTAAGAGGACTCGCTCCGCGAACGCGTTCCCGCAGGGTAGGTCACAAAGAAAGAAAAAGAAAGAAAAAGAAAGAAATTTCAAATTCGACCACCCCCCATATTTAATATGGTGAAACACGCTTTGGTCTGTGTAGCTCCTTCCTATTCGTCCTAACCCTACTCCCATCTAACTACTTTTCTAAGGCACAAGCTTTTAACTTCGGGTATGCAACACGTTTGTGATGGAATTGCTGCCAGACTTCAACAAAAATTTCGCCGATTTTTGTCATTTCAGCACGAGTTAACCCCGAATCAACAAGTTGATTATCTTGCCAACGGGCACGCAAAATATTATTAACGATTGTTAAAGCTTGTTCGAGAGTGGCATCTTTGAGACATCGCAGTGCAGCTTCGCAGGAGTCTGCCAGCATTACAATACCCGTTTCCCGTGACTGCGGAATCGGACCATCGTAGCTAAAATCTCCATCTCGAACTTCGATACAGGGATTTTCCTTCTTCAGTTGCAGTGCTTGGTGGTAAAAATAAGCAATTTGCATTGTTCCTTGATGTTCGGGAATAAAAGCTTGAATCGCTGTTGGCAAGCGATGTTTTCGAGCAATTACCAAACCTTCACTAACGTGCTTTTTGATAATCTCGGCACTTATCCAAGGATTATTAATTTCCGTATCGTGCTTGTTTGGTCTTCCCATTTGGTTTTCAATAAACGCTTCGGCATCATGCATTTTTCCAATATCGTGGTATAATGTACCAGCCCGAACTAGCTCGACATTACACTTTAATTGGCGGGCGGCAGCTTCGGCGAGACTGGAAACAAATAAGGTATGTTGGAAAGTGCCGGGGGTTTCGGCTGCGAGGCGTTTGAGTAAAGCACGGTTGGGGTTTGCCAGTTCTGCTAACCGGATGGGGGTAACTAAGTCGAAGAGTTGTTCGAGGTAAGGGCTTAATCCCAAAGCTACAATACTCCAACCCAAACCCGAACATGCAAAAAATAGAGCTTCTTTGAAAACTAAATACCACGAAGCGCCAAAAGCTTCACCCAATAAAACTTTGAGTAGCAAATAAACACCACCTTGGGTCAGCGCGATCGCAACTCCCAAAAGTGCCAATTCTTCACGCGATCGCAATTTGTGGGCGACACAACTGCCCAAAAATGCCCCGGCTGCACCTGCAATCAATCCAATTTTGCTCATCTCCAAGCTAATTGGTAGCACTACTAACAGCAAAGACACCACGGTAATGCCAATTGTAGAACCGTAAAAGCTCCCCAGTAATAACCCCAAAGCACTCCATGTTGTGTAAGGCGTACCCATCGTTAATACGAGGGGCGTACTCAGCGTCAGTAGTAATATTAGTAAGCGATCGCTTTGGCGTTTGCGATATTTTACCCGACTTTCAACAAAGACGAAAACTCCCACGGCACTTGCCATTACTAAGGCTAGTACTATCAATTCCCTCCATTTAATTTCGCGGTGAATCAATCCATAATGTTCGAGTACCTGGAAATCCCAATCGGTGATTTTTTCTCCCTGACGCACAATAGTAGTATTTTTTGGTACTACAGTTATCACTGGCTGTACATCAGCAGCTGCCCGTTCGGCTTTGATTTGGGTTTTGGCTTCGTCTTTTTTAAGGTTAGGTTCGACGAGCAAAGGTAATAACACCTTAGTTGCCAACGGTTCGGCTTCTTTTGGCATCGACGACTGGATTTGCAATTTAACTGTATTCTCTAAAATATTTGGTGGTAGTCCAGGAGGAATGCCTTGAGTGAGAATACGGTCGGCACTTTGCTGGATACCCTTTTGAGTTTTTGCCCAATCATCATCCGACAAATCCAAAAAGTATGTGCCATTGTAGGCAATTTCTGGATTAACGAGAGCAAGTTGAGAGATTTTTTGATTAGCTTTTACGTACCCTTCGCGTGCTTGCGCGATACGAGCGATTAGTGCAGATGTATTTAGCTCGGAAGTAGTCAAACTATAAATTTCGATTTCTGCTAAAGCTTGGGTAAAATCAGCATTAGGAGCAATTGAAGTCGTATTTATGAGGGATTTAGTTGCGAGTTGAGAAGATTGCCCGTTTTTTGGCGTTACGTTTGAGGTGTGCGAAGTAATATTGTGCAAGTTTAAATAATCGAAATCTAATCCTGATTCAAGCTGTTCGCAAGCTAGTTTGTTGCAGTTTGTCTGCAAGCCGTCTGCGATAATTGGAAATGTTGTTGCATTTTGCTTCGTTGTCGCGCTTTTGCTTATCGGTGTTTGCGCGAATGCTGGCGCGTTACGCTCATTAGACTTATCAATAGCAATTAAGAATACTTGCCATTCTGGGTCTTTTGCGGAACGTAAATAGCGCTGCGTTGATATTGACAGAAGCAGAGTATCAAAATAAGGGAAGGAACTGGCAATTGTGCGAATTTCGTTTCCCCGGTCGAGAATTTCTTGCAGTTGCTGGTTGATATTTTGATTGATTTGAGTATCAATCATTAAGGTTTGTACGGAATCATTGCTAGCAGCAGCATAACGTTTCGCTTTAGTTTCGTGCTTGTTCTCAATCCTACTTGTATAGGTTGCTTGAATAGTTTGGAGTGATATATGTCCGACTTTGAGTTGCGGTTGATTATATAATTTATGTCCCATCACTCCCGTCAGCGATATAACTGCGATGGCGCAAAGTACCGCTTGCTTCGGAAGTACAGCAAAAACCACTCGTAAGCACTTCTGGATTTCTCTTACCCCCAGTGTATATTTTTCGATAGTGTTGCTGACCATATTGGTAGGTAAAGTCCCTACTAAATGGCTGACCAACTTCGCCACGGCACTAAACGTGTTTTGTTCTCGATGTCCTTTTTTTTGACTTGTTTTTAACAAATACTTACGGCGTAGCGCTTTGTACCGTCGCTGCCAGTTAGTAAATTGCTGCGTTAAGGACTCCAAAAATGCCGCTTGTTTCATCACCTATAACCGCAATTACTCACTTCTAGTTTTTAAAACAAGACAATCTCGAAGGTCAGCACGCTATGAGGTTGCTTTGCCACAATCGCTGCCTATATATAATTTCAGAGTTTGCTGTGAAAACGCTATATAAAATATTACTTATTATTGTTAATTTTTGTTCAACGGTAAAATTTTGTAATGTTTTGATTGCAAAAAATGAATGTGTAGACCTTATACGGTTATAATTAGCGGAATTTGATGACGCGAGGTGATGTGTGTACATATAAAGGATATGCTACTTCGCGCAAAGCTAGCTTTTCATCAAATAAGGTATTTTCTGCTACGTTTGTTGGCAGTTTGAGTTCGTACAGTCCCGACCATGCAGCAAAAAGTTCATCTGCCAATTTTACCATTCGTGAAAAATCGTTCGACATGAATTGTGCCGATTTTTGCGATTCTACCAGAATCGGGATGGGAATGCCTGCTGTACTGTTATAAGCTCCAGATAATGCTCCTGCGATCGCGGCAGTCACTCGATTCGTGAGGGCAGCATTTACAATTGGGGAATGTTCACCGTTTTGGTGCGAAAGCTGAATTGACAATCGAAAGTCTTCTAAAGTTGCCAAAAAACAGTAAAGCCCGATTGCGACCAAATTACTCGATCTGTCCTTGCCCAACTCGTTTTTTACTCGTTGCAAACTGATTCCTTGCTCTAAGGACGCATTGACTTTTAAGAGTTTTTGTGGTAAATCAGTTTGAGTTTCTCCAATAAATGAAACTAGTTCGGGAATAAGGGTGAGGCGAGCAAGTTGTTCGGTAAGCGATCGCCCTACAGCGTAGCTGATTGCGAGGATACTATCACGTACAATTAAATCATCTCGCCATATTTGCGATATATCAAGCAAATAATGTCGCAGCTTGATTGGATTTTCATGAAAAAATAATGCTAATGGTAGGGTAGCCCAAATTGCAGTTTCTAAAATTTGGTACGTTGAGTGCTTGGGGACTAACTGGCTTTGCTGACGTAGCGACCAATCCTCAAAATCAAATCTTCCTAACGCAATCAAGCTTTCACAACTTGCCACTGCTACACTACAAACCTCTCTTTCTTGATTTGGTTGACTTCGTGCTGCATGTAATGCACCAATAAAAGTTCCCCGAAAGCGGCTAACAAGGCTGTAACGCATTATTTTAAAAGTTGAGAGTTAAAAGTTAGGTGTTATGATTTAATTAATTTTTGGAACAATACCAAGTCGCATCTAACCCTATTTAACGATTGATGGACTATCGTCAAGCAAGATCGGTTGGATACAAGGGAATTGAAAGCTAAAAGTTAATTTTTACTTTTATTGCCTCAAATGATATACCAATGCCTGTAAGCCCAATAAATAACTTTGGACACCAAAACCACTTATTTGCCCAATAGCAATTGGCGCAATATATGAGTGATGGCGGAATTCTTCGCGTCGGTAGATGTTACTAAGATGAACTTCAACAGTCGGCAAGTTCACACCAGCTAAAGCATCACGTAGCGCTACGCTAGTATGGGTATAAGCACCAGCATTAATCAAGATTCCTTGGTATTGTCCTAAAGCTGCATGAATATTGTCTACTAAGACACCTTCATGGTTGGACTGCACAGCTTTGACATTAACCGCCTGTTTTTGCCCTTCTACTTCAAGGAGACGGTTAATTTCAGGTAAAGTTAGCGAACCATAAATGTCTGGTTCGCGTTGTCCTAACAAATTCAGGTTCGGTCCGTGTAGTACTAAAACGCTTAAAGTTTGCCCTTGGATTGCGTCCACTATTTTTAATTTTAGCGACGACGCGAGCGATCGTTAACAGGAATCGGAATTAGTTCCGGTTCCGGTTCCGCCTCTGGCCCTAATAGGGCTTCAATTAACTTACGAGCCAACTCTTTAAGCTTTTCAAGTACCTTATCTATATAATCCATTGAACTGACCGCTCCTGAGATACTACCTCAATTTTTGGTTAACAGCTACAGAATTCCAAGATGCTAGCAGGCTTCAATTAATGAATAAACAGATTTTATCCATTAAATAGCGCTAGCAACTTCTCTAATGAAAGAGTGCTTATCCCTTGCTATCTAGAGTATCACATTAACAACCGCTTGAGCAGCATCTAACCATTGATAGGTATTCTGTATAACGAGTCAAGAGTTAGATATCAAGAGGCAAAGCTGAATTCGCGTTGAGAATTTTTAATATTTTTTTAATTTTGTCGAACTCTAAACTTTGGGGTGAGGAAAGCGGAGGAAAATTCCTCCACTTTTTGGCATATTGTTGGTTTTGCTTAATTCCAAGCGACTGTTTTCGTTATTTTTTCTTCGTTGTGGCAGTTGATGACTTGGCAGACGATTTAGATTTCGTGGATGTTTTAGTCGTTGACTTGGTACTTCCACTTTTAGATTTACTCGTCTTGCCTGGTGATTTGGCGCTTTGAGATTTACTTGCTAATAATTCAAGTGCGATCTGAAGCGTTACATCCTCAACTGTCTGACCTTCAGGAATGCCGACATTGGTTTTACCATGCTTAATATACGGTCCGTAGGGACCATCGTAGATATTAATAGGTTGCTCATCGTCGGGATGTGCCCCTAGTTCGCGTAGTGCTGCTTTCGATTTGCTGCTAGCCCTGCCTTTTTTTGGTTCCGAAAGCAACTCAATCGCTCGTTCGAGGGTGACACTCAAGACATTATCGCTCGATTTTAACGAACGATAATCTTTGCCCTCTTTGTTATTGTGAACAACATATGGACCAAAACGCCCTAAATTGGCTTGAATCGTCGCCCCCGTTTCCGGATGGGTTCCTAAAGTTCGAGGTAGCGCCAGCAGTCCCACAGCCATCTCTACTGTGACATTTTCGGGAGTTACACCTTTTGGCAGGGAAGCTTGCTTGGGCTTAGGGTTCTCTTCTGACTTCTCGCCCATTTGCACGTAAGGACCGTAAGGACCGAGTAGCACAAAAATCGGTTCGCCTGTTTCCGGATGGATACCCAATTGGTCGGGACCGCTCGTTTTTTGTTTGAGTAGCGTTTGCACCTTGCCAAAGTCGAGGTCGGCAGGAGTTAAATCTTTGGGTATCGAAGCAGTAACGACATCTTCGCCATCAAGGGCTTCCAAATATGCCCCAAATTTACCAATCCGAACTTTCACGTCCGGAATTTTTAAATCGACCGTTCGCGCTTGGATAACATCGATTAAGCTTTCTTGTTCCTTGACGAGGGTATCTAGCCCAGTTTCACCCAGATAAAACCGCTGTAAATATGGCAACCATTGAGCCTCACCAGCAGCGATATCATCGAGTGTTTGCTCCATTTTGGAGGTAAAACTGGGGTCTACGATATCGGGGAAGTATTTTTCCAGCAGGTCGGTGACTGCAAACGCTGTAAACGTAGGTACGAGGGCGTTATTCGTTAGTTGGGCATAACCCTTATCGATAATAGTGCCAATAATGCTGGCGTAGGTACTCGGTCGCCCAATGCCTTCGCTTTCTAAGGTTTTAACGAGACTTGCTTCGGTGTACCGCGCTGGTGGTTGGGTTTCGTGCCCGACGGCTTCGAGTTCGGTACATTCAGGATTATCGCCGACTTTCAGATTCGGCAAAATAACTTCCATATTTTCCAGTGCCGCATCGGGGTCGTCGGAACCTTCGACATAAGCGCGGAGGTAGCCTTCAAAATCAATACGTTTACCCGACGAACGGAAACCCGCGTCTTCAACTTGCATTTGAATGCTGATTTGGGTTTGGCGCGAGTCAGCCATTTGACAGGCAACGGTACGCTTCCAAATTAGGTCATAGAGTCGGAACTCGCGATCGCTTAACCCAGTTTCTTGGGGTGTACGGAAGCTACTACCCGCCGGACGAATTGCTTCGTGTGCTTCTTGGGCACCTTTAGATTTAGTGGTATACCGACGAGGTTGAGGGCTGAGGTATTCCTTACCGTAGAGTTTTTCCACGCTGTCGCGGGCTGCATCGACAGCTTGATCCGATAAATGTACCGAGTCGGTACGCATGTAAGTAATATAACCTTGTTCGTAAAGGTTCTGAGCAACCCGCATTGTATCCCGTGCCGAGAGACGGAGTTTTCGGTTTGCTTCCTGTTGCAATGTCGAGGTTGTAAAGGGAGGTGCAGGTTTGCGCGTGACTGGGCGTTCTTCTAAGTCTGTAACCGCCCAAGTTTTCCCTGTCAGGCGTTCCTTTAGGGCTGTGGTTTGGGCTTCGTTTAGCAGCACTACGTTGCGCCCTGCGGTAATTTGCCCGGTGGTGGAATCAAAATCGCTTCCCGTAGCAACTTTGGTTCCTCCTAGCGTCACTAACACGGCGGAAAAAGCCATTTGTGACTCGACTAAACTGGCTTTGATATCCCAATAGCTCCCCTCACGGAATGCCCGTCGTTGCCGTTCCTTGTTGACAAGCAAGCTTACAGCAACTGACTGTACGCGCCCTGCTGAGAGTCCAAATGATATTTTCTTCCACAGCAATGGCGATAAGGTATAACCTACAAGTCGGTCTAAAATTCGCCGCGTTTCTTGAGCGCGAACTAGTTGTTCGTCAATGACTCGGCAATTTTTGAGGGCTTTTTTGATAGCTTCTTGGGTAATTTCGTGGAATACCATCCGTTTTGTGGGAACTTTGGGGTTAAGCAAATTGTATAAATGCCAACTAATGCTTTCCCCTTCTCGGTCTTCGTCAGTTGCCAGGATTAACTCGTCTGCTTCTTTAAGAGCTTCTTTGAGAGCCGTGACAATTTTCTTTTTATCTTTGGGGACAACATATAGCGGTTCAAAGTCGGCATCTACATTCACCCCGAGCTGTGCCCATTTTTCCGCTTTGACTGCGGTGGGAATTTCGCTTGCCGACTGCGGAAGGTCGCGCACATGACCCATCGACGCTTCTACCCGGTAGCCGCGTGGCAGGTAGTTACGAATGGTACGAGCTTTGGTCGGAGATTCAACGATGACGAGAGTTGACATGCAAATTTTAAGAAAAGAAAAGCTGTGAAGCTAAATAGTCAAATTGGAATTTTAGGAGTGTCAAATGTCAAGATCAAAGATCGCTCCCGCCTGCTTTTGTTGAAAATACCCCAATTGCCTGCGTTAGACAAAATGCCTATCATTATCAAGCTTTGGTGATAATCTCATGCGTCAGGTAATTTTGACCTGTAAGTCCTGTTTTATCATCTGCGGTGAGCGAAGTGACTGGTTAGAGGCTTTTCCTCGTCAACGGGAGCGCGATCGCTGCGTCTTAGGCGCTGCATCGATGCTCGCGGGAGCGAGTAGTGTTCCCCATCACAATTACCATCTTTACCGAATAACACGCGGGTGTGAATTTCTAACTATCTCAATCTTTAACTTATATCTTGCATAATTGGCGACTAATGGAAAGCAAAATCCACCTGAAGTTTAATAAATCGGTACTTTATGCGATTTTTATTTAATAATTTTGCCTTTATATAAATCAAACTTGACAGGGCTATCCGAGTCAAGGGGGTCATTTGTCAATAGTCATTTGTCCTACCCTAAGCCTTAGCCTGCGGCAGTGGCTGAGTCCTAAGGGGACACGCACTCGCGTTCTCCGGGTGCGGGCACAGTGTACGTGAACGGGAAGCCATTGAGTGCTAACTCTGTTCGCGGAGCGTTCCCGAAGGGTAAGGGCGGCTACGCCAACGCACACGCGCAAGGGAAGATCTAGGACTTACGCTTCTTACTCTCTCAAACCCTCTTAACTTCGTGTTCTACTCCATAATGGTCAAGGGCGAAGCGGCAGGACACCCACAAAGAGTATGCTTCTGCGCTCCGCACTACGTGTCAACATTTCCCTTATTGTTACGTAAGTTCGACATAGCTACGTTTATTTCCACTCACTTACTATTTTTTTAACAACTATTTTTAAATCACTTAACTAATAATTAATCTCCTCTACAACCCTAATCAACGATTCTCAAATCCAAACTATAAATTTTCGCAAATGATAATTATAAGTTAGATATTATACATTTTCCAAAAATTGAACGGGAGACGAAGAATTCCTTCATAGTAAGCAGATAAAGTTGTGTTAGGATAAAGTCGGAGAAGTAAATTCGGTGGTAGTGTACTTGTTTTTACATCAAATTGCAAGCGGCTCTCCGGATGAACATCTCTGCATAATTGGATTCTGGAGAGTTTCATTTCATGTCAATCTACGTAGGGAATCTATCCTACAGCGTCACAGAAGACGACCTTACTAAGGTATTTGCTGAGTATGGTTCCGTAACACGGGTACAATTACCCACCGACCGCGAAACAGGTCGTTTACGCGGTTTTGCTTTTGTTGAAATGGAAAGCGAAGCGGCAGAAACTGCTGCGATTGATGCACTTGATGGTGCTGAATGGATGGGTCGTGCAATGAAAGTTAATAAGGCAAGACCAAAGGAGGAAAAAAGCGGTCGTTCTGGTGCAGGAAACTGGAACAAGGGTAGCAACGGTGGTAGCGGTAGTTACTCAAAGCGCTATTAAATCTTAAAAATTTTGAGCTAGCAAATAGCTGAAGAACTCTTGAAAAGAGGTGCAATTAAGTATTTGCAAAGCGCAATAGAATTCTAAATTTACAGATAAGTTGTCTACTAATATCTATTTTTGACTTTTAAGGCAAAGATAAAAGTAGGTGATTTATCTGTTTATTTATATTATCTCCAGTTTGGATACGTGCATATTTTAATAAGCGCTTAAGTTCGGTAGGGACAATTCTCTAAAGCTAAGATTGTATTTATTAAAATTTATTAAGTTTAATCATAAATAAATTTAATGCTTTTATTTGCAGATTCTAAATTCAGTTAATGCATATTAGCGAAAAAACAATAGAATTAACAGAGTTAGTTCCTTAATCTTTCATAGCCAAAACCTAACACAACTCATGGATTTTGCTAACCTTGCATCCCAGTTGAATGCTGGAACGATATTGCCAGAGGGTATTGTGATAATTACCCTGATGGGGGTTTTGATAGTTGACTTGGTTTTGGGGCGTTCCTCATCGCGCTGGATTGGATATCTAGCGATCGCAGGTCTACTTAGTTCGATAGTTGCCCTCGTCTTTGAATGGGATAACGCTAATCCCATCGGCTTTACTGGTTCGTTTAATGGTGACGACCTCAGTATCGTGTTTCGCGGTATTGTTGCTTTGTCAAGTGCTGTAACAGTTTTGATATCGATTCGCTATGTCGAACAAAGTGGAACCGCACTAGCAGAATTCATCGCCATTTTGCTAACTGCCACAATGGGAGGCATGTTTCTCTCCGGGGCAAACGAGTTAGTAACGATATTTATTTCGCTTGAAGCTTTGAGTATCTCATCGTATTTGCTCACAGGTTACACCAAACGCGACCCTCGTTCTAACGAAGCAGCGTTGAAGTACCTATTAATTGGTGCTTCAAGTACGGCAGTCTTTTTGTACGGTGTGTCCTTACTCTACGGCTTATCAGGCGGACAAACCGAACTTAGCGCGATCGCTTCGGGTATCGCTACTGGTAACCTAAATAAATCCTTAGCTTTGGTAATTGCCCTTGTATTTACCGTAGCAGGGATTGGCTTCAAAATCTCGGCTGCACCCTTCCACCAATGGACTCCGGACGTATATGAAGGCGCACCGACTCCGGTCATTGCCTTTTTATCTGTCGGTTCTAAAGCCGCAGGTTTTGCCCTTGCTATCCGCTTGTTAACAACTGTCTTCCCTCTCGTTGCCCAGGAGTGGAATTTCGTCTTTACCGCTTTGGCTGTCCTCAGTATGATTTTGGGTAACGTCGTTGCCCTTGCCCAAACCAGCATGAAGCGGATGCTAGCTTATTCATCGATTGCCCAAGCTGGGTTTGTGATGATTGGCTTGATTGCTGGCACTGAAGCCGGATATGCCAGCATGGTATTTTACATGTTGGTCTACTTATTTATGAACCTGTGCGGTTTTACTTGTGTAATTCTGTTCTCATTGCGGACAGGAACTGACCAAATTACCGAATATTCAGGTTTATATCAAAAAGACCCACTTCTAACCCTTGGTTTAAGTCTTTCGCTACTATCCTTGGGCGGTATTCCACCGCTGGCAGGCTTCTTTGGTAAAATTTACCTATTCTGGGCTGGTTGGCAAGCTGGGCTTTACGGCTTAGTTTTGTTAGGTTTAGTTACCAGCGTAGTTTCAATTTACTATTACATCCGCGTCGTCAAGATGATGGTTGTTAAGGAACCTCAAGAAATGTCCGATGTAGTCAAGAATTATCCCGAAGTACGTTGGGATTTACCGGGATTCAGACCTTTGCAGGTAAGTTTGGTGTTGACCTTAATCGCTACAACGCTTGCTGGGATTTTATCGAACCCAATATTTACCCTAGCGAATAATTCTGTTGCTCATACCCCGATGTTGCAAGCAATAACGGCACAGAAAGCTCAAGTTAGTGCAGTTAATATTCAGCAGCCAGAGGAGTTGTAGGTTTAACTGCTATCTATTTACCAATTTAATACTAAGCGGGACACTTCGGTGTCCCTTTTTTGTGTCTATGAAACCTGGCTTCCAAACGGTGTTTTTCTTTGGTTGTGTTGGGTTATATAGCAACGGACAGACAGCTTAGGACAACGATCTATTTACAGGATACGCTACTGTAGGCGACTATCACCAACTTGTCCTAACAGCTTTGGCGACTGCTATACATATTTTTAACAATTTCGCTACATATCTATTTACATTTAGGATGATATTTGCCGCCTTTTGTACGGATATTTACTTCATGATTAATTTGCTACTATGGGTCATTGCCCTCAACTTCATATGCAATTGGAGAGAGATATTTGGCGATTTGAGCTATTTGAGAAAGTGCCTGCAACGTGCGATCGCATCCACACTTTTAAAGTGTAGTTTGTCATGAAAATATGATACAACCGTAAATATACTTAAAATTTAAAAACAAATTTAATAATTCAATAAATTTACGGATATATTTTTTAGAAAAAAACATAAATAATCGAGGCTAATAATTTTTTAAGTGCTTGTGAGTCAAGGCTATTTGCTACCTCATAATATTTTGATTTACAGATATTTAATGAGTAGTTGAACCTAGATAAATATTCTACAGCATTGAAATTATTTTCATCCAAGGAGATAAAAATGATAGAAGTTCTTGAGTTTGTTGCAGATAAAAAACAAGAGTTTGCTCAACTAGCTTTATTTAAATACATGCAGGATAAGACTATAGAACCATTACAAAGACTTGCTTGGGCACCCTGTGCTACGCCATTTGCAATGGGTTTTGGTCATTTGAATAAGTATGATTTCCGAAAAGAGCCAACTAACGATCCAATTCAAAAAATAATTAATAATCATACTTACGAAGACGATCATCATTGGATATGGCTACTCGAGGATCTTGGAAAGCTAGGGTTCGACCGCTCAATGAAATTCAGTGAAGCGGTAAAATTTTATTGGGGTGACGAAACATATAAAACACGCCAGGTTTGCCATCAGATTGCACTTAATACATTTCAAGAAGAACCAATTATAGTATTAGCAGCAATTGAGGCAATAGAGGCTACAGGTAATGTTGCTTTAGCTTTAACGGCTGATGTAGCTCAAGAACTTCAGCAAAAAACCCAATTAAAATACCGTTACTTCGGGCAGCATCATTTTGCTGTAGAAACAGGTCATGCAACAGGAACTAATGATGTAGAGCAGTTTCTTGTAAGCATAGAATTAACTAATCAGCAGAAGGTTAAAGCTTTTAAGGTAGTAGAAAAAGTTTTTGAGGTTTTTACAGAATCAGTAAATGAAATGATGGCTTACGCCGAAAAGTATCCTATCTCAAAATCAATTAATACATTTAGCAATCTTAAACAACCGATAGTATCTGTTTAAGTCTATTTGCTCTTTTTTGCAAGAAACATATTCTCTAATCTTTATAAAGTAAGGCTTTTGAGGAATAGAAAAAACTTGTTTCTTGCATATGTTATTGCATCGTTGTATCAAAAGTGGTAGTTCGAGAGTTCTTTAGACTAAATCACGAAAGAGTAGGTAATATTCCATGAATACAGATAACAAGATTAAAAGTATTGTAATTGTCGGTGGTGGTACAACTGGTTGGATAGCCGCAGCTTATTTAGCTAAAGCTCTACAAAAAAGCGTTACTATCACGCTGATCGAGTCGGACAAAATTCCTACTCTAGGTGTTGGTGAGGCAACTGTACCAAGTATACGAACGGAATTATTCGATTTTCTAGAGATTCCAGAATCAGAATGGATGCCTAAATGTAATGGTACTTTTAAAATAGGCATTAAATATGTTAATTGGGCTTACTCACCATCAGTTACAAAAAACAATACTTTTTATCACGTCTTTGGAGAAGCAAAAGAATGCGATAGTGTTCCACTTACACATTACTGGATCAAAAAACGGCTCAATGGATATGAACGTGCAATGTCTGATTGCTGCTACCACAGCACAGCGTTATGCGACTACAATAAATCTCCTAAATTTTTAGATGGAAGCCCAGGTGTTAATTATGCATATCACTTCGATGCAGCATTAGTAGCTCAGTTTTTAGCTAAATGGGCAGTAAAGCAAGGCGTTGTACGTGTAATCGATCAAGTTACTGATGTATTGTTAGACGATACAGGTGCTATTAGTTGCTTAAAAACTCAAAATGGCAATACTTATAAAGCCGATTTGTATCTTGACTGTTCTGGTTTCCAAGGTTTACTCATTAACAAAGCGTTAAAAGAACCTTTCATATCTTACTCAGATAGTCTTTTGTGCGATAGTGCTGTTGCGCTTCAAATTCAAACCGACAAAAATGATGATAATTTAAAACCGTATACGACGGCAACTGCTTTTTCTTCAGGATGGACGTGGGAGATTCCCTTATACGGGCGATTAGGTACAGGTTATGTATATTCTCAGAATTTTCTATCCCCTGAAAAAGCTGAACAAGAGTTACGAGCATATCATGGTGAGATTGCTAAAAATATTCCTACGAAACACATCAAAATTAGATTAGGAAGGAATGAACGTTCTTGGGTTAAAAATTGCGTTAGCTTAGGTACTGCTTGTGGCTTTATTGAACCATTAGAATCAACTGGCATTTACTTTATTTATGCTGCTTTAAAGCAATTGGTTCGGTACTTCCCAGATAAAAGTATTAATCCAGCTTTAATAAATAAATTTAATGAAAGAATTGCTTTCATGATAGATGACGTTAGAGATTTTATTGTATTGCACTATTGCACTACATTTAGAGAGGATACGCCATTTTGGAAAGCAAATAAATTCGAGCTAAAAATTCCTGATTCATTACAGAATCTTTTAGAACTTTATAAGGCTGGTGTCCCTATCAACATTCCCTATACTGATGAGTATGGCTATAATCAAGTCTTCGATGCTGGCTTTGACAAATTTTGGACAAATAGTAATTACATGGCAATCCTAACAGGTATGAATTACTTACCTAATTCAGCCTACCCGATCCTTGCACATAAAGAGCAATCTATAGAAAAAGCTGAGAAAATCTTTAAATCGCTAAGGCTTAACACACAAAGTCTCTTAAATGAGTTACCTTCACATCATGTTTATATCAGCAATTTGCATGTTGCAGATCGACTACCGATTAGAGATGCTTGTACATTTCAACCAAGTTTAACAAAATAAAGCTATGTACAGTTATACCAATCCTAAATGATTCGTAAGAAACAAGATCCCCGACTTCTTTAAGGATACCGTTGGCGAATCAGGGGTATCACCCCTCATACATCGATTTTACGTAATTCCGAAAGATGTAGAGACGCGAAATTTCGCATCTTTTGATTGGATATTTGACTAAACGAGGAGTCTTAACCCCTATTTGCCAGCAGTATCCTTTAAGAAGTTGGGGATCTGAGCCTTTTTAGAGTATCCCTGCCTGTCCCTATATATATGCAACTTGAAGGCACGTTGGTTTATTGGTACTGGTACATTGGTAAATAAATAATAAATTCTGTACCTTCGTCTAAATTAGAATTACAAAACAACTCCCCTTTATGTTTATCAACTACAATCTGATAGCTAATTGATAAACCTAAGCCAGTACCGCTTCCTACAGGTTTAGTTGTAAAAAATGGGTTAAAGATTTTCTGCTTAACTTCTTCGGGTATACCACATCCGTTATCTGCTATTCTAATTTTCACAGTATCAGAGCTTAGTTGTTCTGTAGAAATGATAATTTTTGGTTTATCTTTCGACCATTGTCCGCAGGCTATCGACTCCTCTAGTGCATCAATAGCGTTACTCAAAATATTCATAAACACCTGGTTCAATTGACCTGCATGGCAATTTATTTCTGTTAGCAATGCGTATTCTTTAATTACTTCAATTTCTAAACGCTCACTTTTCTCCTTAAGTCGATGCTGCAAAATCATTAAAGTATTGTCGATTCCCTCATGAATATTTACAACTTTCATTTCAGACTCGTCGAGTCGGGAGAAGTTACGTAAGCTCAAAACAATATCACTAATGCGCTCGCTACCTACAGTCATTGATTCAAGTAACTTAGGCAAGTCTTGCAGTAAAAAATCAAGGTCAATTTCCTCGGCTTTTTCTTTAATTTTTTGTGTAGAAGACTTTTGCTGGTACAAAACAATTAAATCCAATAAGTCGCGGACATAATTACTTGCGTGAGTAATATTACCGTAGATGAAGTTAATTGGATTGTTGATTTCATGAGCAATCCCCGCTACCATTTGCCCCAAACTCGACATTTTTTCGCTTTGAATTAATTGAGTTTGGGTAGTTTGTAAATTTTGAAGAGCTTGTTCCAAATACTGATTCTTTTCACTAAGTTCTTGAGTCCTTGCTTCAACTTTTTCTTTAAGAGTATGATTATACTCTTCTAAGCGTTGATTGGCTTGGGCTAAATTTTGATACAATTCGGCATTTTCAAGCGAAATAGCAGCTTGGGTAGTAAGGAGTTTGAGAATTTCAATGCGATCGCGTGTAAATACTCCTGTTGCAAAATTATTCTCAAGGTATAAAATACCAACTAATTTCCCTTGGTGAATAATTGACGTACATAACAAACTTTTTGGTTGTTCCCGGATAATATAACTATCCGCAGCTAAATACGCAAGATTCCTTGCATCATCAATTACAAAAGTTTCCCCAGTATGTTTAACATAGTTAATTGTAGGAACAGGAACATCTTCGCTACAATCAAGAGTAACTAATGGAAACTTAGTTGAGATAAACTCTGATTGTAAATTAGAGCTAACTGCGGTAACAGTTAAATCTGAATTTTCACCTTTGCTTAAAATCAGTACACACTTTGATGCACCAGCATTTTCCATCACTACCTGCATGAGGGTAGAAAGTAATTGCTCAAACTCAATTTTTGCCGAAAGCGCCTGAGAAGCTTTAATAATAGCAGCCAAATCTAGAGACTGTGAAATATTTGTGTAAGAGCTAAATGTAATTTGGCGATTGCTAATGGTTGATAGTGATGTCCTCATTGATTGATTGCTAGTCTGCTCAGAAGGGGGGATGCTATAAGTTTCTTGTCGAATAAAGCAAGCAAGTAATTGAGGATAACGTTCTAGTAAATCATTAACTTTTGCTTTTGCACCCCATCGAAGGTAGCAATGATAAGCATCAGTCATATAAGTTTGAGCTATCTTCTGTTTTCCCCATTCGAGATAAAATTTACCAGCTAATTCGTTAGCTAACGCCTCTTCATTTATATATTCATTTTCTTTAGCAAGAGAAATAGCACGGTCGTAGTATTCCATCGCTTCTAGCTGTTCTCCCAAAACTCGATATTTCTCTGCTTCTACTAAATAATATTTGTGTAGTAGATTCATTGGCGCATAATCTGCCCATAGCTTCATTTTTTCCTGGTTACAAAAGACTTGCTCTAAAAATTTCTCTTGTTCAAAATTGTTTTCTTCAAGATACTTAGCTAGAAGTACTAATGAGTAATAAAAATAGAAAGCATTAACTATAAATTTAGCTGGTACTGAGTCTAAATATTTTTCTGCAATAGTAGCGTCTTGTAAAGCTTTAGAATAATCTTGAAATAGGTAGCTAAGGTATAATTTTTGTAGATGTAAACCAAAAAGTGCTTGCCTATTATTTGTTTTTTGCTGAGAGGGTAGCATAATTTCTTCATTGTAAACTTCATCGTTTAAATCATATATATATTTAGTATCCCCTCGCAAATTTACTATTACTTGCAAAGTAATACTATTAATTTGTAATGCTATTTCTTGCTTCATTCTAGCGATTGCCTCATTATGCATAGCTACTTCGGAGGCTAACTCTAACAAATTCCCACCGCTCCAAAAAGCGTAATCTGAGTAAGTTTGTATAGAATAAGCAGCTTGTTCTAAATCCCCTGTTTCTAATCCAGTAATGTAAGCTTGTATCAAAGAGCTTAATGTATTTTTAAGATGTTCTTTTTGATGTATAGTAAAAGTATTCACAACAAAAATCACTTTTGATTTTACGTTTTTTGAATTCAACTTTTCTAAAAGTGTTAAAGCTATTTTCCCAAATCTATAACTAGAATTTACATCTCCATAAATATTCCAAAGAATAATTGCATAAGTACCATATGAGAAAGATGAATTTGAACAATTACCATAGAGGAGTGATAAATTGATTTGCTGCGTTACTATTATGATGAAAAGTAATGGATTGTAAGTATAAGTAATTGGTAAAAGTCTCCCTAAAATATTCATAACAACTAATATTTCTGGGTTTTTCATTTCTGGTAGATTAACTAAATCTTCAATCTCTTGTTCTGCCAAGGCTAGCTGTACTTTTTGTAATTCTGCCTCTAAGTAATCTTGATTTACATGTTCTGGTAACTTTATTCCTAATAGTTCCAGCACTTGTAGCCCTGTATTAATTGCTTCTATACCATTACTTTGTGCCTTATAAATTTCAATCCTTACTTCATAAACTTTTACTTTTTCTAGTAATGTCCGAGCATATGCTAACACTACCTCAATAAATTGTTCTGCTTGCTCAAATTCACCACTTAGATATGCTGCTTCTGCTGCTACCTCATATAAACCTAAAGTTATGTTATAGTTGTTCTCCCAGCAATTGCAATCTTCTGATAGTAACTCAATGCCAATCGTTAAATACTCGAATGCTGCTACATATGCAGTCGAAGCTAAAGCTTTGCGTCCAGCGACTAAATTCATTGCTGCTAAACTATCGCGCTCGGTTTTATCATTTATTAATTCACGAGCAATATTAAACTGATTGACTAAATCGAAAACTTTTTCTAGCCTTTGTGCTACTGTCATACTGTTTAATAGCAAATACCCAATTTTCAAATGAATCGATTTTTTTTTGGTTATCGGGAATCATTGAATAGGCAGCTTGTTGGATGCGGTCGTGTAAGAATCTATATTTGAGCGGTTCTAGTGTTTGTTCTGGTACTCTAATTAATTCTATTTGTCCTAACTCTTCAAATTTGTCAAAATCAATCGTTTTTTCGTTACCTTCTGGAAGTAGTTTATATGATTCTGACTCAGGTAAGATGAATCCTTTTAACACTGCTTCCCATAATTCTTCTACTGTATCAAGTTCTAATTTACTGGAGATGACAGTAAGTATTTTTAAATCGAATTCATTTCCAATACAAGCTGCTAGTTTCAGTAATTCTTGAGTATATAGTGGTAGCTTCTCTAATTCACATACCATGAATTCAACTATATCGTCGCTCAATGAAAGTGCTTGAATTTTATTTAGATCGTACTCCCACTTACTAATTTCAAAGCTAAATTTAATTAATCCATCATTATATAAAGATTTAAGAAATGCATTGCAAAAGAAGGGATTACCTCTAGTTTTAGCAAACACCATTTGGGTCAGCGCAACAGTCGTTGCTTCTTGATGATGTAACGTATTGGCAACGAGTAGATTTAATTGACCTTGAGTTAAAGGTTCTAAAGTTAAAATATTAATATTTTTTTCTGTTTTCTCAAGTTTTCTAATTGTTAATTCGAGAGGATGTGAATCATCAACTTCATTATCGCGGTAAGCACCGATTACAAAGAGAGCTTTTTTATTTTCGTTGTCAAATCCCTCGTTGTTAAACGCGGAAGATAATGAAGAAGGTTTTTCAATGAATGTTGTTTTGTACATTAATAATTGGATAAATTCCAAAGAAGCGTTGTCTGCCCATTGCAAGTCATCTATAAAGATGACTAGAGGATGTTTCCTAATGGCAAAAACTTGAATAAACTTTTGGAATAAGATATTGAAGCGATTTTGAGCAGCGTTACCAGATAGTTCTGTAATTTCTAGTTGTCTGCCAATAATCATTTCTAATTCAGGAATTATATCTGTAATAACTTTTCCTTGTTCACCCAATGCCGACATAATTTTTGCTTTCCATCGCTCAATTTGAGTATCGGTTTCACTCAGTAACTGCTTAATTAAATCTTGAAAAGCTTGCACTAAACCAGAGAAGGGAATGTCGCGTTGGAATTGGTCAAATTTTCCTTTAATAAAGTAACCCCGATTTTTAATGATTGGTTTGTGGACTTCATTCACGATAACGGTTTTACCAACACCGGAAGAACCAGCGATTAAAACCATTTCGGTTTTGCCCTTACTGACTTCTTCAAAAGTTGTTAGCAAGGCTTTAACTTGTGCTTCTCGACCATATAATGTTTCGGGAATAATAAACTTGTCTGAGATATCCTTTGTCGCTAGTTCAAAGGATGTTATACTTCCTGTTTCTTGGTATTGCTGCCAGCAAACTTCCAAATCGTGCTTTAACCCTGAAGCACTTTGATAGCGGTCTTCGGCATTTTTTGCCATCAACTTATTAACAATTTCTGAAAGGACGGCTGGTATACTTGAGTTAATACTTTTAACTTTTGGCGGTTGCTTGGCAATGTGACAATGAATTAATTCCATTAGGTCATCATTGCTAAAGGGTAATGTTCCCGTTAGTAGTTCAAAGAAAGTTACCCCTAGATTGTAGAAGTCGCTACGATAGTCAATACCTCGGTTCATGCGTCCCGTTTGTTCGGGAGAAATATAAGTAAGAGTACCTTCTAAAAGGTTTGGACTGGTAAGGGGTTGAATTTCTCTAGGTAAAACCGAGGCAATACTAAAATCAGTCAGTTTGACTTCTTGGGTTGTAGGGTTAATTAAAATGTTGGCAGGTTTGATGTCTTTATGAATTATTCGGCTGCAATGTAGTGCATCAATAGCGGCAGTTGTTTGAATGGCAATGTGAAAAAATCTTTTTAAAGCAAACGAAGTATTTTCTTCTGTTTCTTGAGTGGTGCTGATATCTGTATCTAGAGGTTGGGAAGTCGAAACTTGTTTAAAATTTCCAGGCAATAAGTATCCTTCCATCCTGCGGTCTACGGATATGCCACCAAAGTCTTCCATAATTAAGGCATAGCCATTGCAGTAGTTTTCTAAACTGTAAGTTTTAATGATGCTAGGAAGATTGAGATTTTTGGTAATGTTGTATTGATTGCGAAATTGAGCAATTTCGTTGAAGGTAGGACGTTCATTCCGCATCATTTTAATAATGACGGGTTTTTCGTCTTTTTCTCTTATTCCTCGATAAACTACAGTTTTCAAACCTAAGTATATTATTTCGATGATGCAATAGCCACGAAGATTAACTTTTGTATTGAGTGATATCATAATATTCTCTATTACTTGTAGTTTAATTCCTATAGGTTAGTATTCCCATCTAGAATCGCGTAGTATCAAATTAATTAAACCGACATTCCGCACTTCATAGTGTAATACGTCATGATTACGGATATTGGGTAGTTTGGCGATCGCTAACATGGAAAATTATTAAGTATTTATATTTAAATTGAACCCAAACCTACCCAGAATTATCGTACTACTAGATATACTACAAATTGACGTGCGGAATGTGGGATTAAAATAAAATATTTATACTAATTCAATTAATCATTTTTTTTATATTAGTAATAAATGATACTTCTGCATTGAACTTCAGTCATAGGTAAATTCTGTAACCAAGCGTGAAAATAGCTTTTTCTAACCCTTATCCGGATGCAAACAAAAAAGCCTGCTTGTGCAGGCTAATTAAATTTGAGAGCGAATATAACAATTCCGCTAATGTTATTTAATTTTTTGTTTGATAAAGGTCACAACTTGAGCCAATTGTTTCTTCAAACTGTCAATTTCTGTTTGCATTTTGGCAACTTTGTCATTTAATGCCTGAATTTCAGATGCCGACGAAGGAGATGTTGCGATATTCCCAGAGGGAGTGACTGCCGCGATAGGAGTTGGCATTGTGTCGTTTTTAGCAGTTTGTGCTAAAACCTGCGATTGGTCTTGACGAGGCTGTTTAGCCTTTGCCATTGCCAGTTTAATGGCGCTAATGAGTTGCTTTTGGTCAAAGGGTTTGCCAAGAAATTCAAAATATTCAAAAGGTTCTGAGATTTTTTCTGTTACCTCCTCCTTGCGACCTGACATAATGACCAAGGGAATTTTTCTCAGGTCTGGTTGGGCTTGAATTTGCTGAAATACTTCCCACCCGCTCATTTTTGGTAGTAGAAAGTCCAACATGATGAGGCTGAGTTTTTCTTGTTGGATCAACTTCAGTCCTTCAAGTCCATCTTTGGCTTCCAAAACTTGAAAGTTGCCTGGAGGTAACATTTCTCGTACTTTTACCCTAACAACTGTAGTATCATCGATAACTAGAATTTTGTTACTTGCCACGACTGATTGCTCTAAAAGATACTTTAGGTTTAGATGGCGCGATCGCCGATTAACGTATTGAATCTTCCCACTATATCCATTATTTACTTCGATTGGGGGATAGTAAATTCTAGGAAATGTAAAGTCGAATGTAAATATTTGGCTAAGTAATTTACGTGTATTTTGAAAGGAGAAGGGGGAGAAAGGGGAGAAAGGGGAGAAGGGGGAGAAGGAGAGAAGGAGAGAAGGAGAAAAGGGGGAAAGGAAAGAATATATATTGTTGATAACACTTAACCACTGACCACTGACTACTGACTACTAACCACTGACCACCGACCACTGACCACTGACCACTGACCACTGACCACCGACCACTGACCACTGACCACTAACAAACTATGACTTATAATACAGAATTTAAAACCGAAATTTTGGCAATGCCTGTGTGGTTGCGTCGTCCAATTGGTAAGGCTAGCGAGATTTCGACAGTGCAGCAAATAGTTAAGCAACGGCAAATTCACACGATTTGTGAGGAAGGACGCTGCCCAAATCGCGGTGAATGTTACGCTCAAAAAACTGCAACTTTTTTGTTGATGGGACCAACATGTACCAGGTCTTGCGGTTTTTGTCAAGTAGATAAAGGACATGTACCAATGCCAATCGATGTGGAAGAACCGCAGAAAGTTGCAGAAGCTGTACAGCTTTTAAGTTTGCGGTATGTGGTGCTGACTTCGGTAGCGCGGGATGACTTGCCCGACCAAGGTGCAGGTCATTTTGTCAAGACGATGGAAAAAATTCGACAGCTAAATCCGGAAACACAGATTGAAGTGTTGACTCCGGATTTTTACGGACAGCGCTTACACATCTCTACGATTGTGCAGGCACAACCTGCATGTTTTAACCATAATATTGAGACGGTGCGACGGTTAACTCCCCCAGTGCGACGCGGTGCAAAGTACGATCGCTCGCTTGCTGTTTTACAAATAATTAAGGAAATCGATCCAACTATTCCGACAAAATCGGGATTGATGTTAGGACACGGTGAGACGGTTGAGGAAATTACCGAGACAATGGCTGATTTACGGCAAGTGCGATGCGATCGCATTACTTTAGGTCAGTACATGCGTCCGTCGCTGGAACATTTGCCTGTACGAAAATATTGGACTCCCGAAGAATTTGATGAACTTGGTGTTCAAGCACGAATAATGGGATTTAGCCACGTTCGTTCTGCTCCTTTAGTTCGCAGTTCTTATCATGCTGGGGAAGAGGAGGAGTAGGGAGTAGGGAGTAGGAAGTTAGGAGTTAAGAGTTAAAAGTTAGGAGTTGGGAGTTAGCAGTTGCAACTGACAAATGACTCCTGACCAATAACAAATATTTTTAACGAATTTGGGTAATGGGGACGGCTGTTTGGTATGTCTAAAGGAGTCCTTTAGTTGGAGCCTATTCAAAATGGCAACTAATACAGCAAGTAAAGATGTCGCAAATAAAGATGTCGCAAATACTGGTGCTAAACCCCCGTATCCTTTCCGTACAGGTTGGGCAATTCTCCTGTTAGCTATCAACTTTCTGGTAGCAGCTTTCTACTTCCACATTATTGAGTAGTTACTCAGGGGAAGGGGGATAAGGAGGACAAGGGGGACAAGGGGGACAAGGGGGAGTAAATTTTCTTTTGTCTACCCTGTCTCCCTCGTCTTCCCCCTCTCCCCCGTCTCTCCTAAAATCACGTCGTACCTTTGAATAAACCTTTGGGACGAACGAGTAGCGCTACTGCTTGCTTATATTGCGAACCTAGTAATGGGGTGCTGACTTCTTGAGCAATACTGATGATGAATGCACCTGCCCAAAGTTATGCCGTTACGAAGAAATAACGCTAACCCAATCGAAATAATAATGAATGTGGTGGGTGTAGCGCGAAGCTCGCGCATTCTCGACCACAATAATTTTTCAGATAGCAATGTTACACCGACAGTACCAACTGCCGCAATAATCATTGACACCCAAATATTGACATTGAAGCTATTTGCTAATAACGTTAAGTACGCACCTAATGTTAGAAAGTCGCCATGAGCAAAGTTAGACAACCGTAAAATCCCATAGGTCAGCGTCAGTCCGACTGCCGCTAACGTGATAATACTTCCGACTGCAATACCGTTAACGGTAAGTTGAGGGAGTTGAGAAACGCAATTTGAAATAAATTACGTTAATTGCTCGTTCATAGTTAATATTTTTTAGTTTTCCTTGGTAATTTTTGCATATGGTGATTTCAGTTAACGAGTATTAATATTTTAGTCACATTTGACACTTCCGGTTTTAGTTTATGAATATATAAATAGTTGTGCGCTAATATACATAAAATCTTATTTGTACAAAAGTGCGAAGCAAAATTTGACCAGCGGTGAGTTGACCATGCAGCAGTATTCAAGCTTACCAGAACGGAACTCACAAGTAGATGCAACCCCAACACTTTTAACCACGATTGAGCAATTACGTGCTGAATTGTGGCTGGAACGCAGCTTGAACCAGTTGCAATGTCGTCTTCGTGAATGTTTGATTTCAGACAGCACGAGTAGTGAAAATTCGCAAGTTTTAGAAGCAAAACTTTTCCAAACCGCGATCGACGAACTCGATCGCACGTTAAATTCTAGTCTAGTTGCGATGCTTCCTTCGAGAACGACGTTCTGCGCCATCGCCTTAACTCAATTTGAGGAAGCAGTTGCCAAAATTTGTTATGTTTCGAGTTCGTTAGTGTCTAGTCAACATCAGTCGATGGGACTGGTTCTCAAAACAGGAGAAAGGGTACAGTTAAATTTAGGAATAAAAATAAGTATTGAGAATTTGCAGTACTTGGAAAGTCAACAACCAGCTTGCGCTTTTCCAATGGTTGTAAATTCGGGTAGAGTTTTGGGTTGGGTAGTTTTAGTTGATGGCACTACTCAAGCAAATTATAAATCGGACTTGCGTTCGCGTAGCGGTTCCGTTGGCGAAACCTGCCCGAAGGGCTTAGGAACATCGCCCTTGCCGACTCCCTACGCAGTATCGCAATTTATCTCGCGTGCTGTTGAACAAAGCCTTACCATATTAGCGCAACTGCATCAAGTACAATCCTTACAGCAAGTTTGTCGGCATTTGGAAGGGTTTAATCAGGAACTCCAACGTACTAACCAACTCAAAAACCAGTTCCTCGCAAGTACTAGTCACGAAATCCGTACTCCGCTAAGTTCTATTTTAGGATTTACTCATTTACTTCTCGTTCAAGGTTTTGACCCAAACCGCGAACGTCATCAAGAATATTTAAATATTATTCAATCGAGTGGTAAGCATTTACTAGCGCTGATTAACGATATTTTGGATCTTTCCAAGATTGAAGCGAATCAAATGGACGTGCAATGGGAAACCGTTAATTTGCCTGCATTATGTCGTACTGTTTTTGCACTAATTAAAGAAAAAGCTGCAAATAAGGGTTTGCAATTGCGGTTAGAATTAGAACCTGAGGTTGAAGATGTTCTATCTGACTCGTTGCGTCTCAAACAAATGCTGTTAAATTTATTATTTAATGCTCTGAAGTTTACCAGCACTGGAACAATTGGTTTAAAAGTCAAACTCCAAGGTGAATTTATCCATCTTATTGTTTGGGATACTGGTACGGGTATACCAAAAGAACACCAAGGAGAATTATTTCAACCTTACTCGCAAATTGCCAACGCTTTAGTTGGTCGTGATGAAGGGACGGGTTTGGGGTTAGCAGTGACTCGAAAGTTAGCGGAACTCCACGGTGGTTATGTCGAAGTCGAATCTGAGGTAGATAAAGGTTCGCGCTTTACATTGGTATTACCGCTTAACCCATCTACAGATGTTTTAGGAGAAAGAAATAAAGAAGATAGAAAAATTACTGAGAGTAACGATCGCTATATTTCCTTATCACCCTATACTCTTGCCTCATCTTCACATTCACTTAAAATCTTGTTAGTAGAAGATGATTTGCCAAACGCGCAATTGATACAAACCTATTTAGGAAAATTGGGATATCAGGTTTCTTGGGTTAAAAGTGCTACTGAGATGTGGGAGTCTTTAAAACAGTTGCGTCCGGTTGTAATATTGATGGATATCTATTTACCCGATGGCAATGGATTGCAATTAATTAAGCAATTACGCGATAGTAGTGAGTATCAAAATATTTATGTAATTGCTCAAACTGCGATGGCAATGAAAGGCGATCGTGAAAACTGCATAGCTTCTGGTTTCAATGATTATATCTCTAAGCCTATTGATTTACCGTTACTAGCTAAGTTGGTATCAAAGTATAGTCAACCGAAATTATAGGGAGTAGGGAGTGGGGGAGTAGGGAGACAAGGGAGACTGGGAAGACAGGGGAGACTGAGGAGACTGGGGCAAGTAGGAGACGAGGAAGAAAATTCCCCCTTGTCTCCCTTGTCTCCCCTGTCTCCCTATTCCCTCATACAATAGTGTTATCCAGTTTTGCGTGGATTGGAAAATGATGTTAAACGAAAAACTCGATAAACTCAAAGCTTTATTTGCTCAAATGGAGCAAGCTTTGATAGCTTACTCTGGTGGGGTGGATAGTACTTTGGTGGCGAAAATTGCGTATGATGTTTTAGGCGATCGCGCTTTGGCAGTTACCGCAATGTCACCGTCGTTGCTACCAGAAGAATTGGAAGACGCGAAAATTCAAGCTGCGACGATTGGGATTCGGCATAAAATTGTCGAGACGCACGAAATGGAAAATCCTAATTACACTGCGAATCCTATAAATCGCTGCTATTTTTGTAAAAGCGAATTGCACGATACCCTCAAACCGCTAGCGATGCAATTGGGGTATCCTTATGTAGTTGATGGGGTAAATGCAGACGACTTACACGATTACCGTCCGGGAATCCAAGCAGCAAAAGAACGAGGTGCAATGTCTCCGCTAGCTGAAGTCGGTGTCAGTAAAGTCCAAGTTCGTGAACTTTCGCAGCAACTCGGTTTACCTTGGTGGGATAAACCCGCACAACCTTGTTTAAGTTCGCGCTTCCCCTATGGTGAAGAAATTACCGTTGCGAAATTGCAGCGGGTTGGTAGAGCCGAAATTTATCTGCGAAAATTAGGTTGGCAAAATTTGCGGGTACGTTCTGAAGGTGATACCGCAAGGATTGAATTAGCTCCCGCACAAATCAAAGATTTTGTTTTAAAGACAGATTTACCAACGGTTGTATCTGCTTTCCAAGAGTTGGGTTTTATGTTTGTGACGTTAGATTTGGAAGGGTATCGCAGTGGTAAATTAAATCAAGTTTTGGAAAAACAACCTATAGCGATCGCGTAATAATACTGGGTTAGTTCCTTGAGCGCATCCTACCTCTTGTAGTATTGCATCGGGAGATAGAGCTTATTTTCTTCTCAGGTATGGTAAAAAAGATTTAGGCATTGATTGAAGAAGGAAGAAGGAAGAAGTAAGAAGAAAGAAGAAAGAAGGAAGAAGGGGTTTTTAAATGGGGATTGGGACTCCAACTCAATACAAGAAGTTTGAAGTCAGAAAACTTCTTCGCTCCGACTTCAAACTTCTTCCTTCATTAATAATTGCTGCCCATTTGCAACCGCTTGACAATAGTCCGGTGGCTTTCTTAAATGCGTAATCTTTGCTAAACCTGCACGATTAATTTTACATGACGCAACTACAATCAGTAAGGAAGCGCATTTTCGTAGCCTTCCAGAACATAGGAACGCTAGTACTACTGGCGATCGCATTTCCCTTCAACTGCACCGTTGTCTTTGGAACGTGGCTATGGAGTTTTTTTAAGCGATTTCAGAAGCAAAAGGTTTTAACCGATAATCCTAAAACAATTTTAATTGCGGGCGCTCGAATGACCAAATGTCTTTTGCTGGCACGTTCCTTTCATGCGGCTGGACATCGGGTCATTCTGGTAGATACTTTTAAATTTTGGTCAAGCGGGAATCAATTTTCCAATGCGGTTGCAGGCTTTTATACCGTTCCCGATCCCAAAGAAAATCTGGAAGGTTACGTTCAAGCAATGCGAGCGATCGCTCAAAAAGAAGCCGTTGACTTTTTTGTGGCAGTCGCCATGTTTGCCGTCGATACTTATGATGCCAACAACAAACCCGTGTTGTCTGGTTGCTGTGAAATTTTCCATTTCGATGCTGATATGACTAAGGGGCTGAATGACAAGTTTGCTTTTGCCGAAACTGCGCGATCGCTCTCGTTGTCAGTTCCCAAATCCTTCAAAATTACGACCCCAGAACAGGTTCTCAACTTCGATTTTACCAACGAGAAACGCAAATACATTCTCAAAAGCATTCCTTACGACCAAGTGCGCCGCTTAGACCTGACTAAACTGCCCTGCGACACCCCTGAAGAAACCGCAGCTTTCGTAAAAAGCCTACCGATTAGCTCTTCAAAGCCTTGGATTATGCAGGAATTTATCCCCGGACAGGAATACTGTACTCATAGCACGGTGCGAAATGGAGAGTTAAGACTATACTGCTGCTGCGAGTCATCCGCATTTCAAGTTAACTATGAAATGGTTGATAAACCTGAAATTACCCAATGGGTAGCTCATTTTGTCAAAGAATTAAAATTGACCGGGGAGATATCTTTTGACTTTATTCAAGCGTCCGATGGAATGATTTATGCAATCGAATGCAACCCCCGCACTCACTCCGCTATAACAATGTTTTACAACCATCCAGGGGTAGCGAATGCTTATCTAGATGACACTCCCTTACCCGAACCACTATACCCACTCCCCGATAGCAAACCAACCTATTGGTTGTACCATGAAATCTGGCGGCTCAATGAGGTGCGATCGCTTAAGCAATTGCAAACGTGGTTCAACAATATTTTGCGAGGAAAAGATGCCATATTTGCTGTAGACGACCCGTTACCGTTTTTAATGGTACACCACTGGCAAATTCCTTTACTCCTGCTCGAAAATCTCCGAAGACTCAAAGGATGGGTTCGAGTAGATTTCAATATCGGCGAACTGATAGATTAGAAATATTAAGGAATGGATGTCACGGGATGCCTACTCCCTACTCCCCACTCCCCACTCCCTAATCTATTACAAAATCTCAGCTTCAATTGGTACCAAAAAGCAACCATTGATTTTCCAAGTACTCTTTGGTTGCTTTTCCATTAAGTAAAGTGCGCGAACTGGAACACCATCGGGTCCTAAAAGTAATACTAACTGCGTAATATTTCCTTGAATCATCGTCATATCTTCAAATAACACCGAACGCGGACGGTAAACTGGGGGATAGCCAGTTTTAACCATTTGGATAAAATTTTCGGGGGTTTGAAACTGTAACTGGATTTCTGGACTTGCTAAAGCAAACGCTGACTCTGCGTCATCGTGTTGAAACGCTTGAAGTTGCTGTTCGATTACAAAACGGATGGCAATGCGATCGCTATCAGTAATTTCCATCTTTTAAGCCTATATCCTGCAAGCAAAAAGCTGGTAAAATCCAGAATGTTAGCAGAATTTTAGCATTTCTATTGGCTTTGGAGCTTATTCAACTTCAAATTTTTAATTGATGGTAATAATTTCGCCTTTTTTATTAATTTTCATTGAAGTATCGGGAAAATCTTTAGCAATCAAATCGCGCAATAGTCGGACTGTACGCAAATTTTGGTCGATGCGAGGAATTCCCTGTTTATCCATACGTACCGGAATAATCTTACCTGCAACTAATTCACCCTGTGAATTCAGCTTTACTTCTAAAATCATTGAATAACCAGTTTGGGCAGTTGTTGATAAAGTCCGGTATCCTAAAAAATTTCCCAAGGAATATGCTATTAGTTTGCCCTTGTAGATTTCCATTGCACGCGGTACGTGGGGTCCGTGTCCTAAAACTAAATCTGCCCCCGAATCAATCATATTCCGGGCAAACTTGACCGAATTACCGCGATTTTCGCCATAAAAAAACTCCGTTTGATTTGGAGTTCGCAGTGCATTCGTCCCTTCCGCACCTACATGCATTGAGATAATGGCAATGTCAGCTTTTTGTTTAGCTGCTTTAACCAGTTCTGTCGCGGTTTCTAAATCGTGGATTGAATTATAACGCTCATACGGTGCAAATCCAACCATTGCGACTTTGACTTTATTGGCTTGGAGTAATAATATTTGATTTTTGTGACCTAATGTCTTAATTCCAACCGATGCTAGATTTTTCGTTGTATCTCGAAAACCCACTAACCCAAAATCGAATGAATGGTTGTTGGCAATATTAAAGACATTAAACCCAACATCTGAAAATAGTTTGGCATATCTAGGTGGCGAGCGAAACGCAAAAATTTGCCCTTTGCTAATATCTTTTGAAGTATAGGGGTAGTTAGTTAAGCTAGTTTCAAAGTTAGCAAACAAAATATCCGCACCTTGCAAATAAGTTCGTACTGAATTGGGGATAAGCTGATTGCTTGAGCGTGGCAATCTATTATCTGGGTAATTTGTACCGGGAATAATGTCTCCAACCGCTTGAATCGTAATCGAGTCGGGAAAAATCTGTTCTTCAGTTACTGGTGGTAATATTGGCAGCGAATCTGCTGGTTTTGGAGGTTTGTCCGATGCCTGAATTTTCCCGATCCGAATTGCACTACCGATACCAACACCTAGCGATAAACAGGTACTAATGAAAATAAATGAAAGTAATTTTCCTAACCATCGATTAACCATACACGCACTCCTGACACCACGACAATTAGTCTAACTTAGGTGTCAAGTATGCTTAGGTATATTTAATCTCACTATCAATATTATTTGGGTAGAAGTAAGTTTTCTTTACAAATTCAGAATTTACGCATTGACTGAGTGGTAAAATAACGTGTCGAAAAGTCAGTGTTGTCAAAGAAAAGGTAGCGCTGTAAAACCTTACCTGAATAATTCTGACTCCTGAATTCTAGCTTCTGAATTCTTTTTTATTATTTTTAGAACGGAGAGGGGGGGATTCGAACCCCCGCTAGGTTTCCCTAGAACGCATTTCGAGTGCGTCACCATCAACCACTCGGACACCTCTCCAAATCAAATTAGACATCATTTGTGGCAATTATGATTCTATCACAACTTTTTCATAACAATCGCAAAATTTTTCTCACCAAAGTTTTTGCAAATTAGAATATCGACGATTTATTCTCCATCGCTTGAATAAATGCCTCAAATTGACCATTTGGTGTCCATTGAATTGCACCATCACGCCCTGTAAATAGAAGTTGCGTCTTAGTTTGACCGAGTTCTGATAATATTTTCGGGTCTAGGTCAGCATTAGTTGTAATCGCTACTTCTGGTTGAAGTGCTGGAACCAATTCTTTGAGTACTTGAGGGGGACACCATAGAACTTGCGTAAGTGGTAAACTTCCTTGTTTAATTAATTGTCGTAGTTCGGTAGGCTTGAGATTCCCTACCAATAGCCAATTTTTGTTTTGAATTTGCATTTGCAATATTGGTAATTGGTCGTTTACAAGTTGCACAACGGATGAGCCGATGTTTATACTTTGACCAACTCCTAAGGACTGATATGCTCCTTGGCTTTGCAATGCTTTTTGAATTGCCGCACTGGTAAGGGCATTTTCGGCTTTAGCTGAGTAGTCGTAAAATACTTTAATCGGAAGGCGAGGTAGCAATTCTAACCAGCCATTGCTACCATTACCTTTAAAATCGGACGCTACGGCATTATCGATTTGATTTACACCTTGCTGTTGCAAGAAGGGTAATATTGTAAAGCGTCCCGTGCCTTCATCGCCGCTATTAATAACAGTTACTTTACCTTGCTCTTGGATAACGATAACAGGTTCGCCACTTGCTGCTAACATTGTGACTCGAAATAGCGTGTTTGCCGTGTGCCATGCGGGGATGAATATCAACGCGAACGCAATTCCAATTGCAACCCACCATCGTTGCTGCCACCATCGTACTAACCAAGTAAGTATTAATAATATATAGATAACAACCATCTGCGCGATAGTTATGCTGCCAGTTGCGAGCGAGTTTCCTGGAAAATTGCTAAAAAAATCTACTAGTCTCAACAACCAGTTAGCAGGGTAATATAATAATCCGGCGATCGCACTACCCGCAGCAGGTATAATCAATGCTGCTGCTGCGCTAATAAATCCGCCGATACTAATTACCGAGATTAACGGCGTGCTGAGAATATTCATTATTAAGCTGTAAGTTGGTGCAACTCCGAATACATTTAGCTGTAAGGGTAAAGTCCAAATTATCGCTGCTAAGGGAACCGAAATCAAAGATGCTAGAGCAGGTGGCAACCATCCCAATCGTTTTGTTAGAGCAGGAGCTGTGACAAGTAACCCCAAAGTTGCCAAAAAACTCAATTGAAAACCTAAATCCCAAATCCAACTTGGATTAACTATTAATAATATAGTTGCAGCCACAAGTAACGAACCAAGTTGGTTTACCTTTCTTTGCAGCAACAAGGCAATTAAAGCTCCAAACCCCATCACACCAGCCCGAAGTATCGCAGGCTGAAAACCAGTTAAACATATAAATGCGAGTAAAGCAAAGCTTCCGACTGTAAATTGAGTTCCGCGCTTGGCACGTTGAGTTAAACCCAGTACTATACTCAAAATTAACGAAGTTTGGAACCCTGAAGCTGCCAAACCATGAGCTAAACCAGTTTGTACAAATGCATCGCGGGTATCGTAAGGTAAATCAACTGCTTTGCTACCCAAAACCATAGCACTAACCAGCGGACCTTCTGGAACACCCAGAGAACTGACTTGCGATCGCACAATTCGCTCGCGCACTTTCCACCATCCCCAAGGACGTTCTTCGTTGCGAATACTTATTTGTCGTCCGCTTAATCCTGCAAATACCCCTTCTTTCGCCAAATATTCCTGAAAATCAAACGCACCCGGATTTATAGCAGCTTTCGGCTTATACAATATACCTGTGACAGCTATTTCTTGACCGGGGTACAATCCAGTTGATTGAAGTAAAGGAACAGCCACATATAATTTACCCGATACACCTTTACCCGTACCTGCTTCCCCATCCTCATTTTTCACCTCATCTAGTTGCTTCGCTTCCATCCAAAACTGCCCCCTCGAAGCGCGAGTCAACCGGGGAGTACTCAATACATTACCCCGTACAATAAACAATTGTTCCTGATTGCTGTTATTTCCTGGTGGAACGAACTTACTAATATCGTTTGCAGTTGGTACGGGAACTCGGTAGCTTAAATAAAAACTTGCTAACAACCCAATTAACCCAGCAAGAAACCACACTCTCGGATGTGGATAAATTTGCACTTTTTGAGGTGTTGCCGACTTTGCTAATCCTTTTTCCTTTGCTTGCGTTGCTTGACGTGCAACATTGCGTCTTCTTTTGAATAGGACTGCACCCACCAGACTCAAACCTAAAACCCAAAAGCCACCTCCAGGAAGCGCAGAAAACAACAGTCCTAGAATATAGCCAAGACATACAATTACACCACTTACCTGAACCATGCCACGACTTATTAAAGTAATTAAAGACTATCTAAAATTAATCAGCCTGCTCGTCCAGGCTTATTTACATAGCCTTAAATCTCTAGTGTGAAGGTGGAATGGTATATTTTGCAAGACCTTAACTTAAAGACTTATACCTAATCTCCATCCAAGTACAGCGTGTACAATCAAGACCAAGAAAGCTGTACTACCCAAATAAGCATGAAGGTTGCGTAAACCCGCGTTATTTCCACCAAAGCCTAGTGATATTATACCATTTAGGGCTACCAATACCAGCGTACCCGAACCAGTCCAAAAATGCGGGCTTTCCATAATTGGTTGCTTCTGCATTGCTAAAGACAATACACCACCGATGTAACCTAATGCCATAAAAGTAAACATCAATGGTGCTAGTTTGCTATGGTCGGCACGATTTTTAATTGCAACTTCTTTATCTTCTGCCAGTCTTCCTTGCCAACCCGCATATGCAACATAGCTACCCAAAACAAATATGACAATAGCCATCATTGCTGGATGTCCCCAATGTACAATCGGTTCGGGAATATTTAGACTGCGAAACCATGCAGCTATTGGTTCTAAAATTTCTGCTAGCTTAATACCCATTGGACGCTCTCAATCGCTTTCTCATGTGACCCAGATAACATGCTGTGCATGAAGCCAGCATTGGTTAGTACCCATTCAAGAGTACGATAACCTATGTAAGTAGTAGTAATACATACAAATATCACCAAAGTAATAGTCCAAAAGTCTCTTACAGGCATAGGCTATTAAAAAAGGTCATATTCTCGCATTTTATGCTACCCTTCAAGTCGCTGTTTAATTTGATCGAGCAACTCTTCATCGTTTAAAGACTCTTCCCAATTATTATCTAGTTCAAGCCTCACCGATTTAGCTGCACTGCTTGGAGTACAAACAACCCAATATTTATCGCCTTTCTCGTCTACTTGGGCTGCTGCTTTTAGCTTTTCGTCGTCGCCAGAAAGACCAGTGTAGGCTTCAACGCATGACCAAGTTACTCCATTATCCGTAATTTCTCGTGTCATTATATATTGATATTGTTAGTATTATATTGCTTTTAACATAACAATTTTCCTACCTTAATATTGAGACCAACCTCTTCAGGAATTGTATCCATCAAAAGCTAACCGCACTCGTAGCATGCGCTGTGCGATCGCACAAGCCATAAAAAACCCTCTCCGACCGGAAAGGGGATGAACAAATTCTAAAACTTTAATTAGACGCATTCTTCAACAGGGGATAACCTAACCTTTCTCGCTGTTCCACATATATCTGTGCTACCTTCCGTGCCAACTGCCGAATTCTTCCTATATATCGCGTCCGTTCCGTTACTGAAATCACACCTCTAGCATCCAGCAAGTTGAACATGTGCGAACACTTGATTACATAGTCAAAGCTTGGTAAAACCAATCCGCGTTCCGTCAACTGCTGCGCTTCTTGTTCGTACATACTAAATAGTGTCAAAAGCATCTCAGGATTTGACGCTTCAAAATTATAGACGCACTGCTCAATTTCACCTTGGAGATGAACATCCCCATATGTAATAGTATCCGTCCAGTGAATCTTGGTCATCGCATCAACGCCCTGAAGATACATTGCCAGTCGCTCTAAACCGTATGTAATCTCAATCGACACCGGACGGCAATCAATACCCCCACATTGTTGGAAATATGTAAACTGTGTAATTTCCATCCCATCCAACCATACTTCCCAACCAGTACCCCAAGCACCAACTGTTGCATCTTCCCAGTTATCTTCTACAAACCTAACATCGTGGTCTTCAGGACGAATACCTAATGTTCGCAGTGAGTCTAAATATATTTCTTGGATGTCATCGGGGGAAGGCTTAATCAAAACTTGATACTGATAATAGTATTGGAAACGATTCGGATTCTCGCCATAACGCCCATCTGTTGGACGACGACAAGGTTCTACATAAGCTACAGCCCAAGGTTCAGGTCTCAAAGCCCTAAGAAAAGTGTGAGGGTTTTTGGTGCC
>QQTW01000168.1_pt1 | contig 37537 bp, 37 predicted proteins | sample 1904831 | NCBI WGS metagenome assembly QQTW01 (sample SAMN09435610, study PRJNA476489) | Subsurface metagenome, whole genome shotgun sequencing project.
TGCGGCTCAAACCGCTGCTGAGAGTGCTGGGCGGCGTGCAGTCGATCAGGGTATGCGTCAGATTGAAGTGATGGTAAGCGGACCAGGAGCTGGAAGAGAGACAGCTATCCGGGCGTTGCAAGGAGCAGGGTTAGAGATTACGCTGATTCGTGATATTACTCCCATTCCTCACAATGGTTGTCGTCCACCCAAGCGCCGCCGAGTCTAGGCTCAAATATTGGGTAGGTGCAACAAACTGTAAATCAAATCATCGTCATAGCGCGTTCGCCGCAGAGGCGATCGCGTTAAGTTGTCCCAAAGTTGGTAGATGGAGATTGATAGACGGGGGCAACGGGACATTTAGTAAATTAGGCAAGCAATAGACATTGCCTTCTTTAGGAGCTAACAATAGGGGAGGTTACTCCGTGGCGCAGTTTCAAATCGAATGTATCGAGTCTAATACGCAAGAAAATCGGAGTCAATATAGTAAGTTCGTCCTAGAACCTCTCGAACGCGGTCAAGGAACGACTGTTGGTAACGCCTTAAGGAGAGTACTACTCTCCAATTTAGAAGGCACAGCAGTAACAGCCGTTCGCATAGCGGGCGTTAGTCATGAGTTTGCCACAATTTCCGGTGTGCGAGAAGACGTGTTGGAAATTATGATGAGAATGAAAGAAGTCGTTCTCAAAAGTTATTCTTCCCAACCACAAATTGGTCGATTACTCGTTACAGGTCCAGCAACTGTTACTGCTGCCCACTTCGATCCAAACTCGGAAGTAGAGGTGATCGATCCAGATCAGTACATAGCCACCCTAGCTGATGGTGCCAAGCTAGAAATGGAATTTCGGATTGAGCGAGGCAAAGGTTATCGCACTGTTGAGCGCGGACGTGAAGAAGCCACAGCTATAGACTTTCTGCAAATTGACTCCATATTTATGCCTGTGCGTAAAGTCAACTACAGTGTTGAAGAGGCACGGGTAGATGGCTCGATGCAAAGAGATCGGCTGATTATGGAAATTTGGACAAATGGCAGTCTAACGCCGCAAGAAGCGCTCTCTTCCGCCGCTAACATTTTGGTTGACCTATTCAACCCCTTGAAAGATATTTCGTCAGCGGTGATGAAAGATGAATTACCAGCAGACGAAGACCCAACCAGCCAAATTCCGATTGAAGAACTACAGCTGTCGGTAAGGGCTTACAACTGTCTCAAGCGGGCGCAGGTCAACTCGGTAGCAGACTTATTGGATTACACCCAAGAAGACCTGTTAGAAATTAAAAACTTCGGTCAGAAGTCGGCGGAGGAAGTGATTGAAGCTTTGCAACAGCGTTTGGGTATCACCCTGCCGCATGAAAAATCAGCTAAACCTACTTAGCCAATAAATTATGTAGAGACGTTATATATAACGTCTCTACAAATACAGACGTTATGTATAACTGAAAACTGAAAACCAAAACTTACCATGCGTCACCGCAATAAGATCAATAAACTCAGTAAACCAGCCGATCAGCGCCGCGCCCTTTTGCGGGCGCTGACTACAGAACTACTTAGGCATGGTCGCATCACTACTACTAAAATCCGCGCTGGAGTAGTGCAGACTAAGGCTGAAAAAATGATTACCCTAGCTAAGGATGGCTCTTTGGCTGCTCGTCGTCAAGCACTTGGCTACATTTACGACAAGCAGTTAGTTCATGCTTTATTCGAGCAAGTGCCAAACCGTTATAGTAGTCGAGCGGGCGGCTATACTCGCATCCTCCAAACAGTGCGTCGTCGCGGTGACAACGCCGAAATGGCGATTATCGAACTTGTCTAAATCGTTATTTTAAGCACATGGTTGCCCTGCAATCCCCGCCGCATTACAGAGTCGCCCTGGTAATTCAATACCTGGGCACTCATTTTCACGGCTGGCAACGGCAACACGGGCAACGTACAGTACAAGAAGAGATAGAAACAGCCTTGCAGCGCATACTCGGTCATTCGGTAACGCTACATGGCGCTGGTCGAACTGATGCAGGAGTTCATGCTGCTGCTCAAGTAGCTCATTTTGATGCTACTGGTTATATTCCAGCGGAGCGGTGGGCAGCAGTTCTCAACGGTCATCTGCCTAAAGATATATTAATTCGAGCTTCAGCAGCAGTCAGCCCAACCTGGCACGCTCGTTTTTGGGCTAAATGGCGGCGATATCGCTACACGATATTTACAGAGCCTAAACCGAACTTATTTGTTCAGCCATTTAGTTGGCATTATTATTATGCGCCACTAGATGAATCATTAATTCAAGCAGCATTGACTCCGCTGATCGGGCAACATCACTTGGCTGCTTTTCATCGAGCCGGATCAAAACGAAAACATTCCTGGGTAGAGGTGCAAGCGGCAGAGTGCTATCGTGAAGGATCGTTTGTCCAAATTGAAATTCAGGCAAATGGATTTTTGTACGGCATGGTGCGGTTGTTAGTGGGAATGTTAGTTGAGGTGGGGACGGGATTGCGATCGCCCGCTAGCTTCACCGAACTATGGCAACAGCAGCGCCGTGAAGAAGTGAAATATGCTGCTCCTGCTCATGGCTTATGCTTATTACGAGTTGGCTATCCAGAATTTCCCTTCCCCCCAGAAGTTTGGTATGATACGCTGCCCAAGTTTGTCTTGCCAACCATAACCTCTCCAAAAGAGGTTGAGGAGAATTTGCCCTGCGACTCTCCCCGGCTGCAAGAGTTTTCTCAGCCAACTTCTACATAAATAAATAATTAATCAATTGAGGATACCAAAACACCATGAACAAAACCTACGTTCCGCCCCAAAATACTTTAAACCACGACTGGTATGTGGTTGATGCCACAGATCAACGCCTAGGTCGCCTAGCTACTGAGATCGCCACGATCCTCAGAGGCAAAAACAAACCAGAATATACCCCACATCTAGATACGGGCGACTTCGTAATCGTGATTAATGCTGAGAAAATCAAGGTTACAGGCAAAAAACGTACCCAGAAAGTCTACCATCGTCATTCTGGACGGCCAGGCGGGATGAAAACAGAAACCTTTGCTCAGCTACAAGCTCGTCTCCCAGAACGAATTGTGGAACACGCAGTTAAAGGGATGCTGCCAAAAAATAGTTTGGGAAGACAAGTGTTTACAAAGCTCAAAGTTTATGCTGGTACCGAGCATCCCCATCAAGCCCAAAAACCCCAAGAGTTAAAAATTCATACAATTCCAGGAGAAACTAACTAATGCAAGCAGCAGAAACCAGCAACGGGCGAGTCATGTACTGGGGTACAGGTCGCCGTAAATCATCAATAGCTAGAGTCCGTTTGGTTCCAGGTAGCGGCCAGCTAATTGTAAATGGCAAGCCTGGTGACTTGTACTTCCAGTTCAACGCTAGCTACCTTTCAGTCGCCAAAGCACCCCTAGAAACATTGGGTTTGGAAAACGAATATGACATCCTGGTTAACGCTCACGGTGGTGGCTTAACAGGACAATCAGACTCAATTCGTCTTGGAGTAGCCCGCGCCCTGTGTGAACTAGAGCCGGAAAATCGCTCGCATCTCAAAAAAGAAGGTTATCTAACTCGCGATCCCAGAGCGAAAGAGCGGAAAAAATACGGTTTGCACAAAGCTCGCAAGGCACCACAGTTCTCCAAGCGTTAAACGTTTTGGAAGCGCGGGTTTTAGATTATACGTAAATCTAAGATCTAAAATCTAAAATTCCGCGTACTAGTAGCTAAAAGCTACAATTAAATTATGTGAAGACGAGAAAAAACAATGGCAAAATCAGAAATTCATCCTCAATGGTATCCAGAGGCTAAAGTTTATTGCAACGGCGAAGTTGTAATGACTGTGGGGTCGACCAAACCAGAGTTGCACGTCGATGTTTGGTCTGGAAATCATCCCTATTACACCGGAACTCAAAAGATTATTGACACTGAAGGTCGAGTTGAGCGCTTCTTGCGCAAATACGGCATGATGGATTCCAGCCAATCGTCAGAGCAAGAATCAAAGTCTGAGAAAAAGTAGCAAGGTCACTTGATTTTAGATTTTGGATGCGCGGATGCCCGAATTGCCACAAATAGCTAAAAATGGGGGTTCGTAGCAAAAGATAAACACCTAAAATCTAAAATTTTTACTTGTGACTCCTCCTACTATTTTCTTAAGCGATCGCACTCTATGCCAGAACAATACCTGCTCAACAAACTTAAATCAGTCGAACAAACCTTTAACGAATTAACCCGTCGCCTTGCCGATCCTGATATTGCCACCGATCCAGGGGAGATGCAACGGGTAGCAAAAGCCCGTTCTTCCTTGGAAGAAGTGGTTAACACCTATGAAACTTGGAAAAATACCGAGTCAGAACTCAAAGAGGCGCGTCAAATTCTCAAAGAAGCAGGTGGCGATCCAGAAATGCAAGAAATGGCAGCACTGGAAGTTCAAGAATTAGAGGTGAATCTGGAGCAGCTAGAGACGCGCCTGAAGGTTTTGCTCTTACCCCGCGATCCGAATGATGATAAGAACATCATGTTAGAAATTCGGGCAGGAACTGGTGGAGATGAAGCCAGTATCTGGGCTGGGGATTTGGTTAGGATGTACTCGCGCTATGCTGATACTCAAAACTGGAAAGTGAAGCTGGTGAGTGAATCACTGGCTGAGATGGGTGGCTTTAAAGAGGCAATTCTGGAAATTCAGGGTGAGTCTGTTTATAGCAAGCTGAAGTTTGAAGCTGGAGTGCATCGGGTACAACGGGTACCAGTAACTGAAGCTGGAGGAAGGGTTCACACTTCTACAGCAACGTTGGCGGTGATGCCAGAAGTAGATGATGTGGAAATTCACATCGACCCGAAGGATATTGAGATGAAGACAGCTCGTTCTGGTGGTGCTGGCGGTCAAAACGTCAACAAGGTAGAAACAGCGGCAGATCTGATTCATAAACCGACGGGTATTCGCATTTTCTGTACCGAAGAGCGGAGTCAGTTGCAAAACAAAGAACGGGCAATGCAGATCCTGCGGGCGAAGTTGTATGAGATGAAGTTACGCGAACAGCAGGAAGCTGTAACTTCGGCGCGGCGATCGCAGGTGGGTACGGGATCGCGATCGGAAAAAATCCGCACGTTCAATTACAAAGATAATCGCGTTACAGATCACCGCTTAAATCAGAACTATTCCCTCAACTCCGTACTTGAAGGCGATTTAGACCCAATTATTCAGGCTTGTATCTCTCAAGATCAGCAGGAACGTTTGGCTGAGCTAGCCGCATCTGGTACTAACAGCTAATCCTTTAAGTTTAAAAAACTATTAGGACTTTCAAACCGCTTGTTCTGAGAAGCTTTTAACTCAGGTAAGCGGTTTTTCATGCATTACGTATTTTGTCACATCGCATAGGCGAAGCTTTGCTGCTTTCTTAGAGGCGCTCGAACGCGAAGAAAGAAATAGCGCTTCACGCCGCTTGTTGAAAGAAGAGGCAATCGCATTTCTCCAAAATCAAGACTGGCTAAGTTGTCGTTTTCTTCAAAGTAAAGTAATCCTTTACCTTGCCGAACTCGTCGATAAATTTGGCATCAAGCCTATTACCGTGTACGTCAAGCACGAGAGAACCAGGAATACTCAGTGAGATATACATTGCTGGATGGGGCGATACCGTGTCAGCTAAAGCGGAAGTGCCAGCCACGATATACACAGTTCCCGCGTGTCTACCCCGATGGGGTTTATGATATGCTCCTGACTCGTCCTCTCGCCCGCTGCCTCCATCCCGCTTCATTTGAGCAGTAAAAGAGTCTGAAACTCCATAATGTCCATTAATTAGGTAAGAGCGCTCGTAGGAGTGGCTGTGTCCGCCCAGCACCAAGTCTACACCTGCTGCTTCCAGAATGGGAAGGGCGCGTTCTCTCATTTCCACCAATTCTGCCTCGACATCTGAGTCGTGCGATCCTTTACTGTAGGGTGGGTGATGCCAAAAAGCGATCTTCCATTCCTTGTCTGATGCAGCTACGTCGCGGGAAAGCCAGGTGAACATGACACCCCCCTCTTTCCCCCCTACCAGGGGGGAAGTAAGGGGGGTGCGATCGCTGCCATAAGAGTCAAGGCAGATGAAGTGGATGTTGCCATAGTCAAACGAGTAATAGGCAGCAGTCCCAGATGGTACACCCCCCGCCTCTGCCTGGGTTGGCAGAGTGAAAAGCTCGTAGTATGGCCCTGTCTGCAACAGAGAATTAGCACTTCCAGCGTCATGATTGCCGATCGCAGTCCAAAGCACGCTAGTAGAGAGAATTTCGGCATATATATCAAATACCCCCCGCTGATACTCGTTAAAAGTACCAGTGTCATAGGCGTTGTCTCCCAGCATCAGCCAGAGATCGGTATGACGATTGCCAGTAAATTTCAGGTATCCATCCCTCACTAGGGCAGCAATATCATTTCCGCGTCCCGCGTCACCTACCACCCAAATCCGTAGCGGTCGAACTTGCTTGGATGCTAAATTTTTTGCTGGTGCAGTGACGAAAAAGTAATCTTCAGTTCCGCCCTGCTGTACTCCTGCTACAGTTCCGATCGCGTAATAATATTTCTGGTCAGGCGCAAGTCCAGTGAGTTGAACTTTGTGGTTAGAAGTAATCGTAGTTTCTGCTACTGTTGCCCCAAGTCTACTAAGTTCTGTACCGTACCAAACCTTGCCTTGGACAGGAGCGTCAGTAGCCCAGCGGATAATGATGCTAGATTCAGTACCCTGTTGTAAATATGGACTGCGAACGATACGCGGATGCTTGTCAGGCTGTTTTGCTGTCACTGACGCGACTTCATCATCCGTTACAATACTTAAGCTCAAAAATTGAAAAATATTAGCTTCTGGATCGAGCGAGTGGGTTGAGAGATCGCGATCGCGTTCCTGATTTTCAAGACTTGACATAGAAAATAAAGCTCAAAAGCTTCTCTACCATCTGCTTCCATCGGTGCATTAGCGGATACTTATTTCTCGAAATTAGTTTAATAGGAGTCCATCGATGGCAAAAGCCTTTTGTAATTACATCCCTTGTCTCAGGCACAAAGAGAATTTTTTGCTGCAATGGGCAAGTTGCCAAGAAATGGTTGGAGCAAGTCGAACAATTCATCACATCAACTGTTGTAGCTAAATACCACAGTCTATGTTTAGCGCATTTGCCCCACATTTGCGTGTTGGCTGGATGACAATTTTTTTGATATCTAACAAGCCGCCCGTGCGATCGCATTTCACGCCGCCTGTGCGATCGCTGCGTTCAACTGGCTGGAGCGATTTTCTAAGTTGAAGGCAATCGCATCAGATATTTCCACTGGATAGGGAAAATAATCTAGGTCGTATTGAATGTGTCTACTGAGGATGTATAGTTCTTTGAGGCTGGGGCAGGCGTAAATTAAACGTTCTACTGCTTTTTGCCAAGATTCAAAGATCCGATAACTAAAGAAGGAACAGCAAATCTTGCCTTCTGTAGTAATGTAAGAGATACAAACTTGATGCTTGAGGTGGCGTACCTTCTTCACTTCTTTCACAGACAAGCCTGCATGGTCTTTCAGCGCTCTCGCGATCTCGCCAAACGGGATTTTGTGCCATTGTATGGGATTAAGTTTACTAGATGCTATCAGGCTTTTACCTTGGCGGCGATATTGGTGGACTTTTGGGAGTTTCTGCTACTGCTGTTCAGATGTGGGAGAAGGGCATTAAGGTGCCAGACACTGAAAACTTGGCACAGATCGCATCTAGAGCAGGCTACACGTTAGAGGAGTTAGTCTGCTGCTTGGAAGGCAAGCCAATACCAGAAACCACAGACTTAAGCCAGATTTTAAGACAAATCAAGCATATGCCTCTCAATCAAGTAGCGTTGATCTCTCAAGCTGTTACAGAAAGATTTGCGGCGGCGGCTGAGACTTTGGAAGAGCAAGCACAAGTGAGTTGAATTAGGAAAACGAACCGCCAACACGTGCGTCAAGCGTTGCGTTTAGGACGCAGAGAACGCCAAGGAAGAGGTGGGAGCGGGGCGATCGCACCAGTATGATAATTAGATAAATTATGCTATTTCCCTAATGTGAAAACTGACAGCATCTTTTATCGTTTTTTTCAAGAGTTGCCTGGGATTTTCTTTGAACTAATTGGAATACACCTGAAACAGCTAACAATTATCAGTTTTCATCTGTTGAAATTAAGCAAACTGCTTTTCGTATAGATGGGTTTTTCTTCCTGCACGAGGGGATGAGAACCCCATCTACTTTGTTGAAGTTCAGTTCCAACCAGATCCAGATTTTTACTCTCGATTCTTGACAGAAATATTTTTATATTTGCGTCAGAATAAACCACAAAATGACTGGTGCGCTGTAGTTCTATATCCAAACCAGAGTGTAGACACAGGGAATATAAGACATTACCGTGAATTTTTTGCTAGCCAGCGAGTAAGGCGCGTTTATTTGAATGAATTAGGTGAAGCATCTGAGCGCTCGATTGGTATTGGAACTGTAAGTTTAGTAATTTTGCCAGAAGCAAGAGCGGTTGAACAAGCAAGGATTTTAATTGAGAGAGTCAGGCAAGAGATAGGCGATGAATTCGTCAAGGAAGAATATTTAGAATTAATAGACACAATTATCTTTTACAAGTTGCCGAGCATGAGTCGGGAGGAGATAGCGGCGATGTTTGGAATGGATGAGCTTAAGCAAACCAGAGTTTATCAGGAAGCTTTAGAGGAAGGCAGACAGGAAGGCAAGCGTGAAGGTCAATTGGAAGCAAAACTAGAAGCAGTACCTCGATTTTTGGCATTGGGGTTAAGTATGGAGCAGGTAGCAGAGGCGTTGGGTTTAGAAGTTGAGCAAGTGAGGCAAGCAGCACAAAATCAGCCCTCAGAATGATGCAAAAACAGAAAAGCGATCGCACTTCACACGATGCAGTTATTTATGAGGAGGAGCGATCGCGTTTTCGCAAGTAGGGTAGTGGTGCTTTGGATCAATAGTGTCAAATTTGCTATGATGCCAAGGCTGCTTTGCAGAAGCAAAAATAATTAGAAGTTGTGATTCGAGACAGATCGCCTTACTCTCCAATCTTTCCATCTATTGCGATCGAGATCGGCAAATCCCTTAAGTGCGCGATCACATTTTACGCCGCCATTTGTAGTGTTAGTTTTAGTTGACAGGTACGGTTTTCTAAAGCTTGGGCGATCGCATCTGATATTTCTAACAGGTAGGGGAAATAGTCGAGATCGTACTGAATATGTCTCGTTAGGCTGTAGAATTCTTTTAGGCTATGACAGTTATAAATTAAGCTTTCAACTGCTTTTTGCCAAGATTCAAAGATGCGATAACTGAAGAAAGAACTGCACGTAATTTCTTTCGTGGTGATGTATGAGATACAAACTTGATGCTTGAGGTGATGAACCTTCTTCACGTCTTTGACAGACAAGCCTTGATGTTCTCTAAGCGCTCTGGCGATCTCGCCTTTAGAAAGGTTGTGCCATCTTTGTGGGTTGAGGAACCCAGCAGCGATTAAGCTTTTACCCGATCGGCGATATTTGCGGGTTTTACGAGTCTTAGGCAGCATAATCTGTCTCCTGTGTTTAACAGAAGGCTTATAATCGAGAGGTTTCAGGCTAAAATCAATTCAACTAGTTTTGCTACTGCTTCTCAATCGAGTCGCAGGCAAACTTTGAAGTGGTAACTATAGTTTAGTTTAGTATCAACAACAATCGTTGTCAACAGCAACCATCGATTTTGTTGTAAGTAAACTTGTAGGAGCAGTTGACAAAAAAACTACAGCAGTGGATATAGAGGCTAAAAAGAAAGTAATTGAAGTGGTAAAAATGGCTCGTGGCTCTATGAGTCAAAGAGCTTTTGCGAAGCTCCTGGGGGTTTCTGCCACTGCTGTACAGCTGTGGGAGAAGGGAGATAATATTCCAGATATAGGAAATTTGGTTAAAATCGCAGCTAAAGCAGGCTACACAATGGAGGAGCTGCTAAACTACCTCGATGCCAAGCCGCCACTACCAGAAACCTCAGATTTAAACGAGATTATCAAGCAAATTAAGTCTATGCCGTTGAGTGAAGTAGCAACGATTGCTCAAGCAGCAGTGGCTAGACTTGCTGCTGCGGCTGAGTCGTCAGGAGAGCAAGCACAAGTAAGTTGAATTAAGGAACGAACCGCCCCAGGCACTCCAGAACTAGAGTCAAAGGCGATCGCATTTCACTTCATGCGGCAAGAAGGAGCGATCGCTTTGTTTGTTTCAGAGATAGGAAGCAATCACCTCAGTTAGGAAAACGAACCACTCCAGGCACAGAGAATGCAGAGTCAAAGCGATCGCATTTCATACTATGTAGTGAGAAGGAGCGATCGCTTTATTCGTTGTTGCAAGTAGTATAAATAACCTTTATCTAAAGTTTTAATTGCCTTCATCAAAGTCTTAAATTACTCCTGAGATTAGCTTTTCAAGTAGGGAACTCTAAATATAGAAGCAGATCCTCAATTGCAAACCATGTTGAGGTCTAGCTTGAATGTTTAACTAAAATCAGGAGTATTTAATGATACCACTTATACTGGGTGCTGTTGCTTTAGGCAGTGCCGTTTTAGGTGTAGGGGCAGGTGCTACAGGTGTTGCCGACATGAATGAGGCAAAGGAAATTGGTGAACGCGCCCAAAAGCGTTACGAAGATGCTGTCAAGCAGTTGAAAGCAGACTGCGAAGTTACTAACAAGCTGGCAGAAGAGTATGGTCAACTTCAACTTGATGTGATGATGCAAACAATTGGGCGCTTTGTTGACTTCATTGAGCGAAACATTGGCAAGGCTCAACAAAGCGAAAAAGAGTTTTTAGAGGGGCTTGACATTTCAACTCAGCAGATCAAGGAGTACAAGGCTACAGCTATAGAAGCTGAAGAGTGGGTTAAAGGCGGTGTGTCAGCAGCAGTTACAGGAGCGGCGGCGGCTTCTGGTGCAGCAAACCTAGCGAGGTTGGTTGGGACGACTATGGTAAAAACCACTGTGACTAGATTTTTTGGTTTGTGGACAACAGAAGTTTTGACGGAAGTTGGAATTTCACAACTGACTGGGGCGGCTGCTCGAAGTGCAACTTTAGCCTGGTTAGGCGGTGGAAGTGTGGCAGCTGGGGGTTTTGTCCTTGGAGGTATTACCTTGGGTCCTGCCTTGATGGTGGGTGGTTTTCAACTGGCCGGTAAAGGTGAGGAGGCTTTGACGAAAGCACGGGAGTAGCAAGCTAAGGTAAACACTGAGGTTGCCAAAATTGAAGAGGCTAAAGATTTCCTCAAAAAAGTGAAACGGCAAATCGCCGAATTGAGGAATTTGGTTGAATCTCTTAATGACCGTGCTGTTCTGGGTCTTAACGAACTTGAATCCTTGCCATCATTTGACAAAGACAGGGATGCTAGTAAGTTTCAACAGGTAGCACTTTTAGTAAAGGCACTTGCAGAAATCATGAAAACTCCTGTTTTAGACAGCGAAGGGAATTTGAATCCTGCTACCGCGATTATCAAGGCTAAGTATCGCACCCTTGGAGCGGAATAAGTATGTCAATACAGCAAATCTGGACAGCAATTAATCCTACTGAAACTTTGCAGCAAATCGTTTCAGCATACACGGACTATTTGACGATTGCTGAACAAGAGCGGACTAAGCGGCGAGAAATTGAAGCTTGGGAGAAAGAAACAATTGCTAAAATTGATGCGACGCGAGATTTGCTAATGAAGTATCTCGATCGCTCTTTTGATGAACGAGCGGACAACTTTCGCGATCTGTTTAATGTAGTCGATCGCGCGATCGCAGCAGATAATAATGAGCAACTAGCATTAGCCCTGCATTCAATTACAGAAATTGTTAAATCAAGCCCATTTAAAGAACTTGCTAACTTAGCTTCAGTACGGAAAGCACTAGACGATCCAAATCACGAATGGACTTTTTAGATCGTCACATCTCAAACATATAGCAGCTTAATCTCCTTCTATAGTCCACAAAGCGTGGACTTTTTTTGTATAAAGGCGATCAAACTCAAGTTAGCAACGCGATCGCCCCCACATAGCAATTCCTTCTGCCTATAGTCTTTAAATTTTGTTACGATTAACTCGACAAACGCGATCGCCTGCTCTTAGCTAGACAAACCTAAAATCGCGCACAGAGCTTTATTCAACTTTTGCAAATAGACATTATCTAAATTCCCAAGTATCCTAATAATTCTGGATTTGTCTATGACTCGAATCTGTTCGCAAAGTACTACAGAGTCTTGGCTGAGTCCCCCAACACCTACTGGAACGAATACATGAGAAGGCAAAAGCTCACGCCGGATTTTTGTAGTAAACGGCGCAATAATTGTGTGAGGACTAACAGCATTAGCTCGATCAATTTGTAGAATCACAACAGGTCGTATCCCTGCTTGCTCTGTACCAATCACAGGGTTAAGATCGCATAAAACTACATCCCCCCTAGTTATCAGCTACCAGTGAATTTCTCCACGAGCAAGACGTTCCTCATATGCTTCTAAATTAGGCAAGTAGTCTGAAAAGTCTGAATGGGCAATTTTCAATCTTTCGCTAAACTGCGTCCACAATGCAAAGCGATCGCGATCGCTTCTTAGCAGTAAAAAATCTACGAAGTCGTTCACTTCTTGGGCGAGGGGTTCTGGAAGTTGACGAATTTTAGAGATAGTTTCGTCGTATACACTCATCTTTTTTCCTTTTAAATTAACTTGACGCAGGGTGCGCTGTATCAATAGCTTACCTAAACGTAACTCGGTGTTACGCGCTACGATCGCCCCCACATACCAAATCCCTCTGCCTATAGTCTTTAAATTTTGTTACGATGAACTCGACAAAGCGATCGCCCCTGGAGACTTTGAATGCTGCGACTGGAACATATTAGTAAAATCTACCCTACAGGTGAAGTTCTCAAAGATGTCAACTGGGAAGTTAAACCAGGCGATCGCATCGGTTTAGTTGGTGTCAATGGTGCTGGTAAATCAACTCAACTCAAAATCATCGCCGGAGAAGTTGAACCCACATCTGGGGAAGTTATTCGCCCTTCCAGCTTACACATAGCCTACCTTACTCAAGAATTTGAAGTAGATCCCAGCCGCACTGTCAAAGAAGAACTTTGGCGCGCCTTCACGGAAGCAAACTCTGTGCATGAAGATTTGACACAGGTACACAGGGAAATGGAAACTGCGACACCAGAGGAGTTAGACAAACTCTTACGTAAAATGGATCGCTTCCAGCGACAGTTTGAAGCTTTGGATGGCTACGGTTTAGAGGCACAAATTGATAAAATTTTGCCAGAAATGGGATTTGAGCCGGGAGATGGCGATCGCCTCGTCAGTGCTTTCAGTGGCGGTTGGCAGATGCGGATGAGTTTGGGCAAAATTCTGCTGCAAAAACCCGATTTATTACTCCTAGACGAGCCAACTAACCATTTAGATTTAGAAACGATTGAGTGGCTGGAAATTTACCTCAAAGGTTTAATTACTCCGATGGTGATAGTTTCCCATGACCGGGAATTTTTAGATCGCCTCTGCACTCAAATTGTTGAAACAGAACGAGGTGTTTCCAACACTTATTTGGGTAACTATTCTGCTTATTTACAACAAAAATATGAAAATGAGGCAGCACAATTAAGTGCTTTTGAACGACAGCAGAAAGAGTTAGAAAAACAACAAGCATTTGTAGATAGATTTCGTGCAAGTGCTACTCGCAGTACTCAAGCTAAAAGCCGGGAAAAGCAACTCGATAAAATCGAGCGGATTGAAGCGCCTACAGGCGGAGTTAGAACGCTACACTTCCGCTTTCCACCAGCACCTCGCAGTGGGCGAGAAGTGGTGCAAATCAAAGATTTAACTCATACTTACGATGATAAAATCCTGTTTTTGGGAACTGAACTGCTAATTGAAAGAGGCGATCGCATCGCTTTTCTTGGCCCTAATGGTGCTGGTAAATCCACCCTGCTACGCTTGATTACGGGCATGGAAGAACCCACAGAAGGCACAGTAAAATTAAGCGAACATAACGTTATTCCCGGTTACTTTGAACAGAACCAAGCAGAAGCATTAGATCTAACTAAAACTGTCATGGAAACGATCCATGATGAAGTACCAGACTGGAACAATGAAGAAGTTCGGACGCTATTAGGAAAATTCCTATTTAGTGGCGATACGGTGTTTAAACAAGTCGCTGCCCTAAGTGGAGGTGAAAAAGCCCGCCTTGCTCTTGCTAAAATGCTCTTACGTCCAGCTAATTTGCTGATTTTGGACGAGCCGACTAATCACTTAGATATTCCAGCTAAAGAAATGCTGGAAGAAGCAATCCAAAATTACGACGGTACGGTAATTGTCGTCTCTCACGATCGCTACTTTATTTCTCAAGTAGCTAATAAAATTGTGGAAATCCGAGATGGTGAATTCCGCGTTTATTTGGGCGATTATCACTACTATCTAGACAAGATTGCAGAAGAAAAAGAACAGGCAAGACTAGAGGCTGAAGCTGCCCAAAAAGCTGCTCAAAAAGCAGCCAAAGCTGCCAAGGCTGCTGCTAAAAGTAAAAGGTCTTAGGCAAAATATGGTAGGTGGCATATGGTAGATTTTCCCCACCTACCACACTAAGGATAATTCAACACCACTCTCGGCAAATTAGCTAAATTGTCAAAATTCGATGATTAAAAAATTTGAATAACCTTGAGATTACATAGCAATTGCTAAAAAAATGACTAAAGGAGGAGAAAAAAATCATCAAAAAGGGTGGAATCAGCAAAAAAACGCTTGCAGAGATAATTAGCAATGGTATTATTACGATTGAGTTAAAAAAAGTAAAGGGTAACATACTATGACCCAAGCACCTGTCGCTCCCGTGGTGCTAGTGATCTTAGATGGATGGGGTTATCGTGAGGAAGCAGACGGTAACGCAATTAAAGCTGCCAAAACTCCTGTGGTTAAAAGCCTGTGGGCAGCTTATCCTAAAACACTCATACGCACTTCTGGTAAAGCAGTAGGGTTGCCAGAAGGACAAATGGGCAACTCCGAAGTAGGACACCTGAATATAGGTGCTGGGCGAGTTGTACCGCAAGAATTAGTCAGAATTTCAGATGCGATTGAAGATGGTTCTATCCTGAATAATCCAGCTTTAGTAAAAATCTGTGAGAATGTTCGCAGTCGAGGCAGCAAGCTTCACTTGATTGGGCTGACTTCTGAAGGTGGGGTTCATTCTCATCTGAACCATTTGTTAGGAATGCTTGACCTAGCTAAAGCACAACAAATTTCTCAAGTTTGCATCCATGCTGTTACAGATGGGCGCGATACAGCCCCAACGGACGGTGTGGGAGTTCTCAAGCGAATTCAAGCACACATTGACTCGATTGGCATCGGTCGCATTGTCACCCTCAGCGGGCGCTACTACGCGATGGATCGCGATCGCCGCTGGGATAGAGTCAAACGTGCCTACGATGTGATGACTCAAGACGGAGAGGGAGATGGTCGCTCGGCATTGGAAGTATTGCAAGCATCTTATGCCGAAGGAGTGACAGACGAGTTTGTCGCCCCAACAAGGATTGCTCCGGGAGCAGTAGAACCAGGGGATGGAATAATATTCTACAACTTCCGCCCCGACCGAGCCAGACAACTTACTGCCGCTTTCGTCAAACCGGAATTTGATGGTTTTGCGCGATCGCAGATCGACCCACTTTCGTTTGTCACATTTACTCAGTACGAGCCAAACTTGCCAGTTGCAGTTGCGTTTGAGCCGCAAAACTTGAACAACATATTAGGCGCGGTAATTGCAGCTCACAATCTCAAGCAGTTTCGCACGGCTGAGACAGAAAAATACGCTCACGTCACCTACTTCTTCAACGGCGGTTTAGAGGAACCGTTTGCGGGAGAAGATAGGGAAATGGTTATGAGTCCAATGGTAGCGACTTATGACAAAGCACCAGCCATGTCAGCCGAAGCAGTGACAGATATTGCGATCGCGGCGGTGCGAAAACGGATCTACTCCTTGGTAGTAATTAACTACGCCAATCCAGATATGGTAGGTCACACTGGTCAAATACCAGAGACAGTTGAAGCAATTGAAACAGTCGATCGATGTTTGGGACGCTTGCTCGAAAGCATCAGTCAAGTTGGTGGAACAGCATTAATTACAGCCGATCATGGTAATGCCGAATACATGAGAGACGAACAAGGAAATCCTTGGACGGCTCACACCACTAACCCAGTGCCCTTTATTGTGGTTGAGGGAGAAAAAGCTAAAATTACTGGTTATGGCACAGATGTTACCTTAAGAGAAGGCGGTCGTCTTGCTGACATTGCACCAACAATTCTACAGATTTTGCAACTGCCTCAACCTGCGGAAATGACTGGTCAATCGTTAATAGAACCAGCTATGTATGAAGCACAAGCTACTCGTACTCCTGTGAGAGTAGGCTTGTAATCTCCCAAACATCACCAAACATATTACTTAATTTGCGCCAACTACCACCATGACAGTTACTAAGGTTATAGAAGCAATTTGGGCATTTTCTGCTGTAGGCTTGACCGTTTTGGTCTTGTTGCATAGTCCCAAAGGAGATGGAATTGGAGCCATTGGTGGACAGGCGCAGCTATTTAGCAGCACCAAAAGTGCTGAAAACACCCTGAATCGTGTTACTTGGGCGCTAGTGGTGATTTTTATGAGTTTAACGGTAGTGTTGAGCGCTGGCTGGTTGAACCGATAGGATTAGTGCCAAGTAGGGGCGCATAGCTATGCGCCCCTACTACTTTTTTAATAAAATCTAAAATCCTGACATAGTGTAGGTGAGTATCTAGAACCCAGCTTTAAACCTAGAAGTTATAACTCCTGAACTTTGTCGCTGCTCCAAAACCTGCTGATAAAGTCTTTCTAACTGGGTAATGTTGCGACTGAGAGTGTAGCGCTCCAGCACTCGTTGGCGTGCTTTTTGCCCTAGCATAGTTGCCCACTCAGGATGGTCTTGGAATAATGGTAACAGAGTCAATAATTGCGAAGCGATTCTTTTAGTAGTGAGAACTACGCCTGCTCCTTTTTCCAAGACTTCTCCATCTGCACCCACATCTGTTGCTAAACAGGCAATACCGCAAGCCATTGCTTCTAAAAGCGAGATTGAAAGTCCTTCCACTAAAGAAGGCAAGATAAATACATCGGCACCACGTAAAACTTCTAGCCGTCGATTTTCATCAGCCACGAATCCCAACCAATGGATGCCGTATTCCAAACCATAAAACGGCTTCAAAGACGCTGCTACAGGCCCATCGCCGACAATTAGTAATTTGCTACTGGGGTGCATATCTGCCTGCTTCCAGGCGCGCAGGAGCGCTTCCACGTTCTTTTCTGCGGCAATGCGACCTTGGTAAACAAATATACGCTTTGCCTGGAATTCTTCCTTGATGTTAGAAGCACCGGGACAATACTTTTGAACATCAACTCCATTGGGAATTACAGCGACTTTAGCAGCTGGTACACCTAGTTTTGCTAGCAATTCTCGCTGGACTTCAGAAAAGACGATAACGCGATGGTAGTTAACCAAGAACGGCGCATAAAGTTGATATGCCAACAGTTGCGTCCCCGATACCAGTTTTGCTCCTTTACCAGCATAAGGAGTATGGAAGGTGGCAATTAGTGGTAAGTTTAGTTCTTCACAAATCTCAGGTAGCAGGAAATCCAGGGGAGACAGCGTTAAAGACGCGTGTACTAAATCTGGCTGCAATTGACGTAGCGACTGGGTTAAAACCTTAGCCGCTCCCAACGCCGGGAGCGTATAGACTTGAGATCTATAAAGGAAGGGTAGGGAAACTTCTGGGCAGTCTGGCCAGTTATCCAGGTCTGATTCTTCTTCTTGAGCAAAGTGAAGGAAGTTAACAGAGTGTCCCCGCTCTATTAAAGCATTGGTAACTTCTCGACTGTAAGTAACGTTGCCACAAAAGGGTGATTTTTTTCCAATCCAGGCAATACGCATTCAGGTTGAGGCTCGATTTTCTTATCTATGCCAAAGGCTCCAAGGGAGGCTAGAGGCTAGAGGTGAGGGGTGAGGGAGGATGATGTATTCTCCCCCTGCACCACTGCTACCCCTGCTACCCCTGCTCTCTTCAGCGCCTCTGGTTCAGTAATTAATTAACAGTTTGTGTCTCTGTACGGCAAATATACCAGGTTAAGACCCCCCCTGCGATCGCTATTGCGGCTAAACTTAGAAAAACTGCCCTCAGTCCGATAAAAGTCTCTGCTAAACCTGCTAACGCCAAGGGTAACGACAGAGCAATATTAATCACATTATTTTGCAGACCAAATACTTTACCGCGCATTTCTGGAGGAGTTTCTTTTTGGATCGTCGTCTGCATCGGGATAGCTACCAGCGACGCAAAAGCACCCAAAAGTGCGATCGCCACTAGTTCTACCCAGAGTTGTTTGGTAAACATAGACAAACAAATTAGGGATGCTGCTACACCAGCGGAGCCACACAAACTTAGCTGAGCGTGGGAAAAGCGTTGACCATACTGACCAAGAAGTGTAGCGCCAGCAGCAATGCCAACGCCGCCAGCTGCCAACAAAAAGCCAAATTGGGAAGATTTCAAACCTGGAATTATCTCGGCTAAACGCACGGCAAGGACGGCTAAGGCTGCAAAAATTGAAAATAGAATTACTAATTGGATTAGAGCATTCCGGAGGCGATGATTTTGTTTTAAGTATTGCAACCCGTCGCGGAGATCTTGCCAAACATGAGGGGGTTCTTGTTTCGGATCGGGGAACTTTTCACCAGTCTTGAGCAGTAATAGCAGCACTCCTGCGATCGCATAACTGCTTCCTACTACCAATTCTCTCCCCATTCCTACACCAATACCTAACCCAGTCGTGAGAGTATCGGCTAGAGCTAGTAGTGGTTCGCCAACAGCAAATCCCACCACCACCAAAGCCATCATTGTAGTTGTGTAAAGCGAATTAGCTGACAGTAGATGTTCGCGTCGCACTACCAAGGGAATTGCTGCTTGTTCGGCTGGAGCAAAAAACTGTGTCAGTGTAGAAATGAGAAAACTTAGCCCCAAAAGAATACCAAAACCGACTGGTAAGCCAGCTATCAATGGTTTCCAATCCTGAGTTAGCCACAAGAGGAAAGGAATTGATAATACCAGAATACCGCGCAAAATATTTGTGACTACCAGCACACCCTTTTTTGACCACCGATCCACAAATACCCCAGCGATCGAGCCAAACAGCACGGCTGGAATGGTAAAAGCCATCATAATGGCTGAAACCCAGCCACTAATGCTTTGTTCGCCTGTTTGAAAGCGAGTAGAAATGATCGCAATCATCAACACCAGATATACTTTATCTGCTAGTTGAGAAAAGACTTGACCGCTCCATAAAGATAGAAAATTGCGGTTGCGCAAAACGGGCAGAAACCCTAATTCTTGCTTGTCTTTATCTGCGTCACTACTGGCTTCACTGTTGTGCAAATTATTGCCCGATCCCCCCGCCGCCACAATGTTAGAGTTTTCACTCTGCTCTAACTTCGTCGCCGCACTGGTAGCTCTTTCGTTATGCTGTTGTGCGATCGCTTGCAAGTCTCCTTTTTCGCTGTTTCCACTTTTTTCTTCTAAAGTTGCAGGATCGGCTGCATATCCCTGTGCTGGATTTTCCTCAGATGAAAATTGCTTTTTTCCAGACAGATTTTTTGACGTTGACTGTAAATTATTTGAGCGATTGGCAGCTTGACTTGCTGTCGTGCTTGAGGATGAACTTATTCTAGAAGCAGATGGAGTATAAGTTTTTGTATCTAAATCAAACGGTTGCATGATCTTTAATAGAAAAAGTCGGCAGGGTAGCAAAATAACTATCAATTAGAGCAGCCGACCGAATTGGGCGACCAAAGTGATACTGCACGTACTGACGCAACAGATGTTCTACAGATAACCAACTAGTATCAGTATCCAGCACTGGCAAATCTGCTAAATCTGACGATTCTGTATTTATTTGCGCTAAATTTGCTCCAGCTAGCTGCTGGAGTAAAGCAAGTTCTGTAGCATTAATTGAAGTGTCTAGGATCAATTTTTCTTGCCTATGTACAACTGTTTGATAGCTGTTGCTCTGAGCTTGGACTACTTTACCTGCTGGAGATATTCCGTTTGGTGTTTTCACATCAACGGAACTAGCAGTAGTGGGTGGTTGTAGCGGTTTAGTTTTATAACTATTTTTTCCTCGTGTTTGAAAGCTTTCCCACGCCGCTAAATTAACAATGCCACCTGCCAAATTGCTAAAACCAACTTGCCAGCCAGCAGAGTTAAAGTCTGGTGTCAAGAGTTGTCCAGTTAAGCAACAAGCTTGCACTTGAGGAGTTAGCCCAGCGATTGCTAGTAAATGAAAGACAGCATGAGATAAATGCGCTAAAGTTAAAAACCCCGAAGATTTTGGCAACTGCTCCAACCGTTTCAGATGCTCGCCTAGCAAACAAAACAACTCAGTTTGGGGTTGTTCGCTCAAAGCTTGACACATAACCATTTCGGCTAAATACTGGCTAGCGGCAAGCTTACCTAAATCTTGACTCAGTGCGGAGTAGGATTCTATAGTTTCGGCTTGGGTAATTTTGTCGAGCGATCGCCCAGAGGCAATCAATAACTCGTTCACCACGAACAACCCACTCCTTCCACCTAACTTTGAGTTGTGTTTTCTCGCTCCTGGTGCAACAGCCCGAATCAGACCAAATTCTTGTGTCAAAATTGTTACTAGCCGATCTGACTCGCCCAGCGGCATACTCTTGAGATTAATTCCAGTAACTTTGTAAACTCGACTCATAAATTAAGGGCTAGGGGCTAAAAAAGGCTGAAGGTTGAAGGCTGAAGGCTGAATTGATTGCTTCATACGTCATACTTCATACGTCATACTTGTTTTGCTTCTTTATCCAGGTTATCGCGCTGGCGGAGTAAATCTACACCACGAGAAGTGCCTAATCTGGTTGCGCCAGCCAAAATTAGCTCTATAGCTTGGTCTACGGTGCGAATCCCACCCGATGCTTTAATGCCCACAGCGTCCTTAGTTATTTGTTTGAGCGATCGCACGTCAGCCAATGTTGCACCCCCTTGCCAGCCTGTACTAGTTTTCAAAAATGCACACCCCGCCTCCATACATATTTCAGCTGCAACTCGCTTCTCTGCCTCTGTCAGCAGGGTGGTTTCTAAAATTGCCTTAACCGTTTGTCCCGTTTCCTCGCAAATTTCCGCTATTTCTCGGTGCACTTCCTCGGTTTTCCCTGCTTTGAGCCAACCTAGATTAATCACTACATCCAGTTCAGTTGCTCCATTTTCTACCGCCTCCTGCGCTTCATATAGCTTCACTACTGAGGTGTTTGCCCCGGCAGGAAAGCCAATCACTGTACAAACTTTAGGATTTTTCCCCTGTAAGAGTTCAGTTGCTTGCCGCACATGAACCGGATAGACACAAACTGCTGCAAACTGAAATCTGTCTGCTTCATCGCACCACTGCTGCACTTGTTCAGGCGTTGCTGTTGGATTTAGCAAGGCATGATCTATAAATGGCGCAATGTCAATCTCTCGGTGGTCTGCCGCCATCGCTTTTGCTCATTGTTACCTATATTTAACTTTTATCAGAAAGTTAAGATAAATTTATTTTTTTTTATCTAGTTAGCTGGCGATTTAGCAGTTTTCCACAGTTTGCAGTTCATACCAGGGGAGGTAGAATTTCCTAAAAGTTAGCGCCCAAGCTCAGCCTGGGAGCGGAAAGAATCTTGAGCATTAGCACAGAGCAGCTTTCAATCAGCCAAATCCTCGTTGTACTTGTTGAAAGCCTGACGAACTAAAAACATTACATCGTTAATTCGAGCTAGGGATGAAAAACTAACTTCTACATCACCATTACCCCAATGTCCTACATTTGATACGTCCCGACATAAGCCTTTAGGGTCATTAATTTCTTCAAAACCCATATTAAGCAGTAAGAGAAGACGGCTTCTTTGAGGCACAATATCTACAAAATTTGTTGTAGTTTTATAGGCAACATATCTCTTTTTAAACTCCTCTACAACTGACAGATCTAAATTTAAAAGTTGTTTACGAATAGCATCAAATAAATCCAAAATTTCACCTTGGAGGTATTCTGTACAATTGCTACTAGGAATTTTATGAACGTTCAAATTTTTACTTTCTAATTTAACCGAGGGAAATGACCAAACTTTGATAGCTTTATCTGCCAAAGCTTCTGCTCGACTCTTAATTTCTGTTTCATTCCAGTGTTCAAGTTTTGCTAGCATTTGGTTGAGGCGTAAGGGGCTATCAGCAAAGCAATCTTTCAGATCTCGCTTTTCTAGGAAAGGACGATCGCTCAACTCTGAGTTGTACCCAGATAGAGTTAGATTCCCAATAGTGTGTAAATATTTTGCTTGTACTTCTTTCCAGCTTTCTCCTAACTCCGCTTGCCATTGTTTAGACAATTTGGAATTTTGGGGTATGATGTGTTCAATAGCGTATTCTTCTACATTCACTAATTCCTTAGTCCGGTCGCAGTTCTCCAATTTTCGCAGCAGATACTTACAGTTACGAATATTATAAATATCTTTAACTACAAACGCGGTACGGAATTCTTCATCATTGGGGAAACGTTGTTTATCAGCATCCTTACTTACAAATGCTACCTCTACGCTCTCCAAATAATTCTCTTTATCAATTTCTCGACTTAAGGTAGCAAAAGTCTTATTCATGGAGTTAGTAGGAAGACCACAGATAGCTCTACGAACAACGTAACTTTCTACTAGCCTGAGAATCTTGATAAATCCTTCCCGTGTCAATAGCTTTTGGGTATAATCCTCGTAAACTTCTAATAAAAAAGGGTAAAATACATCAACCTTAAGAGTATTGATATCTGCTAGCACCTGCTTAATTTCTAAATCGATTTCTCGCTCAAATGCTAGACGGATGAAATATTTGGAATAACGATATATGTCCGCAACTATCTCTTTAACAGGTGTACTTTTTTGCTGCGCGTAACTTTTGAAACTACTATAAACATCTCTAATGTTGGGAATAGCTCCTGATTTAGATTTAATGGTTAAGTAGTCGCGGATGAAACGGTCGAACAAGTCATTAGAGCTAGCTTGCTCAAAGCTTTGCTCCATTGGATACCAGTAGTCGTTATAAATTTCTGCCTGTTCCTTTGGCTCTAAACCCATTAGCACATAGTTACGAATTAGATCGGCCTGTGAGAGATCTAATCCAGTAGAATTTAAGCTTTCAAATATCAGTTGTGGGTTGTCGCGATCGCGATCTAAAGCAATGTCTACAACAATCAATTTGCTGATACCTTGATACAGCCTATTAAGGTCAATTTCCTGCTTACGGATTTGACTTTCAAAAAACTTGTAGTTTTCGACAATTCGCCCAGACGGTAAAGTTGGTAACTCGCGCTCCTCAATTAGCCGAATAAATGTTTCTTTGTCACTTTGGCTTAATAGGAGCTTGTATCGCGCCTCCCCTTCTTCATCATTGTTAAACAGATAGTAGTTTTTGATTTGTTTGCGGCTAATTTCCAGCTTGTCACCCGATGCTTCAATCGCTTTGCCCAAAGCTGCTAGTAATATCGAGAGTGTAGTTAAACGCTGCTGTCCATCAATTACGAGCAGTTGAGTTACAGGAGTGCTTTGATAAAGACCACGCTCAATATAAACTACTGAACCTATAAAATGTCCTGATACTGTCTCATCCGCAGCAGCGCGTGTGATGTCATGCCAGAGCTGTTGACATTGCTTGAGCGTCCAACTGTAGGTGCGCTGGTAAATGGGAATAATAAATTGTTTGCGTCCCTCAAGGAATTTCAGGTAGTTAGCTTCAGAAGCTCTCATAGTTTTAGGGCAGATAAAATTTGGGTGCTATTTAGTATTAGGGCTTTGGTAGTCAGTACGTACTCATAGCCACTATAGTTAGGATGCCCAACTCAACCAGTAAACTTTAGATAACGACGCATTATCTTCTAGGGTATTTTCTTGCCTTATAAATGGATAAAGTTTTCTCTAGGTTGTCTTGTTCGTGGCTCGATCGCATGACAAGAAACGCCATAACCTTGCGCTGCTTGGGTCATTTTTAATTGAATTAATTTCTCTGAACCTAACTGCTTTTTCTCTTTTGGTTTAATAGGAACAACTGCCAAAGCACAGATAATTTCTGTTGCAATTGCTTTTGCAAGTAAGGGTGGTACGGAATTGCCTATTTGTCGGAAACCGTGCCACTTTGTCACATGGAAACGAAACCAGTCTGGATAAGAGTGCAGCCGCGCCGCCTCTCGTGCAGTGATACAACGCGGACTGGATGGATGAATTGGTCTAGGAGAAGTGAAAGCACCTCGGTTACTTGCTGTTCCTGCTCTAAGCGTGTTAGAAATGCCCCCGCGATCAAGTTTATAAAAGCGGCTAATAGGTTCAGTTTCGCCAGGATTTGTATCGGCAAATCTAGCAATAGATTCCAGGCTATGGTTCGTCCGCAAGCTTGAAGTTAAGATCCTTGGATCGAATAGGCGTTCATAAGAGTAGTCACCCTCACCGGGAAAAAGACCGCGCAGTCGGCTGCTATATTTACTAGGCTTGCCATAGTCTGCGATCGCCCAGTCTTTTTGAAGCAATTCTTGATATAATTCTACTTCTGGTAGATCGCTCAGAGCATCCCAAACAGTTGGGCTGAGTGGCAAATCGGACAAATTTACAAGGTATTTTGATTTATTAGACTTTGCTGGTTTAGTGAGTGGCTGGGGATATTTGGGTAGGGAGAAATCTTTACGACATCCTAGAAGAAATAACCTGGCTCGGTTCTGCGGTACTCCATAGTTGGCAGCATTAAGAACTTTGTAATTTGCTTCTACTTCATATCCTGAGCTTCTAAACTCTTCGATAATTTCTAATAAAAACTGCCGATGTTTACCAACAGTTAATCCTGGTACATTCTCAAATACAAAGTATTTAGGTTGTAACTCTAAAACCAGCCGTAAAAAGTGAAACACGAGCGAATTGCGAGGATCTTCTAAAGCGCGTTTGCCAATCATCGAAAATCCCTGACAAGGGGAACCGCCAAATACAACATCTATATCTTGCTTTCCAATGGCAGAACGACTTCTAATTTCTGCACCTGTTGTATCTACGACACTTTTACACAAAACAGACCAAAACGGAAAGTTGTATTCGTGGGTAGCACAATGAATCGGATCTAATTCAACCGCAGCCAGCACATCGAACCCAGCTTGTTCAAAGCCAAGCGTCATGCCACCAGCACCCGCAAACAAATCTACACCAATAGGTCGATGTTTGCTATCCATAAGGGTGCGCTCAAACTACGTTGCCGCTTGTAAAACGCCTCAATATAGCACATTTAGTTGAAAAATTGGGCGATCGCTCGCAATCATATTTTCGATTTTAGATTTTGGATTGGGTAGGGGCGGGTTTTGCTAACATCTCTGTTTTCCCACAGATATTTTCTTTAAACCCGCCCCTACTTATTGGGTGTAGCCAAAGGCGTATATTTTCCACCCAACGCCTCTACAATCGTGCGCGTATTCGACTCCATCATCTTTATATACGAATCCCCTTCACTACCTGGAGATCCAATCGAATCTGAGTAGAGTTGGCGCGGTGCTAATTTTACCCCTGCTTCCTGGGCAACTGTAGTAATCAAAGCCGGATTGATTGTGGTTTCGGCAAAAATCGTCGGAACGCCAGCTTTCTTAACTGCTTCTACTAATCGCTGTACTGTTTGAGCGCTTGGTTGTTCTTCGGTACTGATTCCGATCAAAGTACCAGCGATCGCCATCCCATAACCACGACCATAATATTGAAATGCATCGTGCGTTGTGATTAATCTCCGCTTATCGGCTGGGATAGTTTGAATTTCCTTAGTAATCCAAGTATCCAGCTGCTTTAATTCACCCGTCAGTCGCGCCGCATTCTGGGTAAATTTTTCCTTATCTTCGGGCGAAAGCTCAATTAAAGCATCCCGAATGGAGTTAACCATTCCAATCGAGTTTTTGGCATCACCCCAGACATGAGGATCTGGAACGACTTCACTACCTTTATCCAGTTGTAAAGATTTCACCACTTCTCCCACTGGCAGCTTACGCCCTTTTAAGCCAGCAGCATTCATCAGCTTAATCAGTCCTGGTTCCAAATTGTAACCGTTATACAAAATCAAGTCTGCTTCTTCCAAAACCTGACTGTCTGCTGGTACTGGTTCGTAAACATGAGGATCTGCACCTGGTTTCAAAATCCCTTTGAGTTGAATTTCATCTCCCCCTACCTGTTGAGTTAAGTCAGCAAGGATTGTACTTGTGGCTACTACTTGCGGTTTGCCATCTTCCCCTGAAGCAGCACGGTTTGCACTCGGTTGAGTACAGCCGAATAAGGCCAGAGGTAAAAGAAGGATGAAGGATAAAGGATGAAGTTTGAAGTATGAATTCATCAATCTCCCCCAACTTCCCCAGCCTCCTCTGCTTCCCCTGCTCTCGGTTACGTTTCTCTGAAGCATTGCTTTCATCTATATTTAAAGATTATTTCCATTTATAGATGTTTTCATATTCTTTTCATTTTTAGAGTATGCTCAAGAAAATAAATTTAAAGAAGTCCTAAATATGAGAGCTATTAGTTTTTTACCTCAAACCAGGAAAATTTCACATTCAGCAGAGAGAGCTGCTGAAAATTTATTGAGCAGAAATATGGATGTTGCTACGGCAGAAATTAACGTCAGCCATTTAGGGGTGCAGTACCGCACAGTAGAGGCACTCAGAGATATCAATTGTGCGATCGCGCCAGGACGACTGACAGGGATTTTTGGCCCCAATGGTGCTGGAAAAAGTACTCTGATGAAAGCAATGTTGGGGCTAGTTCCCCTGACAAGTGGTAACGTGCTTTACCAGGGTAAACCGTTGATGCAGCAGTTGGAGAAAGTAGCATACGTCCCGCAGCGATCGCAAATTGACTGGACTTACCCCGCCACAGTTTGGGATGTGGTAATGATGGGTAGAGTCAAGAAAACAGGTTTATTTCAGCGCTTTTCTACCGTTAGCCGTAAAATAGCAGCAGCTGCTCTAGAGCGTGTTGGGATGAGCGATTACAGCGATCGCCCGATCGGTCAACTATCAGGAGGACAACAACAGCGAGTATTCTTAGCCCGTGCTTTGACTCAACAAGCTGACATTTTCTGTTTTGATGAGCCTTTAGTGGGAATCGATCAGAAAACCCAATCAGTGATTTTTGAAGTATTCCACGAATTAGCCGCAGCAAAGAAAGTCATTTTGGTAGTCAACCACGACTTGGGAGAATCAATTACTCACTTTGACGATCTAATTTTGCTCAATCGGGATTTAGTTGCTACAGGTACTCGCGCCTCTGTATTAACCCAAGAAAACCTGTATCGTGCTTACGGTGGTAAAGTGATGTTCTTTGATGGAGCAGCTGCCTAAATGATAGAAGCATTGATTTCACCGCTGCAATATGGATTTATGCAGCGATCGCTCGTCATTGCGATTATTGTCGGTCTATTGTGCGCCATTGTGGGCAGCTACCTAATGGTACAGCGGCTAGCCTTACTAGGCGATGCTATCAGTCATTCGGTATTGCCTGGGCTGGCGATCGCTTTTATGATCGGAGCCAATATTTTTTTAGGGGCGTTTATTGCAGGGGTTATGAGTACGTTAGCGATCGCTTGGATACGAACGCGATCGCCAATCAAAGAAGACGCAGCAATGGGTATAGTCTTTTCTGCCTTCTTTGCCCTTGGAATTACTTTAATTACCGTAATTCAGAAAGACAACAAAATCGACCTCAACCACTTCTTATTTGGCAATATCTTAGGTGTGACTGCTAATGAAGTCCGAGATACCGCTATTATTGCCACAATAGTTTTACTAGTCGTATTTGCGCTTTATAAAGAACTACTATTTTATACCTTCGATCCTTCGGGCGCTCAAGCAGCCGGATTACCCGTAAATCAGCTCAACTTTGGTTTGATGCTGCTGATTGCCTTGACAATTGTCGCTAGTATGAAGTCTGTAGGTGTGATTCTAGTATTATCTCTCCTGATTACACCAGGAGCAACAGCATATTTATTAGTTAAACGCTTACATCAAGTAATGATATTAGGTGCTGCGATCGGTATTATTTCCAGCATCAGCGGAATGTATCTCAGCTACTTTTTCAATTTACCCTCTGGCCCTGCGATCGTCTTAGTTGTGTCAGGATTATTTTTACTATCTCTGTTATTCAGTCCGAGTCACGGTATCTTTACCCAAACTCTACGTCCCAAGGGTGAGAGGTTTCATAACTCGTAATTCGTAATTAAGCTTGTAGGTGGGCATTGCCGGGCTACGTATACTAAAATCTAGAATTCAAAATCGTATAAGCGATCGCCTGCACAAGGAGAATTAGTATAAGCTCCTTAATTGAGTCTTTTTGTGACATCAGGTGAAAGCACATGACTGATATTGTCGATATTGCCGTAAGCGCGGATTCTTTTAAGACATTGGTAGCGGCGGTACAAGCTGCTGGTTTGGTAGACACGCTCAAAAGTCCCGGCCCCTTCACAGTGTTTGCACCGAATGATGATGCTTTTGCCAAGCTACCACCAGGAACGATCCAAACTTTGTTACAGAATATTCCCCAATTATCAAGAATTCTGACTTATCACGTTGTTCCTGGTAAGTTAATGAAAGCTGATTTAGCGAAACTAGATGCTGTCACCTCAGTTGAAGGTTCGCCGATTAAAATAGATTGTTCCGATGGCTTTGAGGTGAAAAATGCCACAGTTTTAGCACCAGACATTGAGGCTGATAATGGTGTGATTCATGTAATTGACACAGTAATTTTGATGGGATAGATCGAATGTAGAGACGTTATATATAATGTAGAGACATTATATATAATGTCTATCAAAAAAAATGCAAACTAAAGAAAAGGTTTACTACTCACCAGAAGAATACTTAGAACTAGAAACCGCTGCGGAGTATAAAAGTGAATATCGTGATGGTCTAATTATTCCTATGGCTGGCGGAACACCTAATCACAATCGAATAGCGGGTAATTTTTACGCTTCCCTAAATTTTGCTCTTAAAGGACAAGCATACGATGTATTTACTAGCGATCTGCGCTTATGGATACCTCAAGCCCGACTTTACACATATCCAGATGTGATGGTTGTTTCAGGACAGCTACAATTTGCTGAAAGTCGGAGAGACACAATTACCAATCCTCTAATAATTGTGGAAGTATTATCAGAATCAACAGCCAACTATGACCGAGGTGAAAAGTTTAGATTTTACCGTACTCTTCCTAATTTACAGGAATATATTTTGATTTCTCAATCAGAAATGCACGTTGAACAATTTGCTAAAACTGCTGATAACAAATGGATTCTTTCTGAGGATGATGAGGAAAATTCAATATTAACTTTAAATTCTATTCAATTTCAAATTTCGTTTAGAGACATTTACGATAAAGTCGAGTTTGACACCGAAGCCTAAAGGCAAGTGTTTTGAGTAGCTTGATGCTTAATTTTTTGGCAAAAATAAATTTATTATAAAATTCATAATACTTCCGACTTCCTACTTCCTATGCGATCGCTTCCTTTATATCATCCACCAATTCATCAATCCTTGAAGGAGTTGTGTTCCAAGAACACATAAACCGAACTCCTCCACCAATAAATGTATAAAATTGCCAGTTTTTTTCTTTTAATCGCTCAATTACCTGCTCTGGTAACTTGACAAAAACACCGTTTGCTTGCCTCGCAAACAAGATGTGAACGCCTTCTATATCTAATAATTTATTTTCTAAATATTCCGCACATTGGTTGGCGTGTCTGGCATTTTTAAACCACGCGCCAGTCTCCAACAAACCCAGCCAAGGCGCAGAAATAAATCGCATTTTTGATGATAGTTGACCAGCTTGTTTACAGCGATATTCAAAATCCTCTGCTAGAGCTTTGTTAAAGAAAATAATCGCCTCACCCATCGCCATTCCATTCTTGGTTCCACAAAAACACAATACATCTACTCCACTTTTCCATGTAATCTCAGCCGGACTTTTATTTAAAGCCACAACCGCATTGGCAAAACGAGCGCCGTCCAGATGAATTTTTAAGTTGTATTTTTGAGCAACTTCTTTAATCGCAATTAGTTCTGTAACCGAATATAGAGTTCCTAATTCAGTAGCCTGAGTGATACTAATAACTTTGGGTTTGGGAAAGTGAATATCTGTTCTTTTACTTACAATTGCTTCTATTGCTTTTGGGGTTAACTTGCCATTTTCCCCTTTAGCAAGTAGTAGTTTGGAACCATTGGAAGCAAACTCAGGCGCACCGCATTCATCTGTTTCTATATGTGCTGTTTCATGACAAATGACACTGTGATAAGACTGACAAAGTGCAGCTAAAGATAGAGAATTTGCTGCTGTACCGTTAAAGACAAAAAATACCTCACACTCAATTTCAAATAGTTGCCTAAAATAATCTGTGGCTTTTTGCGTCCATTCATCATTACCATATGCTGGCGCACTACCCTGATTAGCTTGAAGCATATATTCCAATGCTTCAGGACAGATACCAGAGTAGTTATCACTCGCAAACTGCTCTAAATTGTTATTCATAATTTATACTCAAAAGCTAAAAATTTAAGAATAAGGCAGAGCCTTGCTTAGTTAGCTCCTAGGCTTAGCCTAGGAGCTAGAGTTACAATTTAACCGTAAACAAGCTAACAATTTTGTTTATTTACCATCAGGAAATTTATTTGTTTGCAGCAAAAATTCCGAATTCCGAATTATTTACTGGGTACAACGATCGCAATGTCCACAACCTTTATGTGGTGCTTCTTTAGCAAAGCCGAAAGCACTCAACAAAAATTGCCAACGGCACTGCTTTGTGGTGAGATACTGTATCATCTGTTGAGCGGCGGGAAATTGTGACGGAGACTGAAGCCGCACTGGTTGACGAATAATGTAGTTGAATGGATCTTGCCAGTTTAACAAATTGACACTGTGGAGGAGTGATAAAGCGATTGCCCCATCGGGAAACTGACGTGCTACAGTGTTAACCTCTCCTTTGACTGGGAGTTTATTTGCTAGCTGCTGTGCTTGCAAGTAATGCGATCGCAGTTTATCTTCAAAAAAACGCTGTCTTTGCTTGTCTTCTGGATCTAGCGATCCTGTCGGTTCGCTAATCAACATCAAAGCGACACTTGGCTTCCCGTCTCTTCCTGCCCTACCAATTTCCTGCACGTACTCAGATAATAATAATGGGGCGTGAAAATGAACTACCCATCTAACATTAGGTTTGTTTATCCCCATCCCGAAAGCTGATGTACAAACAACAAAAGGTATTTTTCCACTCAGCCAGCTAGCTTCAAGGCTACGGCGTTGTTCTGGACTCAAGCCTGCATGATAAGCAGCAGCTATATATCCCTGTTGTCCCAACCACTCGGCTAAACTTTCGCTATCTCGGCGGGTTCGGACGTAGATTAACCCAGCTTCACCTGGTTTCGACTGGATAAATTTTAATAATTGTTGCTTGCGTCCTCGTGGTGTCCAAACTATTTGTACTTTGAGGTGGAGATTTTCTCGATAAGGGTTTTGGAGATAAATCTCTGGTTGTTGTAATTGTAAGACTTGTGCAATTGTCTTTTGAGCAACAGGATCGGCTGTAGCAGTAAAGGCTGCGATCGCTATTTGTGTCCCTGCTGGTTTATACTTCAACAAAGCCGATCGCACTGCACCCAAACGCCGATAAGCTGGACGAAAAGTATCTCCCCATTGCACCAAACAATGTGCCTCATCCAAAATTAAGCCTGTAATTTTTAGTTGTGGTTGACATAGAAGTTGCCAAACTTGTTGACTCAGTAGTGTTTCTGGTGACAGGTAAAGTAATCTGAGTTGTTGTCTTTCCAGTTGCTGTAGAGTTTTTTTACGCTCAAAACTGGGTAATTCACTGTGTAACAAGGCTGCTGGGAGGTGGCGATCGCGTAATTCCTTTACCTGATTTTCCATCAATGCCACCAAAGGCGAAACCACTAAAGTTAAGCCATTTTGTAGCAAAGCCGGAAGTTGAAAGCAAATAGATTTACCTCCACCTGTGGGCATAACTATTAAAGCATCTCGTCCAGATAATAAGCTGCGGATAATTTCCCCTTGGGGTGGGCGAAAATCATCATATCCCCAGATTTTTTGAAAGGCTGCACGGACTTGGTTCCAAGACGTTTCAGGAAAAGCCATAAACAGGAAAAGCCATAAACAGGATGATTTGGCAAGCGATTTAAGATCATCCTTCCCAATTAATACCTCTAGCTTTCAGCACATCACAATCAAATGCGATCGCGCCTATATTGGAAAAAGTGCCGATCCCAGACAAAACAGAGAGAATGCAAACAACAGCAGTCAATCCCTATCTTGATGGCAACTTTGCACCAGTACATGAAGAGATATCCACTGACACTTTAAAAGTAATTGGTGAGTTACCCCCCGATTTATCCGGGATGTTTGTGCGCAATGGCCCCAACCCCCAGCAAACACCCATAGGACAATATCACTGGTTTGATGGGGATGGAATGTTGCATGGCGTACAAATTAGCAACGGCAAAGCTACTTATCGCAACCGCTACGTCCGCACAAAAGCATGGCAAATCGAACAACAAGCAGGTAAAGCTGTTTGGAGTGGAATTTTGGAACCACCACAGAAGGACAACTCCTACAATTTCGGCAAAAATCCTGCTAACACTGCACTGGTATGGCACGACGGGCAATTGTTAGCTACGTGGGAAGGCGGTGCGCCTCATGCGATTAAAGTTCCCCAATTAGATACAGTTGGCGAATATAGATATAATGGCAAGCTAGTTTATGCCTTCACTGCCCATCCCAAAGTAGATCCAGTGACGGGCGAAATGATGTTTTTTGGCTACTCATTCGCGCCACCTTACCTGAAATACAGCATAGTTTCTGCTGAAGGCGAGTTGTTGCGGACAGTGCCAATAGAACTACCGATGGCGGTGATGATGCACGATTTCGCCATTACCGAAAACTACACGATTTTTATGGATTTGCCCCTGACATTCAGCGGGGAAAGAATGCGGCGGGGAGAACCATTAATGATGTTTGAGAGCGATCGCCCCAGTCGCTTTGGCATTGTTCCAAGATGGGGCGATAATAGCAACATCCGCTGGTTTGAAAGTCCTGCTTGCTACATCTTCCATACCCTCAACGCCTATGAAGAAGGTGACGAAGTAGTACTGATTGCTTGTCGCATGAATTCTACTACTGTCTTGATGACTGAAGACACACAACCCGATCCTGATGGGAATATTCCTCGCTTGCATCAGTGGCGGTTTAACCTCAAAACGGGCGCTGTGCGCGAAGAAATGCTAGACGATGTACCTGGGGAATTTCCCCGTGTCAACGAACAGCTATTGGGGCAAAAAACCCGATATGGCTACATTGCAAAATCTGCTAAGAGTTCCATGCCCCTGTTCGACGGTTTAATTAAATATGACCTTAGCAGTGGTAAATCCCAAACTCATGAATTAGGAAAGGGACGCTATGGCGGTGAAGCTGTATTTGCACCGCATCCTAGTGCAACAGAAGAGGATGAAGGCTGGTTAATAACTTATGTCCACGACACCACTGAAGATACTTCTGAATTAGTGATAGTTAATGCCCAAGATATGACTGGCGAACCTGTGGCGCGGGTGTTAATTCCCCAGCGAGTGCCCTATGGATTTCACGGTACTTGGGTTTCACGGGAACAGTTAGACGCTTGTTTGTAGATCTAAGGTGGGCATTGCCCACCCGACGAATTTGTGAATTCTTGAATTAACTGTAGAGTACGTTTCTCGTAACCCAGTAGATATTACAAGATGAGGCGAAGGCGCGTTCGCTTTACTATGTAGATGTAGCCCGGCAATGCCCACCTACCTACTAATATTGGTAATAAATAAGATGAAATAACCCACCATCCTAAGTTTAAGCACTAGTTATTTTCAATTTTTACAAGGTCTTTGATAGCTTGTAAATTATCGCTACAAAGAATTGGAATATTTTCTGAGATCTTTTTACTATTCCAATTCCACCATTGCAGTTCAAGCAGGATTTTAATTACCTCATCATCAAATCTTTTTCTGATTAGCTTTGCTGGATTACCTGCAACTATAGTGTAGGAAGCGACATCTTTAGTGACAACAGCTTTAGCACCAATAACCGCCCCATCGCCTACTTTTACACCAGGCATAATTAATGCTTCATAGCCAATCCAGACATCATTGCCAATAACAGTATCTCCCTTATAAGGAAAAGTTTCATCGGCAGATTTTTCTCAGCCGTTACCAAATATAGAAAAAGGATATGCAGTGAAACTAGCTATCTGATGATTGCCACCATTCATAATAAATTTTACGCCGCTGGCAATGGCACAAAATTTACCAATAATTAATTTATCGCCAATAAAATCAAAGTGGTATAAAATATTTTTCTCAAAATTATCAGGATTTTCAAAATCATCATAATAGGTGTAGTCTCCTACAATGATATTGGGATTTTTAATAATATTTTTTAGGAAACACAAACGCTTGTAGTCCTTAAGCGGATATGGATTACAAGGGTTGGGACCATACTGTATGATGTCATCTGTCATGGTCTTGTTTGGTTTAATACTTACCCACTACTACAATTGGTTGGTAATATTCACTTGCTTATGAGATGTGCCAATTAAGTGCGTGGAAAAACTAATAGTTTATTCCTCCCTCTTGATAAACGAAGAGGGAGGTAAGGGGTGAGGTTAAGCGCTGAAGTATTTAGCTACTGGGTGATAAGCGATAATCGCCGTCGTAGATTGTTCGGGATAAAGCTGTTCGCTTTCGTCCATATGTAGATTCATCCTGTCAGCCCCCAACAACTCCAACTGCTTATACTGATCCTGAATATTCGGACAAGCTGGATAGCCGAAACTATACCGCGAACCACGATAACGCTGTGCCAAAATATCCCGAATATTATCCGGTTCCTCAGCAGTAAAACCCAACTCTCGCCGAATTCGGGCGTGCGTCCATTCCGCCACAGCTTCCGCCACCTGCACCGCCAATCCGTGAAAATAGAGATAATCTGTATACTGATTTGCAGCAAACAACTTTTGTCCATACTCAGTAGCAACCTCACCCACCGTCACCGCTTGCAACGGGAACACATCAATAATCCCCGACTCCTTCGGCGTAAAGAAATCAGCAATACACAACCGCCTCAACGACCTCTGACGGGGAAACTCAAACCTTGCTACCTCCTGTGGGGACGTTGCGTGCAACGTCTCTACATTTTTTGGATCGTAAACATACAGGGTATTCCCCTCAGCCTGACAGGGAAAATACCCATAAATCACCTGGGGATGTAGCAAATTCTCCTCAACAATCTTTTGCTTCCACCCGTGCAAAATTGGATATACCTTCTCATTCAAGAAAGCCTGATACTCTTCCTTCGATTGTTCCTTCGGCTTGCGGAATTGCCATTGTCCCGCAATCAAAGCTTGCAAATCTAGATGCCAGAATATCTCTTCCCAAGGAATATCACTCGCCTGCAATAACTGAGTTCCCCAGAAAGGCGGCGTAGGACGTTCAATATCCACCGCCACAGCTTCAGAACGCTTTGTATCTAGCTGTTTTGGTTCAGCGGCTACTTTTTCCTCAACTGCCGCTACAGGCTCTTTATGCCCATTCTCTGACACTTCCTCAGTTGCAGCGACTCCATTCAAAAAGCCCTGAAAATCATCCCACTCTCCAGCAGACTTCGCTGGCATCAACTTATCCATAAAATGCAAGTCAGAGAAGGCATCTTTGCCATAAACCACCTTACCTTTGTAAGTTTTTTGGCAATCCTCATGCACAAACTTGGGAGTCAACGCCGCACCGCCCAAAATTACGGGAACAGTTATTCCTTTCTCGTTAAATATCTCCAAATTCTCTTTCATGAAAGCAGTGGATTTCACCAACAACCCACTCATGGCAATACAATCAGCTTTGTGCTTCTCGTAAGCATTAATGATGTTTTCCACTGGCTGCTTAATGCCCAGGTTAATCACCTTGTAGCCATTGTTTGACAAGATGATATCCACCAGGTTTTTACCAATGTCGTGAACATCGCCTTTAACTGTGGCGATAATAAAGGTTCCCTTGGCATTATTACCACCTTCTGACTTTTCCAGGAACGGTTCTAAATAAGCAACCGCTGCTTTCATGGTTTCTGCTGATTGCAACACGAAAGGTAGTTGCATTTGTCCAGAACCGAACAGTTCCCCTACTACTTTCATGCCATCAAGCAAGTAAGTATTGATAATATCCAGGGGTGGATATTTCTCCATTGCTTTTTGTAGCTGATCCTCTAAGCCGATGCGTTCGCCGTCGATGATGTGCTGCTTGAGGCGTTGTTCGATTGGAAGGCTTTCGTCAAGACTGCGATCGCGTTTTGTTGTCACTCCTTCAAACAGCGTTGTCAGTTCTCCCAACGGATCGTAAACGCACACATCCCCTTCAAACTTGCGATCGTCATAAATCAGTTGACGACAGACTTCTTGATGTCTTGCCTCAATCTTTGACAATGGTAAAATCTTATTCGGGCTGACAATAGCCGCATCCATACCAACAGCCATCGCTTCATGCAAAAACACCGAGTTCAGCACTACCCGCGCTGCTGGATTTAAACCAAAGGAAATATTAGAAACACCTAAAATTACATGACACCCAGGTAATTCTTGACGAATGCGCCCGATAGCCTCAATTGTCGCTTTACCATTTTCCCTGTCTTCTTCAATACCAGTGGAAATTGGTAAGGCTAAGGTGTCAAAAAAGATCTCGTGGCCGGGAATACCGTATTCTACAGCTTGACAGTAGGCACGTTGGGCAATTTCAAATTTCCTATCTGCCGTCCTTGCCATTCCCTCTTCGTCGATTGTGCCAATTACTACGCCAGCACCGTATGTTTTCGCTATTTCCAACACCTTAAGGAAACGCGGTTCCCCATCTTCATAGTTGGTAGAGTTGAGTAAACACTTACCTCCTGCTACCTTTAAACCCGCCTCCATCTTTTCCCATTCAGTGGAGTCCAGCATTAAAGGCAATGTTACATTATTTACCAAACGAGACACCAGCTCGTGCATATCCTTCACGCCGTCTCGTCCCACGTAATCGACGTTGACATCAAGGATATGTGCGCCTTCCTTCACCTGCGCCCTTGCCATTGATACCAGTCCATCCCAATCTTCGGCATTAAGCAAGTCGCGGCACTTCTTGGAACCACTGGCGTTAAGCCTTTCTCCTACAATCAAGAAAGAATTATCCTGATCGTAGGGCTGGGTACTATAAATTGATGCTGCGGCTGGTTCCAGGCTAGGCTGTCTGACTTTCGGCTTCAAGTCTTTGGCAATTTCTGCCATTTGTTCGATGTGTGCTGGCCGTGTCCCACAGCAACCCCCAATCACTTGGACACCCAAATCTTCAATAAAGTGCATCAACGACATTCGCAATTCCATCGGTGTCAAGCGGTAAAATGCCTGCCCGCCGACGTTTTCGGGTAAACCAGCATTGGGA
>QQTW01000169.1_pt1 | contig 37517 bp, 31 predicted proteins | sample 1904831 | NCBI WGS metagenome assembly QQTW01 (sample SAMN09435610, study PRJNA476489) | Subsurface metagenome, whole genome shotgun sequencing project.
ATTCCGATCGCATTGGAACCACCACCCACACAAGCAATGACAACATCTGGTAGCCCTTCCCACTTCTCTTGACACTGAGCGCGAGTCTCCTTACCAATTATTACGTGGAAGTCACGCACGATCATTGGATAAGGATGAGGCCCTGCAACTGAACCCAAGATGTAATGAGTTGTTTCTACATTCGTTACCCAATCCCGAATTGCTTCACTAGTTGCATCCTTCAAAGTTCCCGTCCCAGCTTCAACTGGACGAACTTCTGCCCCCATCAACCGCATCCGAAAAACGTTGAGAGCTTGGCGCTCCATATCTTGGACACCCATGTAGATGACGCACTGCAAGCCAAACCGAGCGCAAACCGTTGCTGTAGCAACACCGTGCTGACCTGCTCCTGTTTCAGCAATAATCCGTTGCTTACCCATGCGCTTTGCTAATAGCGCCTGAGCTAAAGCATTGTTAATTTTGTGCGCACCTGTATGGTTTAAGTCTTCACGCTTTAAATAAATTTGCGGCCCTGTACCATCAGGTTTGGCATAGTGAGCGGTTAGACGTTCAGAAAAGTAAAGCGGGCTGGGTCTTCCAACGTAGTCCCGCATTAAGCCTTGTAGTTCTGATTGGAAACTGGGATCGTTACGATATTTCTCATACGCCGTTTCCAATTCGCTCAATGCGGGCATTAAGGTTTCAGGCACATACTTGCCGCCGAAGCGTCCAAATCGACCCAAGGTGTCAGGTTGCTGTGTAGCTGACGAATTTTTAGTATTGATCTCTGGTGTACTAACCATTGGTTGATATCCTCTTGTGAAATAGATTTCTCGTTTGGGAAGCTGAGAAAGCAAAAAATAGTTTTGAATTTCTCGTAATGAGTTTTAAGTTTATGAATGTGTTTTAACTTAAAACTCAAAACTTAAAACTTAAAACTGGAGCGAAGCGACTAACTTCTAGCCCCTACTTTCTCAACAGATGCAGGCGTAATTGCTGCTTTCAACTCTCGACAAAGTTCTGTAATAGCTTGCAATCCTTCACTTGGGCTACCAGTTGTTAATAGTTTGACAAAGGCACTGCCAACTATAGCGGCATCTGCTCCCCAATTCATCATTTGACGCGCCTGTTCTACTCCAGAGATACCAAAGCCAACGCCAATTGGTTTATCGGTAACGCTGCGTAGGTCTATCAGTAGATCTTTAACGCGGTCTTGGATTTGAGCGCGCATACCTGTAACGCCCGTGACGCTGACGAGGTAGATAAATCCTTGAGACTGACGTGCGATCGCTTCAATCCTGTCTTTGGAACTGGTAGGGGCTACCAACAAAATAACTTCAATCCCAAAAGTAGCACCAGCAGAGATTAAATCTGTTGCTTCCTCTAAAGGTAAATCTGGCACTACCAACCCCCGCACTCCAACACTAGCAATTTTTGCTAAAAACTGCTGAATGCCTAGGTTTAAAATCGGGTTGTAGTAAGTAAATAGGATCAACGGTGCTTTCAAGCTGGGGCTAACAGCACCAACCATTTCTAGCACCTGCTCCAATGTGGTTCCTTTTTGCAAGGCGCGAGTGGCGGCTGCTTGAATCACAGGCCCATCTGCCAATGGATCGGAGTAGGGAACCCCCAATTCAATGAAGTCAGCACCATTGCGATCCAAAAGACGTAAAGCCTCTGCGGTAGTTTCTAAGTCAGGATCGCCAGCTGTGATAAAGGGAATCAAAGCACACTGGTTGCGAGAGCGTAATGATTGAAAGTTCTCAGAAATGGAAGTCATTTAGTTAATGGTTAACAGTTAATAGTTCAAGGTTGACAGTTTAGGGTTAATAGTTGACAGTTAATTGTCAACTTGTAAAACAATTTTGCCGCGTACACCTTCGCCACCCTGCTCGAGTTGTTTGTGAGCTTCTGCAACTCGATCTAGCGGCAAGGTCATTCCTACAAGCGGCTCGATCTGACCCCGTTCAATTAGAGTTTTAAGCGCTTCGAGAAGGGGGCGGGCACGATCTAAGTGGACGAAGTGAACTGTGATATTTTTGAAGATCGCAACGTTGAGATCTCCTCCTACACCAGTTACAGTCACAGCGCGACCATCAGCTTTGGTAACAGGTAGGCTACGGGCTAATAGTTCGCCACCAACCGTAGACAAAGTAACGTCAACACCAACACCTTCAGTTTCCTTCATGATGATGTCAACAAAATCTTCGTTGCGGTAGTCGATCGCTCTATCTGCACCTAGACTCTTGACAATTTCGACATCATATGAACCACAAGTGGTATAAACGTATGCACCCGCAGCCTTAGCAATTTGAATTGCAAACGAGCCTACACCACCTGCTCCGCCGTGAATCAGCACGGTTTCGCAGACTTTGACCTTTGCCCTGGCGATCAGTGCCGCCCATGCTGTACCGCCTGCCACAGGCACGGCAGCTGCTTGTTGATGGGATATATTTGCTGGCTTTTTGGCCACAATCGATTCGTGTGCTACGTGATACTCAGCATTAGCACCGTCACCATCTAAAAGTCCGATCGCATAATATACTTCGTCGCCGACTTTAAAATCCCTGACATCTTCACCCACTGCCGCGATCGCGCCTGAAACGTCATAACCGAGAATTGCAGGTAATTCTATTCTGCGTCCAAATATTCCTTGACGCACGCCACAGTCAGCCGGATTCACTGAGGTAGCATATACCTTAACTAAAACTTCGTTTCTACCTGGTGCTGGTTTTTCCACATCCCGCTCGGCAAAAACTTCTGTTCCTCCGAATCCTGTAATGACCATAGCTTTCATGCGGCTACCTGAATGCATCTCAGTTAATAAGTCTATGCGCAAAAGTCTCCATCTTACTTATAGGGGTTAGTGAATAGTTTTGAATTTCTCGTAATGAGTTTTAAGTTAAAACACATTCATAAACTTAAAACTTAAAACTTAAAACTTAAAACTGGAGCGAAGCGACTACTACCCGTTTTTAAGTGAGGTAGTGGCGGGGGAATCGAGCGAGAGCAAACTACGTACAGCCTGCTCTAAATCTGGTTGTTTAACTAAAGATTCTCCTACCAAAACAGCACTCGCGCCAGCTTCTACCACAAGGGATAGATCGGCAGGTGTGTATAAACCAGACTCACTCACAACTGTTATCCCCAAATTAGATATCTGTTCCCGACGGGAAGCTATCAGTTTCTGGGTAGTTCCTAGATCGACGGTAAAATCCTCTAGATTGCGGTTGTTAATCCCAACTAAACGCACGTCTTTTAATGCTAACACCCGATCGAGTTCAGCTAGAGTATGCACTTCCACGAGGGCATTCATCCCCAAACTGTGGATCAGTTGTAAAAATTCCTGCATCTCTTGGTCTGAGAGGACGGCTGCAATTAGGAGTACGGCATCGGCTCCTGCCGCTCGCCCCATATAAATCTGGTAGGGGTCAATAACGAATTCTTTACACAGTAGTGGCAGTGATACATGGGGGCGAATCAGACGCAGATTGTCAAAACTGCCTTGGAAGAATTTGCGATCGGTCAGAACTGAGATGCAGCTTGCTCCACCTCGCTCATATGCCTGGGCAATTTTAACCGGATCGAAGTTAGGTTGGATTATCCCTTTACTAGGTGAAGCTTTTTTGACTTCTGCGATCAAGCTTGGGCGAGTTGAACTCTGCTGCAAGGCGAGTAAAAAATCTTGCGCCCAAGGGGCATCAGTTATTTGGTGTTGCAGGTCAACGAGCGGCAAGGAGTCGCGCATTTGCGCAACTTCTTGCTCTTTGTACCAAACAATCTCTTCGAGAACATTGCGTGGTTTAACGTCAGCTTGCGGCTGATAACTACGTTCGACAGTAGCGAGGGTTGGGGGACGACGACGGATCTGCATAACTAGAGGTTCGTGAGTGGGGGCGTTTAAGAGAGTAGGATATGGGGAGTGTGCATTCGGGTTTCCCCAAAGGAAGCAGAGCGTGAAACTGGGGAAGAATTACCGCGATCGCGCGTCACAATTCCCAGCCGATCGCATTTATAATTCAACGATCGCGGCATCTGCTACCTGTACATCCTCTGCGATTGTTGGTACAACTTTCTGCAACTTGTGGCTAGACTTTGCATAAGTACAAATCGCATTCCTAACAATCTTTAAGCCTACTTCTTGGGCAAGGCTCATGATTGATTCTGGGTGGAACTGGACAGCAGCAATGGGCAGTGTCTTATGCTCGATCCCCATAATCACTTCATCATGGGAAATAGCTGTAACTTTCAGTTCCTGGGGCATTCGATCGCTCAAAGCAAACAATGAGTGGTATCTACCAATTTCAAACGATTGCGGTAAGCCCTTAAACAGTTTGGAATCAGGGTCGGTGACAAAAATCCGTGATGTTTTACCATGCTGCGGATAGTTGAGAACTCCTAATTCACCGCCGAAAGCTTCAACCATTCCTTGTAATCCCAAGCAAACTCCAAACAGTGGAATTTGGCGTTTTACACAAGCTCGAACTGTTTCTGGTACGCCAAAGTCGTTTGGTCTGCCAGGGCCTGGAGATAAGAAAACTAAGTCTGGGTTTTCGGTATCGAAGACTGATTCATCGAAGCCATGGCGCAGGGTTTTGACAGTCGCCCCTGTTTGGCGGATGTAATTGGCAAGGGTGTGAACAAACGAGTCTTCGTAGTCAATTAATAGAACATACTTGCCGCGTGCGGAGTTCGCGTTCGCATAGCCGTTCTCTGTAATGCTTAACGCTGGTGCAACACTCGTTTGTTGAGTCCGATGAATTGTCTCAAACAGTGCGGCGGATTTGGTGATGGTTTCTTGTTCTTCTGCTTCTGGAATTGAATCATAAAGCACAGTAGCACCGACTCGTACTTCTGCGATCGCATCTTGCAGTCGAATAGTGCGCAAAATCAAACCAGTATTCAAGTTGCCGTTGAAGTTTAACCAGCCGACCGCTCCACCATACCAACGCCGGGAACTCTTTTCGTTCTGTTCGATAAACTGCATCGCCGCACGTTTTGGTGCGCCCGTCACGGTAACAGCCCAAGTATGGGAGAGAAATGCATCCAAGGCATCAAATTCAGGTCGCAGTGTGCCTTCAACGTGATCGACTGTATGAATTAGGTGGCTGTAAACCTCAATTTGGCGACGACCAATTACTTGTACCGATCCGGGTTCGCAGATCCGCGACTTGTCGTTGCGATCGACATCAGTACACATGGTCAACTCTGATTCATCCTTACGGGAATTGAGCAACTGACGAATTTGATCGGCATCTTCGATCGCATCTTGACCGCGCCCAATTGTGCCGCTAATCGGACAAGTTTCAACGTGCCTGCCTTCAACCCGCACAAACATTTCTGGAGATGCACCGATCAGATACTCTCCACCTAAATTAAACAGGAAGCCATAGGGACTGGGATTAATCTGCTGTAACGTTTGAAATAGCTTAGCCGGAGCTTCTTCACACGCGGCAAAAAAAGTTTGACTAGGAACAACTTCAAATAAATCGCCTCGGCGGAAGTAATTGAGTGCTTCGCGCACTAGATCTGCATACTCGCCTCTCTCGCGATCGCAACTTTGCGCTGGGGTTAAATGCTTACCCTTGTATTCAATAAATTCGCCTGTCCGAGGTAAATTCTTGGTGCTGCCGTCTTCTGTCTCAAATTCATACTGGTATCGAAACGCCGTTTGCTGATAGTAGTCAACGATCACCAGTTCATCCGGCAGATACAAGACTAAATCTCGCTGCTCCTCGTGCCGAGAGCGAAACTTTGGCATTGTCTCAAACTGGAACACCAAGTCGTAGCCAAACGCACCGTATAAACCTAGATGTTCGTCTTCATTGCTGTAAAAGGTTTGCAGTAGTTCGCGGACAACAGTGAAAGCAGACGGTTGCTTGCTTCGCTCTTCTTCTGCATATATTCTGTCTGCGGATTTGACTTTCCCAGTTATACACTGCTTGTCTAACTTGACTGCCTCCAGTTGAGACTGCTCTGTTAGACGCTTTACCAAATACGGCAGCAGAACATAACCTCGCTCGTTGAGTGCTGTTAGCCTGAAAGAATCCTCGCGGGTGGCTAGTTCCAAAGGTGGATTAACAAAGCCAATTGCCCATCTCTTGTAACGCCCAGGATATTCATAGCTGCTGGAAAGTAAACCTCCTCGCTGAGAATTCAGGCAGAACAAGATCTCTTCTATGGCAGTATCCATCGAAGCTTCAACGACGGAGCGAGATACACGAATACCGCCTTTGGTTTGGTAGCAGTGGGAATCAGAAGTCATAACAAGAAATTAGGTATAAAGGCTGTAGATGCGAACGAAGGCTGGTGTCTGGCTGGGATAAGGGTTAAGAAATAAATGCTAATCGAGCGAAACTATCCATATTACAATTTGTATTATCTTATAATTCAAATATTATCGTTTAGGCTGCTTGAAATTGTCGCGCCAGCAGCAATGTAAGTTTTGTTGGCAAACGGGGGTTGCCTTGAACCGATAGATTTTGCTTTTGATCGGACAATGTTTTGCCAATTGAAGATAAGCTTTTGGATAAACTTTGCTATCTAAAAAGAAGCTTAAAAAAGTTAACACGCAGTTGCCATGAGCATTATTTTGATACCCTTGTCAATTCTTTCGATTATATTTTTATTAAGTACAAGTAATACCAAACTAGCGCTCTAAAAGGCGATTTGATAGACTGTCAACAATCAAAAGAGGTAAATTATACTTATATAAAAGTACTTTTTTTGGTTAAGAAGAATACAAAATTCAGAATTCTGAATTGAGAACAGAAATGGTAAGTACTGCGTCATAAATAATTGTCAGACCGTCAACAGAGATAACCCATGTAGCACAACAGACAAGGCAACACACGGTCTGACAATTATTGAAAGACTTCCTCCTTATAGCAGACAATAAAATTCAATCCGGGCAAACAAAATCTAAAATCACCCTAGCCCGTAATTCATATCCGCGATGGCAACAACAAAGTCTGCTCAATTTGCGATCGCACGCTACGAGTCACATAATAATTGCTATTTAGACATTCCACTAGCAATTTATTTGCCTCGGAGTAATGTTTCAATGCTTCCTTTTGCTGCTTGCTAAACTGCCAATTATAACCAATGTTCCGCTTTGAAATTACAACTTCTGTTAATTGCTCGATCCAAGCTATCCCGTTTGCTTTCCACCACTGCTTGAATTGTGTTTGGTGTGAGGAGTTTGTTTGTTTAACTACCTCAGAGAATTGGGCTTTGAGTTGTTGCAGTTCTAGCGCCAGCTGTGGTTCGCGACCGCACGCATGAGATATTGCTCGCTCCAAGACACTTTCAACCGCACTATAGGGTTGAAGGGTACGTTCAACTACTTCATTTAAAGCCAATGCACGGTCAAGCGCCAAGTCCAGAGCAAGGTTAGGCTCTAGCTCACGAGTAAAGTTACGGTTGAGTGTTCTGGTAAGCTCAAGGGAACTACCAAAAATAGACTGGATACGAGCAATAGCCAAGTCAAAATAGAAAGCTCTCACAGTCACTGGTGGCACACAAACAGAGATGGAACGGGATTTTTGGCTTACCCAAGTCAGAAATTCTTGCAGTTGTGGATCGTGGGCTAACATCTCGTCAATCTTCTTTATCATCAAAAGAAGCATATAGTCAGCATTCCGCAACATTCCCGCCGTCAACAAAAAAACTTCGCGCCATCTTTTATTAGCAATCTGACTCACCAGTTTTTTCAAACCCATTTCTAATACCTGGGGGTGAGAAGCAGCAATAATTTCTCTGGCAGCAAAGTATTCTTGGAAAGTCAAATGGGAGAAGGAATAAATTCCTTGCGCTCGTTCCACTAATAACCCATGTTGAGCTTCGATTGATTTGAGTATAGCCGCACTGTCAAGTTGCAATGCTGAAATGTTCATACTCACATGAGGTAAGTTACGAATGTAATCACCTATCTGCCGTTCTATTTCTTGCTGTCTAAAGAAGTAATCACCTCGCTCAAAAGTAGTCAGAGCAATTTGGCCCAGTAAGTCTTTTTTATGCTGAATGGTTAGCTTTTTATAGATTTGTTCTCGCTCAATGTTGCGTTTAGCATCCCATTTTTTTAATAATATATCCAGTCCTTCTTGATACAGCGCTGCTCGATTCGCCGGAAATTCCGCTGATTCTTCAAATATCAAACAGAGAAATGTCAGCATCAGCGGATTAGTAGCCAGTTCTCTAATTGCTCTGTTTGCTCTAATCTCTTGGAAGAATCTTTTAGTCTTAGTTAAATCTTTGATGGCAAACCATTTATTAGCAAAGCTGGTAATATCAGAGTCATCAAAATCGGTAATTTCAACTTCTGTAAAATTTTCAAACGTATATTCTTTTGCAGCAATTCTGCAAGTAATAATGAAACGATTGGCTATAAATTGATGAGAAAAACTTCTAACTGACTTTAAAACTCGCTGACTATCTGTTTCTTTCACTTCATCTAGTCCATCCAGTAAAATCAGCATTCTCCCCTGGACTAATAATTGTTTAATGGCTTTACAATCAGTGATACCGTAAGGAGAAAATTGTTCTGTGATGTATTCAAATAAGCTCGGTTGTTCCGCCGTTTCTGCAAAGCTCTTGAGTGAAATAAAAATTGGCACGAGATGGGCTTGCAGCTGACCACTACTACACTGCATTGCAATATATTTTAAAAAAGTAGTTTTACCAGCACCTGGCTTACCCAAGACAACCAGTTTAGAATATTTATTGACTGCTTCTACCCCTAGTACTCGTTCTTGAGCAATCCTGCCCAAGTTTGGACGTTCAAACTCGTCTACATCGCCAATTTTGAGCAAGTCTGAAACTTCTAGCCGCTGATGCCGACTAATTTTCTCCAAAATGTTGACGTTGGTGTAGATGTCATTCAAATCCATTGGCTGAGACATATCTAGCACCCGCACCATTCCACACCTAGATTCGATGTGTTGGTGTGCCTTTTGCCGCAACTCATTTACAGCAGCAGTAAGATCGAAACCCGTGTCGCAAAGAAATTCCTGAAAAGATTCATCTTCTGCGGGCAACTCGGCGATCGCTTGCCAAGACAAGTTTAACCTTTGACAAATTTTATGAAAGTTTTCGCGTCCTATAGGCTTTCCAACAAAAAATTTCTGCACTGTGGCGCGAGATATTTCTAATTCATCTGCTAGGGCGAGCTTAGAACCAAAGTTCCGCAAACCTTTTTTTACTTGGTTTATGCCTGCTGGTGATACTTTGAGCGATCGCCCTGCTCGTTTGCTCACTAATAATATCCCTCAATTCGGTAAGTAGCAAAAGAAGTATGAAGGATGAAGCATGAAGTGTCAGTAGAGACGTAGCAGTGCTACGTCTGTACATAGTATGAAGTGTGAAGTCTGATGTACAGACGCGATATATCGCGTCTGTACAAATGCGCGTGTGTAAACGTTGCTAAGTTCCTCGCAGTGTGAAGTCAAAATCCCTTACATCGATCATCGATTGTCTTACCTATCCCGCCTTTATCCTACCAAGCGCCTAGCCTTCGGCAACGCTGCGCGTACGGCAAAGAGTGCCTCTAACGGGAACGCGATCGCGTTCAGCCTTCATCCTTCATCCTTCATCCTTTCTCCTTCAAGATGCCTTAGAATTAGCCCGTAAACATCTGTTGCTTCAAGCACTGTTTTATTCTCAAGCAAGTGAGATTGCTGTGTAATCAATAGCGGCCCTTCAGCTAAAGAAGTGATACTACCATGCGAACCGCGTACTAGTGTTGCATCGAGTGGAATTACGTCCATCAAGTAGCGGAAACCAAGTTTTTTCTTTAGTAAGGTTAAGCCTACTTTCGCTTTGGATAATGGAATCTGGGGATCGAGAAATAGTTCAGCCGGATCGTAACCTGGTTTGCGGTGAATATCGACAGTTCTGGCAAAATCGGGGGCTTTTTTGTCATCTAGCCAGTAATAGTAGGTAAACCAAGCATCCGAGTTAGCGATCGCCACTAATTCCCCGGCTCTGGGATGATCCAAATGGTAAGCTGGTTTTTGCTCCTCATCTAAGACAAGGGCAACACCTTCGGTTGCTTCCAGCAGCGATCGCACTTTGGGAATGTATACTGGATCGTTGACATAAACATGAGCAAGCTGATGATCGGCAACGGCAAAAGCAATACTCGCCCCAGCATCTAACTGTTCTCGCCCTAGTTCTTCTCGTACCGTCAGCAAGCCATTTTCCCGCAAGATCCGGTTTAGGTGGATTGGTTGGGATACGTTCGTAATTCCATATTCCGACAGTAAAATTACTTGAGCGGCGCGTGCTTCGTAATACAAAATCAGATCGCAACAAACCGCATCAATTTCTTGTAGATCTTTCGCTACAGAGTTTGGATCGGAACCAACTTGTTGCAGGCAATAGTCCAAGTGGGGCAGATACACTAGTGTTAGTGTTGGGCTGTAGCGCTGTTCGATCCACTTGGCTGACTTTGCAATCCATTGAGTAGAAAGAATTGATGTGTTTGGCCCCCAGAAATTGAACAAGGGAAACTGCCCTAACTCGGCTTGAAGTTGCGTTCGCAATTCTCCCGGTTGAGTATAAATATCGGGTAGTTTTCTGCCATCGGCGGGATACATCGGTCGGGGAGTAACCGCATAGTCCACCGTTGAGTACATATTGTACCACCAAAACAAGTTGGCGCAGGTAAAGGTTGGATCGAGCGATCGCGCCTCCTCCCACAATTTTGGAGCTTGAACGAGTTTGTTAGACTGCCGCCAGAACTTAATTTCACACTCATCCCGAAAGTACCAGCCATTAGCTACAATTCCATGTTCGCTAGGATACTTACCCGTAAGATAAGTAGCCTGAACCGAGCAAGTTACAGCAGGTAAAACTGGTTTAACTGGGACTACTTGCCTAGTACCCGCCCAACATGATAGAAACGGCGTATGCTGCCCTAAGAGATTGGGTGTTAATCCTACTACGTTCAGAACAACAGTCTTATTCATCTGGGGTGAGGGGTGAAAAGAAGCAAGTTTGTGGGCGATCCTTTTGGGTTATCGCTTTTCTGGTGTTGAGGGTTGAGGGGTAATGATGAATGCTGAATGCTGAATTCAATTCATAATTCATCATTCATCATTTTTACCCAATTCAAACTCCAAAATCTGTATATTATATCAGACTTTGTATCGCGCTCCAATACTCTTTTGGAAAGCAGGTCGCGCCGACAGTTGCTTGATATAGTTCAAGATTGCTGGATAAAAGTTAAGATCCAGCTTGCTCATTAGCTCCTTGGTTTCGTTTACCACATCTGGGTAAGCGCTCACGTCTATTTTCACCATTATGGGAATGTAAGCTAGGATCGAGCCTACAGCCACATCTGCTACACTGAAGCGATCGCCCAATAAGAAGGGTTGATGCTCAAGAATGCGATCGATCGCACTCAACAAGCCGGGTGCTTCGCGCAGCAGATTTTCTTTCACCAGAATTGCTGATGAGAGCGTAGAATTACCAAATAAAACCCACTGAGTCAACACAGCGCGTTGCTCAAAAGTAATGGGGGTGTTACCGTACTTCTCGGCAAGATAAAGTAGAATTGCTCCAGACTCCCAAAGCTGGAAATCTCCATCTATAATTGCTGGAACTCTGCCCATTGGGTTAATGGCTAAGAATTCTGGCTTTTTATGCTCTTCAACCTGCATATCTAGATGCACGTATTCGTAGGGAACTTGCAGTTCCTCTAGATACCACTGGACGATTGAGGCGCGGCTGAGCGCACCACCATATAATTTCAACATAGTGTTTCTGAATTTAGAACTAAAGAATTTTGCGATCGCGTGAGTGCTGTTACCAGTACCCACTCATATTCTCGCTTAATAGATGAGTGTAAATCCAGCTTCATTCCTTCTGGCAACACATCCCAGGTGTAAGTTTCGATTTCCAAGTGGTTGCAAATCTGGTTGCTATGCAGCAGATCTAGCACCGTGATAATATCTTCTTGAGTCGATTGTAATAGTTGGTAATCGTGGATAAAAATGGGGACGTGAAAGTGAATCCGCCACTCACAAGCCGAAGTCTCCTCTAGGTGAGGTAAAGCGGTTTGTAAATCCCGATAGCGATGTAAATCTCCGTTGCCATGACGTTCAATTACTTGATGTAAGTAAGTAGATTCGGCAAAGGGGCGTAAACGCTCCGCCAACTGCTGGCGCTGTGCTACATCCTGGGGCAATTTTACCTGCAATGCTGCACTGATCTGAATTTTGCCGATCTTAATTCCTGCTGCTGCAAATTTCTTAAAGACAGAGGCTGGATCTTCATACTCAACAGCAAAATGGCAGGTATCATAACAAACACATATATGTTCCAATAAATGAGATTGGGCTACATCGAGGGATATTCCCAACTGCTTTGCTAGGTAAGCTCCACCAGTAGGGAGTAACTGCGTTTGGAAATAATCAACCACCTCGGCAGCATTTTCAATCAATCCATCTGGTTCTGGTTCCAAATCCAGGTGTAGCAGCTTTCCTGTCTCGGCTCGGATGCGTACCATTGCTGCTACAACTTGTGTTAAGTGAAGAGTGGCAGTTTTGAAGACATCCGCAGCCGCCGAATCTGAGTTAAACCAAGGCTTATAAGATAATGGCAGTGTGGAAATGCTACCCTCTATTCCAGGTGGTAACAGTTCTGCCAAAATAGTGGTAAGACGTAAAGTGTAATCTAACCGCTCTGGCTTAGACCAGTCTGGAGCATAAACAGAGTCTTTCACTACCTGGTGATGAAATCCACCATAAGGAAAGCCATTTAAGGTAAATACGTATAAGTCATGTTCGCTCAGCCATGCTTGAAACTGAGCCAGAGCATTTGGTTGTAGCAGTTCCCTCGCTGCCACATCTGCCAAGCGTAAGCCAATGCCGAATGGTTTGTCTGGGGCAAGCTGTGCTTTAAGATCTGGAACATACTGTTTGAGGTTAGCAAAGACTTGGCTCCACTCTTCACCTGGGTGAATGTTGGTGCAATAAGTTAAGTGCAAGTCACTGCTTGTCCCAATTTTCATCTTTTGACTAGTTGCTAATGGTTAAGGAGTGTTATGAGAGTTCGATAGCCGCCTAAACGGAATCGAACTCATAATAACCTACTAGTTAAGTGTTAAAGAGAAGCGCTACGACGAAGGCGGCGCAGCAGCAAACCAGTACCAATTACACCAATACCAGCCAGCGTGGCGTTGGTACTCAGTTCTGGTACTGCTTGGGCAGTTTGGACGGAGAAATTCAGTGTAGCCCGACCCGCAAAAGGCTCGGTTAAATTCGTACTGGTAAGCCTGTCGTTTTGAGTAAAAGTTATTGCGCCACTGGCGTTCTCAAATATACCCGTACCACCAGTTATAGTTATCGTACCACCACCCGATACTGTGCCTTGTTGAAAGTCAAAGGCCGCTCGATCGCTAGCCGTTCCAAATAACTCATTGCTGCCGCCATAATATCTGTCGGAGAGTATTGGTTCGCCTTGTAAGCCAAACGCGGCTGGATTGGCATTAAAGGTGGATACGTTAGTAGTAGGGTCAAACTGATTGTAGGTATTGCTGATAAAGTCAGTCAGGCCATACGGGGCATCAGTACTCGTACCTGTGACGGTTGTCCTGCCAATGCCTAAGTCTGGTCTATACGAAGGATCGATCGTGGCTAGCGTGTCGTATGTAGCAGTAAATTCATAGCTAGTCTGCGCCTGAGCGTTAGCGGCGCTCTGCGCCTGAGCCTTACCATTACCTAATCCCATGACTAAAGCAACAGCTACCGGAAGGAGTCCTAAAGTGTACGAACGGAGATTCATCCTTATTCCTTTCTCAATAGAAAATGTTGCTTTTTAGACTGCAAGCAACTACAGATCGCTTAGTATTAAAATTGCTTTTTTATACAAAGTCAAATCTACCTGATGAACCTCAATTCCCTGCCCAATTCCTTGCAGCAGCATCAAAGTTAATTCTCCCCCTAAGTGTTCCCGAAATTCGCTCAGCCCGTTGAATGGGCATCGGGAAGGCGGTTTTTGCTCGTCGTTAGGCGGGGATAGTTCTGGCACGTATAACTCGAAGCCCAAAGTCTTCAGGGTATTCATTATCTGCTGCCAGTCTGACCAACAAAGCAGTCCATTTAGATAAGAATAAGTGCTATCCAGGGCAATACCGATCGCCACTGCTTCCCCATGACGTAGCCTGTATTCTGTCAACTGCTCTAGTTTGTGGGCAGCCCAGTGACCAAAATCCAGGGGACGAGATGAACCAGCTTCAAAAGCATCGCCACTGGTAGCAATGTGTTGTAAGTGTAACTGAGCGCAGCGATAGATTAGCTGTTGCATAGCGGCCATATCTCTCTGCGCCAGTGCTTGTGCGTGGGAACTGATGAACTCGAAGAAGTCCCCATCCTTAATCAATGCCACCTTAACCGCTTCTGCGATTCCAGAGCGCCAATCGCGATCGTCTAGCGTGGTGAGAAAAACAAAGTCGTTCAATACGGCATAAGGGGTGGCGAAGCTGCCGAGAAAGTTCTTCTTGCCAAAGGCATTGATGCCGTTTTTTACTCCAACGCCGGAATCGTTTTGGGCTAATACTGTTGTTGGTACCCGGATCAGTCGCACGCCCCGATGAGCAGTTGCTGCTGCATAGCCCACCATGTCGAGTACGGCTCCACCACCAATTGCCAAAACGTAGGAGTGGCGACATAAGCCGACTTGCTCGATGATTTGGTGGATTTGCTCTATCAAGCTGGGGTCATTTTTGGCGGCTTCTCCCCCAGGCACGATCGCAGGTTCGGCAACTATGCTGAGGATATCGCCATAATGCTGCGAATACGCTGCTATTTGTGCTAGTAATTGAGGATGATGCTGCAATACTCCTGCATCCACGACTGCGATCGCGCGCTTGGGAGTTTGCTGCCCTTCTGCGGCGATCGTTTGCGCTAGCAATGGATTGTCCAAATCAAACAATCCTGTCGTGAAATGCACGTCATAGTGGAATGTAACAGGAACGCATTGATGAATTGGTTCGAGATTAAATGTAGTCTTTTGCTTAATTTCAATTGCCATCGGAGTTAGGATCTGGAGGCGAGGAGTGTAGGGTAAAGGATGAAGGATGTACGCTTCGGCGTTCCTAAAGCGTAGGGTGAAGGCTTAGACGTTTTGACTGTTAACTTTATGAGAAAGCTGTTTTTTTAAAATCGTGTCCAGACACGCTTTTAAGGCATCTGTACATTTTGAATCAAAAAATTAACTCATAGCTGGGGCAAAGCTGGTGACATTGCCATTGGTGCAGCGCGATTCATCAGTTGCAGGAATCCCTCAACTGATTGAGAACCTTCCACCCTAATTTTGTTGTTGATGATGTAGAAAGGTACGCTGGTAACATCATTCAACCAACCAAATGTTTCTCCAGCTAAGACTTCATAAAGCCCAGCATCACCGTTCAATTGTTTTTGTAGTGTGGTATAATCCAAGCCGATAGATTTGCCCACAAAAACAAGAGTATCGATGTCGCCGATATCTAAACCGTCTTCAAAATAAGCTTTGTAAATTGCTTCGACAATGGCGCTTTTACTTTTTTCTGGTGTCAGCGCGATCAATCGATGTGAAAGGATTGGATTTGGAGCAAAATTGATTTTTTCAAAAGCTAGGTTTATTCCGGCTACTGCACCCATTTTCTGGGTATAGTTAAACATCCGCTCTAGTTCTTCTGTTCCCAGTCCTTTTTTCTGCTTCATGAAGGTACGAAACTCACAACCTTGAGGCGGAATTGTTTCATCCAAGAAGAAAGGATGCCAGCGGATCTCTACTGGTTCGCCTTGCCATTGTTTCAAGGCATCGAAAAGATGTTTTTTGCCTACCCAGCACCAAGGGCAGGCAGTATCGTGAAATATGTCAATCAGCATATATTTACATTTTATTATGATTTACACTCAATCCAACTGCTTTCAGACCTCAGTTGCTTGCAGCAGTGATGCTGGAAGGATAGGCGCATTTGCGATCGCATAGTTGCTTTGTTGCGGCTTTGAGCTTTTGACAAAAAAGCTTTGAGCTGCTTCAAATTCTTCGATCAAAGCTGCTTTGTCTTTCTGTGCCACTATCTGTGCTAAGCGAGTGTAAGTACTTGCTAGTCTGCCAATTGTCTGACATCTTTCTTCTGTAGCCAGGATGATGTCGGCACATAAGTGCGGGCTTTGGGCAAACAAACGGTTTACTATGTCAATCTCTTGGCGATAAGTTGGACTTGACATGGACAAGCTACGGTCTATGTCAATCTTTTCTTCTGCTAAGAAAACCCCTAGGCTAAATCTAGAAAAGTGTCGCGTTGCCTGAACGATCACCATCAACCAATCATGTTCTTGGGGAGTAGATACGATTAGCTCAGCGCCCGAACTAGCCATAAAATCTAGCAGCCATTGAAATGAATCATCTTCTCTACCAGGGCAAACTATAACTTTTTGTTTTGAGAATGATGTCACACTTGGCCCAAACATGGGATGCAATCCCATCACAGGCCCTGAGTGGTATTCTAGCATCGCTTGTACTGGCGCAGTCTTGAGACTAGTGATGTCAGCAAGAGCTGCGGTTGAAGCGAGGTATTTGGCTGCTCGTTCGATTACTTCTACGGTTTTCCCAATCGGAACGCTGACTAAAACTAAATCTGCCTCACCTAACAGTCGATTTGCATCCTCCCAATCTTGATTGCCCAAAAGACTAACTTTGTGACCTGCGGCAGACAGTTGCTCTGTGAAGAATTTGCCCATTCTGCCACGCCCACCGATAATAGTAACTTTTCGGGGTTTGACATAATTTACAGTCGAAGACGTGGCAGTTGATGCAGTAATACAACTATTTACCACAGCTGCCCAAACAGATTCAGGCAAGCCAATCGAGTCTAGCAGGGGAGCAACAGAAGTAATTTGTTCTTCTAGATCTGGATGTCCTGATTCTGCCACAATTGAGAGGCGATCGCGTAGGAGTTCGATCAAGCGCTCGTCAGTTTGTTTGAGCTTTTCTGGTATCATATTTTTGCTAATTGGTCATTTGTCATTTGTCGTTTGTAAAACTTTTAACTTCCGACTTCCGACTTTTTTTAAGTCACTGCAAAAATTTGAGCCAGTGCCATTGAAATTGGCAGTAAACTCAAGACCAGCAATCCATAAGGTAAAGTGGCAAAACCAGCAGCAACTGTTGCATCCAAAACTATCAATGACAACACACCAGCTTTTACTGCTATGCGAATCTGCTCTGGCTTTGGTTCGCGTACAGCCTTGATAAAAGGCAGCAACACCCGCCCAGCAAATAAAGCAACAAATGGTAATGCCGCCAAAACGTGATAATCTTGTAGCAGCCCTAAGCCTAAAAGTCCGGCAATGACTAATCCAATCAGTGACAGTGCAATGATGCCAGTTATACCCTTGGCTCCGTGTACTTCACCCCGGCTAATGGTAGTAATAGCAGCAATGTAGATGATAGGAATTACAGCCAAAAACCAATGCTCTCCTATCATTGCTGGCACAGCGCTAATACCTAACAAGAGGTTTCCACCACGACAAGCCCCCATGTTGAGCGGCCCTAGAATCGGGTGGTGCTTGCCGACTGCATCATAAAGTGTAGCAGCCAAAGCAATGCCACAAGCTAGAGTAGCGCTCAACAGGGAAACTTGAGCGGCTGCAACTACCCCTGTGACTAAAAGCGCACTTCCCAGTAAACTTGCCCCTTGACGGGAAGCTCTACCGCTGGGAATTGGTCTTTCTGGTCGCTCTTGGGCATCTAGTTCAGCATCAAATACATCATTTAATACAATGCCGCCACCGTATAAACCTGTAGTAGCTAGGAGCAACCATCCAAGTACTTGTATATTTATTAACCCCACAGCGCCGGAGGCAGCAAAGCCAGCCAGAATATCAGCCCAAGCAGTGACAATGTTTGCTGGCCGCATCATCTGTAAATACGCCCACAAACGATTGGTACTAAAAAAAGCAGCGTTCACTTTTACACCTCTTTTGCTGATGACTAGTAGTGGTATTGACAATGCCCACCCTACTCAATCAATACGTAGTCGCGGCTAGACTGAATAATTGGCTCCTGCCCTCGCAGCACGGAATTACCATTAAATAACTGTCGCTGGTCAATTGCTGATGGATTGAGCCAGTCTGATTCTTGCATTTGACCGCTTTGACTGTAAGCAGTTAAGGCATTTTGATAACAAACAGCCTCTACATGAGACTGGGGAATTCCTCGTTCGAGCATTAGCTGAGCTGTCTTAGGCACAGCTAGAGGATCGCTCATCCCCCAATCAGCGCTACTATCAACAATGATGCGATCGCATCCATATTGACGTACAATCTCTACCATCCGAGCATTTCCCATCTTTGTATATGGGTAAATCGTGAAAGCTGCCCAGAAGCCGCGATCCAAGACTTCTTGAACTGTCTCTTCATTGTTATGATCGACAATTACCCGCGATGGATCTAATCCATGCTCGATACACACATCCATACTGCGGCTAGCGCCTGCCTTTTTGCTGCGATGGGGAGTATGGATCAACACCACCATATCTAGTTCTTTTGCCAGTTCTAGCTGTTGGCGAAAGCATTTGTCTTCAGCCTCTGTTTGGTCGTCGTAGCCAATTTCACCAATGGCAACTACACCTTCTTTACAAGCATAAAGAGGCAACAGTTCCATCACTTCTTCTGCCAAAGCTTCGTTATTAGCTTCTTTCGGATTCAAGCCAATTGTGGTATAGTGCTTGATGCCGAACTGAGCGGCGCGGAACCGTTCCCACCCAACTAAACTGCTGAAGTAATCTTGGAAACTGCCAGCATTGGTACGTGGCTGTCCTAACCAAAAGGCAGGCTCAATCACAGCTACTATACCCGACTCCCGCATTACCAGGTAATCGTAGGTTGTGCGGGCAGTCATATGAATGTGTGGATCGATAAACATCATAATTAATTCGTAATTCGTAAGTCGTAATTAGTAAAGGAAGGCGCAAAGTGTGAAGTGTGAAGTATGAAGTATGAAGTGTGTAAGCGTTGCTAAGCTCCTCGCAGTGTGAAGTATGAAGTCAAGCATTCAAAAGCCAGGCATTCAAAAGTTAAGCATTCAAAACCTGTTACCTGTTACCTGTTACTCTTCATCCTTCATCCTTTCTTTGCCACTGATTCCCAAGTCAGATTTCCTGCCTGAATGGCGGTTTGTAAGTCTGGGTAACGGGTGAGGATAGTTTGAGCTTGGGGTAAGGAACAGGCAGCACAAGCGAGAGCGGCGGCTGCTTGCTGGGCTGGATCGGGATTGGCGATCGCTCGTTCCAAATCAGCTAATATGGCTGTGTCGGCAAATTGTCCTACTAGTCGCCAGAGTTCGGGAGAAAAGGAGCGAGAAGCTGCCCAGCGTTCGTGAGCATAGTCGATTAGCATTTTCGCAAGTTCTGGATTAGCACGGCGATCTAAACCTTGCACTAAATGCAGCGGACTACCCACAAACAAGGCTTTGAGTATCATCTGGTTCCAGGCAAGATTATCAAAATACTCGGCTGGATAGGGATTACGTAAAGCCACAGCGTTGAAAACTGCTGTCATGTTGCTGCGAACTCCTTCGGCAGCACGTTGACGATATTGTTCTGGATAAGGCAGCAGCGGTAAGGCTTGATACAGAGCTACTAATTCTCCGACATCAGCAGTGCTAAAAACTTGCTCCAGCGTTTGCAAATATTTCTGGGCATCAACTTGTGCCAGAGCCAGTACCAGTAAAGTACGAGCCGCTTGATCCACGCTCCAATGAGTCGGAAACCAACTCGTTCGCATTGCCGAAGCTGCTTGTAAGTCTTCTGGCGTTAGCTCCAGATCTTTTTTGCCTGTATACCGAGGTACTGCACTGAAAGCAGTGAAAAATACTCTTTTCTCGGCTCCCTCAGAAATTTGCTTTCTCTTCTCATCTAGCCAAGTGAGACTTTCTTGAGCAATATGCCGTGCTAGCCACTGATAGATTAAGTCAGTAATACTGGAATTCAAATAAATTGCAGAAGACATAACACTTATATATGATAATTTACAAACTCTTAAGACGAACTCAATATTTTAGCTATTTCTGTAGAAATGCAATCTTTCTCGCTTCTGTGTCGCTGTCCAGATAATCTTGTAGAGACGTTTCATGGAACGTCTCTACACCGAACCGGGAATTGCTTAGGATTAATTTCCTCAATCAGTCACGGTTCGCGGCAATACCGTATTTAATGACCTGAAGTTTCTTCAGGGGCTGGGGTTTCTTCAGGGGCTGGGGTTTCTTCATCCTGAACTATATCCAACACTTGAACGCGACCTTGGAAGAAGTCGCCCACATAGAGCTTGCCATTGTCGTAGTGTGCGCCAGCCGTCCAGTTAAACCTGCCTGGTGTCAGGTCGAGGGGGTCGCCAAACGGAGGTCCAGTTAACGCTGGAGGTGGTACGACTTCACCATCTGCATTGAGTGCAGGTCCGCCGTATGAAGTGAGGAAGTTGCCGTCTTTATCAAATACCTGGACGCGGCTGTTTTGAGAATCAGCGACATAGATATTCTCATGCTCGTCCACTTCTACACCGATTGGCTCTCTCAATTGGCCAGGTTCGCTGCCGCGTTCGCCAAAGGCAAACAAAAAGTTACCGTGTTCATCGAGTACCTGAATGCGATAGTTGTACTGATCGCCTACGTAGATCCTACCAGTGTTTGGGGAAACTGTTATGCCAGCAGGTCCCTGGAACTGCCCTTCTCCAGTGCCAGGTTCACCAATGGTCTTGACTAGCTCACCAGTCTTACCATCGTATACCTTAACGATATCTTCGCTAAAATCAGTCACGTAGACGTTGCCATCTCTACCGAATGACAATCCACCAGGGCCAAAAAAGAGTCTACCTTCGACCGGACCGCCAAACGAGGCATAGGATCTAACGAATTCTCCCGTTTCGGGATTGTATACATCGATCTCGCTGTTGAAAACATCACCTACGTGCAGTTCGCCAGTCTCAGGATCGAATTTTAGGTCTGCTGGTTCGTCCAACCCCTCTCCACGTCCTTGGCGACCGCTGCCAATTGACCGTAGATAGTTACCTTCAGAGTCGAATACATCAACTCTGTTACCCAAAGCGGGGTTAAAAGTGCCGTCTGGGTTAATACCGCGACCGTTACTGACAAAAATGTCTCCGGTTGAGTCCTGTACGCTTATGCCTTGAGGAACAAAAAGTTGTCCGGGACCAAAGCCAGGTTCACCAATTTGTTTCTCGAACTCTAATTCCAGTGCTAAAGCTTGGGTTGCTGCTGCTAGAAGCATAGTTGTCCGGGACCAAAGCCAGGTTCACCAATTTGTTTCTCGAACTCTAATTCCAGTGCTAAAGCTTGGGTTGCTGCTGCTAGAAGCATAACTCCAGTACTGGCGATAGCAAGTGTTAGACTTTTTACTATTCTCATATTGTCTGTCAAACTCCTAGTTATTGGTAACTTAGGTGGATCGGCGCGATCACTCTATAATCTCTAGCCTTCAAAAATTGATTTAAGGCTCTTTCAGGTTGAATTTTTGCAGATTATGTGCTTTGACGCAAGTAATATTTTTTACATAAATGCGATCGCACTTTTGTTGTTGCTAGGCGTGCGCTTAGCGTTTGAGTAATTTAGGATTAACTCAAGTACTAAACGCGCTTCTAGCCAAATCTAGATCGAGGTTTTGGATCGAGCCTAATTACTTCTGCTTCACTAGGGCGCGATCGCCTCTTCTAGAATTATTGTTGGGCAGCTTCATCAAAGGCATCAACTCGAACTACTTGCCCGAATCCAGGACCAACGCCACGCTTTGTAATGTATATTTTACCGTCAGGTCCGACAACAATACCGTCAGCCGACTCAAGTCCTTGACCTTCAGCGATCACAGTTGTGCGAGTACCATCAGGAGCTACTTTGATTAAAGAACCTGGTAGGTCGCGGATGTCACCCTTCCACTGTGCTACATTGCTGAATTGTAAGACATACAAATTGCCGTCATGGTCGAAGGTTAACTCAGTGATGTGGGTAAAGCCTTCTGCAAAAACTTCTGGTACACCGTCTTCGCCAATGCGGAAGATTCTTGCTTTACCTTCTGGATAAGGAAAACCAGTGAATTCGCCAACATATACTGCACCATCAGGACCAACCGTAACACCTGTAGGTACCGATTGAACTATTGCTCGCTCTGCCGTCTGCCCTGGGAGGAAAAATGGCTCTACCCCTGGCGGTGTTGGTGGGAATAGTGGGTTTTCGATGACTTGTGTAGGCATTGGGATTGCCTTAACATCACTGCCATCCAGTTTGATTGCATACGTGGCGTTCCCGCCCCCATCAACGACATAGGCGGTATCGCCCTTGATTGCCAAATCGTAGGGATTGGTAACTAGATCCCCGCCGTCAGGATTATTGGTCAGTTCATATTTGCCGAAATCGAAAATCTCTGTGAATTCCCCTGTGTGCAAGTCAACTTTGAATAACTTGGCCAAATTAGGGGTATTCAACAAGCTATCGGGTGTGGACGGAGGAAAAATAGCTTGAAGCGCTGGGAGTTCAATACTATTCTGAAGGTCATATGTTTCTGAGTCGCGGTTGCCTGGATAACCAGCAAACCCAGTCAGCACATAAGCATTGCCTTCTTCATCAAATTGTAGATCCGCAATACCAGCTCCCTGATTGCCAGAGGGTTGTTCTGCTAGTGACTGGAAACCTTCAAATAGGCGTTGCACCTCACCTTCTGGCGTAACTTTGACGATTGAACTAGTATTACCAGCACATATAGGCTGAAATAGCGTACTAGGTGATGGCTGGCAATTTCCATCGCCGCCGATACCTGGCTCTGCTACATAGAGATTACCTTCATGATCGAAGCTAATACCCCGTGCGTTGCTAACTCCTTCAACAACGACGGCCAGCTCAGCAGCTTGTACGGCTTTCGGTCCGAAAACGATGGTAAGACAAAGAGTTACAAGTGTAAAAGTAAACTGCTTGAGCTTCATATATTTGAAAACAGACTGTTGATGTGGGAATTGATTGGTTGTCAGTTGTAGGTTGTAGAGACGTGATATATCACGTCTTTTGTCAGTTGTAGAGACACGATATACTATCACGTCTGTACAGTTGTTTTTACTGTGGTGTTTGATAAACGCCCCTACTGACTTGGCAGCAGGTAACTCATTCCACGAGCAAAAGTGTCAAGATTACCAGCCTTAGCTTCGGATATTCGCTTGATGTTCATGCTTTCAGCACCGAAATCCTCAAGCTGTAGTTTGCCGTGCCGATAGGGCTTGTCTTGCCGCCAGAATGTAACCCTGTGCTGAATGCAACCTTGAGCAGAGGAGTTGCCAAAGGCGTAAGAGCAAGGGATGATAAATACAGGGCAGCGCTGAATAAAATTGTGGTCGGGATAATAGTAATCCTGTTCAATCAAATAGTAGTTTTTCAGATCGTGCGTCCGGAAAGTAACTTTTACTTTCTGGTTGTATTCGTCGAGAAACTCACCTGATTGAGACGTTATTTCACCATTCGGTCTTAGTAGATGCGCCCATTCATCAAGATTGTTTAGATCGCTGACATATTCCATCGCCACAGAGGCTGGGGAATCGATGTAAATCGTGTCAGTATCAATTCTGTAACGTCCTTGTGCTGCTTCAGTGCAACCAGCTTTGCGCTCCAAGATTGCTTTGAGGGAACGACATTCAGAAGTATGAACTGTATGAATTCCCTCCATGATCATCGGATTTCTTCGCGCTGGATCGATGAAGCTGAGCCAGTGGAAGTAAGTTCCTTTCTCATCCGTTCCCGGCTCTATGTAGTCAGCAGGAAACACCAGCACGGGGTAAACTTGGAAGTACTTTTGATATTCAAGTCCACAGTGCCATTCTATACCATAAAAGTACGGGTGTTCAATTTTTTTAACATGATAATAGAGATCGCTCTGATAACCAGAAGCAGTTCCCCGCCAGGTATCGTCATCGATCTGCTCGATCATCCGGCTGAATAAAGTCCACTCATCGAGGTTCTCTAAACTACAGAGGTAGTCAAAAGCCGTTTGTGGTTCAGTTGCGATGTAGGCAGATGTGGCAAATGTGTTTCTTTCCATTGGTGACTCCTGTAATGCCTTTAAGCCGCAACTTTAAGTTTTCTAGCATTCATGATGCGTTCTTCAGCCAGACGTTTAGAAGCTTCATGGGTAGTTATTCCCTCTTCTTTAGCCTTGCTAAAAATTTCTAGGAGGGTGTCATAAATGTTATTCAGTTGTTGCACAGTTTCTTCGTCACTGGCATCAATCATTTCGTTGTAAACGTTGATCAATCCTCCTGCATTAATTACATAATCTGGACAATAAAGTATATCTTTTGCTTCCAGCATTTTGCCGTGAATTTGCTCGTGTTCGAGTTGATTGTTGGCAGCGCCTGCAATAATAGAAGCTTTAATAGAAGGAATTGTTGAGCTATTCAGAATGGCTCCCATAGCACAAGGAGCAAAAACATCAACATCAAGAGAGTAAATATCGTTTGGGCTTACAACTGTTGCGCCATATAAGTTTTTAATTTCCTCTGCCCTTTGCTTATCTACATCTGTGACAAAAATTTCTACTCCATTTTTGTGCAGATGATTGCAGAGGTTTTTTCCAACGTTACCAACTCCTTGAACTGCAACTTTAAGTCCATTAAGATCTTGTTTTTGCAGCTTATATTCTACAGCAGCTTTAAGTCCTAAAAACACGCCTAAACCTGTTGTGACTGCGGGACCACCTGCTCTTTCTGCTACACCTACAACATATTTAGTTTCACGCCCCATTGTGCGAACGTCTTCAGGGCAAATATTCATATCTTGTCCGGTAATAAAACGTCCCTTGAGACGGTCTACAAAACGTCCATATGCTCTTAGCATTTCCTCGTTTTTATGTTCGGGATTAGCAATAATTACTGCTTTTCCACCACCAACAGGAATGTTTGCACAGGCTGCTTTGTAGGTCATACCGCGACTCAGACGAAGAACGTCACGCAGAGCGTCTTCCTCGCTGGCGTAAGGTAGTAGACGAGTAGCGCCCATAGCAGATCCCAAGCTAGTATCATGTAGGGCAATAATGGCTGTAAAATCTAGCTCTTTGTCATGGCAGAAAAGAACTTGCTCATGACCCATTTCTCTAACAGTTTCAAACAGCTTCACGCGAATCTCCTCATAACTAAAACTAGTGGCAGTAGCCAGTGGAAAGTGGTGTTTTTCCCCACTCAGATAAGGGCGCACAGATGCGCCCCTATCTCCTCGCTACTCCCAGCCAAGATCGTTAAACCATTGGGAAAGAAACTTGTTCCTTGACCGGACTTGATTTTGCTTTTTGTGCTTTCAAGCCTTTGTTACGTGCGCCAGAAGGTGCAAGCCGAGATGGATCGATGATCACGTCAACAATGAACGGGCCGGGAGACGCAAGTGCTTTCTCCAAAGCTGCCTCAATGTCTGCCTCGCTTTCAACGCGAATACCATCAGCTCCCATACCACGAGCGACTAAGACGAAATCTGTCTCTGGGATTTGTGCATCTGCACCTTGCATTCCCAGCATCTTCATGCCTTGTTCGCACATATTGTAGCGAGCGTCGTTAAGTACAATCCAAACTGCGGGAATTTGGTATTTTACAGCGGTGTTGACCTCGTTGTTCATCAACATCGCTCCATCCCCAACGATGGCGAGGGCTTTACCATTCCGTGCTTGAGCAGCCCCAATTACACCTGCAACCATATGGCCCATCGATCCAACGCCAGTGCTGACGCGGTAACGATTTGGTCTGTCAATTCTCAGTAAATTAGTTGCCCAAGTAAACGAGTTTCCGGACTCAGCCATAACGATCGCATCGCTACCTTCAACGAATACTCGTTGAATCGCATTCAACAGAACTTCAGGTCTTACAAGTTCGCTCGTTCCTGGCTCGATTGTCATTTTTTCAGGACAAGGTAGCGACGGAGTTTTTGAATCAGCAGATTCTGGAATCTGCTTTAACAGCGCTTGCAAAAACATTCCTATATCAGACTGGATGGGGAAAGTTTCGGCAGATGGATAGGCAACTCCTGGCACATCTGGGTCAATGTCAACATGAATGAATCCACCCGCAGGAACCATCGCCTGATTCCAGAAACAAGTCGGTTCACCTAGGCGCGTCCCCAGCACTAACGTGCGTAGAGGGGGTTGTTCTTCCATATACTTCGTTACTGAAGCGTGTCCGCCCAAACCAGTAACGCCGATGTATTGCGGATGATCTTCAGGGAATATGCCTTTACCACGCGGCGAACACATTACTGCTGCACCCGTTCTCTCGGCTAAGGTGCGGATCTCTTCAGCAGCTCCTCGCGCTCCGAAGCCAACCCAGATCGCAAATGGGCCTTCAGTTAGCAATTCTACACATTTCGAGATTGTTTCCTCACTGGAAGTTGTCAGTGAATGAGACAGATCTGATTGAGGCATAGGTGTAACCAGACAAGTTGTCTGTACCCCTGTGGGAATAGTCAAGTGAACTATGTAGCCGCCGGGTTGTGACAGTCCGAGGGCGAGTCGGCGAGAGATTTGTGGCAGTTGATCGGCAACCTCAACTGTGGTGGCATAGTTAAACAGCGTTCCTGAAGTGAAAATTCCAGCTTGAGGAATTGTTTGTGTGCTGGTTTCTTGGATAGCCCATTTGCCCCGCTGTGCTGCTGAGGTACAAGCCGAGATTAAAATTACTTTTGCACCTTCACCACGTCCGGCAAGCAACCCAGTCAGGGCGTTGGTGATCCCAGGGCCTGCTGTAGTAAATACTACAACGGGACGGTTGGTTGCGAAATAAGCTTCGACGGCGGAAAAAGCTGCACCACTTTCATGGCGACAGTGAATTATTTCCATGCTGCTATTACACAGCGCACCCCAGACACTTGCCATTGCGCCCCCAGGCACGCCAAAGGCAGTTTTTATGCCCAAATCTACCAGCATAGTTGCGATCGCTTCTGCTACTGAAATCGATGCAGCTGGCTCTTCGGTTGGGATCTCGATCTCAAGGCCATTTTCTTCATGCCCGTCTGCATCCTTGAGATCCTTAAGACTTTGGTAGTCAAATGTAGGATCGACTGTTGTAGTTGAGCTTACGTAAGTACTGGTGTCGAAGTCAAGATCGGTGCTGATGGGAGTTGATTGATGATAGTTTTCAGTCATTAGCCTTGCGGTAGTAGAAGTTCAAGAAGTGGGCTATGGCGCTGATTGAAGCCTCCTGGGGCATTCACTCTAAAAATATGTAATCTCTAATACATCTTTGCGTTCGGTTTTCTGCATCTGACTCAACTAAGAGCAAGGATTTCATTGCTGGTTCGCGCAGATAATTCTTAACTGGGAGCGAGGCGGCTAAAACACTTAGTCACACTCAAAAAAAATTACTGCCAATCCTTCTACTAATTGCCTAGCTTTGATAGCAACATTGACTTGATGTAGCAGTGTTGAAGCTAGTTTTTATCAGTAAGTCGAGTCATAACATCAAGGTGTTTGAAAGCAAAACTAAAAAACAACAATAACCTCAGCAGTCTCTAACGATTAAGCCTATAAAATATCAGCCTCAATTCCCATGAGTAATTTTTTGATAGGCTTGTGAATTCTTTCGATCTTGTGCTTATCTAGCAACAAGTTGGCAACGATGTTCGCTTCTCCAAGCTTGAGGACTTGTGCCGTAAAGTTGACGAAAATAGCGACTAAAATGACAAGCATCTTGATAGCCTACTGACTCAGAAATTTGACCGATGGTATGTTCAGTTTTTTGTAATAAAAGAGTCGCTTGAGCCATCCGACGTTCAACAAGCCAGCGATGTACGCTCTTTCCAGTTTGCTGTCGCACCAAGTTTGTCAAGTAAGCAGGCGAATAACCAACTGCCCGCGCCACGTCGCAAAGAGTAATCGCTCGGTGATAATTTTCCTCTAAAAAGCGAAAGACATCAGCCATTTGCGAACCACTGGGAAAGATTGAATGAATGTCTTCTTTAGTGCTGGATTCAGGTACTTGTTGTTTTGTCACTTGCTGAGACTTTGCTGCATACCACTGCTGGATGACATTCCGCTTTCTCATTTGAGCTGCGATCGTTGCCATTAGTTCTTTTAAAGTACAAGGCTTAGTCAGATAATCATCTGCTCCCAACTCCATCGCTTTACGGATGTCATTTCTAGTCGTCCTAGAAGTAACAAAAATAAACGGGATGACTGCTGTGACTGGATTTTGGCGCAACTGAGTTAGGACGCTAAAACCATCCATTCCAGGTATTGTAATCTCGCAAACGATCAAATCAGGTAAATGTTTCTGTGCCTGTTGCAGCCCAACAAAACCGTTTTCAGCACCAATAGTGTAAAAACCTTTAGCTGTCAGACATTCTATAAACAGGTTCCGGGTTTGTACGTTGTCTTCAATTACCAGAATTTTTTTACCCATTTCCTCTACCACTAAAACATCAATTTTCTACTTGTTAAACGAGGCTAAAAGCTTTCGTTTTTTTAACTAGTACATTTGGCTCAAACAACACTAATTCTTGAAGCTGCTTAATCGATAATTAATCTTTTAAAATCTGAGGCAGCAAAGATTAATTAAACTTTTTGTTAGGGCGACAGAACTGAGTTTTGTATTTAATAAAAATACTCAAGTTCGCGTGCATTAACCCTAAAATACATAAGTATTTTTAATGATATCCTGAATCAATTCAAGTTAAATCAAATTACTATCGAATCACTTAGGAGTTAAAGCAAAAATTTATTAGCGCACTGTATTACAGAAGTAAGGCAATGCTGAGCAATCATCCTTTGCAAATATCCACTCGCTGCTGAAAAAATGAAGTGCCCTGCTGGTGCATAATGATGCTACCATTTCCAGCATTCGTGGTATTGAAAAGGCTAATAATGTAAGATTAGTCGTTGCCGTCATCTTAACTAGCGCCCAGAAATTAAAGCTAAAAAATGAGCTTGACAGCGGCGATCTGTTTCATTGTATCCTTGTGAAGTTATTGCTACGTTCCAGATAAACCCTAACAGGTATTGTACCAATTTTGATGTATTAGAGTATACCAAAGGTTGGTCTGGGTAGATGCACATTTGTTTGCAAGTCGATTGCATAAGGCTCCTATTGTTTCTTTAAGACAGTGACTACTAAAGACTGCCAACAGTGATTTAGCAGAGCAAAGTAGTGCTTGCGAGAAATTAGTCGCTTTGCGACGAGTTGCAAGTTAGCTATGTGTTACTCCAAGTCTCGCTTCAGGGAAAGTTTGCTGGGAGCGAGCTTGTGAGCTTGAACGCGGCAATGGAGTTTTAACTGCCAACACTCAAGAACGTAACAAATTATATGAACTACTGTAAAGACAGAAGTGTAAACTTTATGTCTGTGTTATGTATGGCTTCCTTTTTATCTATCTGAAGTTATATAGATAAATACTTACAAGATTTACGAGCAGCAGCTATTAAAAGAGCTGGAATACTGTCTGAATGAGGAATTGGACAAAACTGTGATTTTGCGCCTGTAATCAACAATACAAGTAATTTTTATAGTTACCTCACTCTTGCGGTAGAAGCACTGGTAAAGCAACATCAGATATAGTCATGCAATAAATTAGCGGTATTAGCTAATAATTTCTCTAATATTATTTATTCTCAATGTGAGTAAAGATAGCAAACAACCACTTGTAAAGCGGTCAAGCTCTTAGTTGCATCGACTCAGAGCGGTGAAATTTTTAGTTAAGTACGCTTGAGCGTGTCAGGCTTGAAGTCATTTATCGTTGGCAACAGCGCAGAAAATGTCTCCAGGTAAGTCTAGTCAAGATCAACGCTAGCATTTGTATTTAACTGTAATTGATGAAGCGGTTTTGTATTTGGCGATCGCAAATCGGTATCAATGTTCCTTCACTCAAAACTCGGTCGAATTTAACAATCGAGACGAGCAAATCAAATTTAAACATCACGATTGAGAAAAGCACGGAGGTGCGATCGCAAAGCCCATAAGGTTGCAACACCTCAAAAGAGCAATTTTGTTTGCATTCAGTAGTAGTAAGCGATCAAATCAGAATACTACAAGTTATGAATTAGCTCAACCGCTCTGCCTTCAAACCTGCTGACTTCCAATCCAAAAGTACTGCTTGACACCGCCTGTAATTGGGTTCGGCAAATAAACCCCGGCGATCGAGTCGATTAACAATTGAAATAATATCTGGTGAGGGCAGAAAGCAACTAACAACCAAGTCTCCTACTTTTGAGTGGTGCAGTAAATGCGATTCCAAAATTTCATCTAATAAATCTGCATTCTGGCACTGGGGTAAATACTCAGCCATCATCATCCGCACCTCAGATAATATGCTTGACTGCCAATCGGGGTTTGGTGGAAAGGCAATTAACAACCTAATTCGCTGTGAAATTCGCTGCAAAAACTCCGGTGAATTAGGGTTGCCACAGTATAAAAAATGTTTTTTTCCAAGCCGCCACCAACTCCCAGGCGGAGCGGACGCAACAGCGGTTGAGTGTGGAGTTGAAAGTACTGGTGCAGTTTGTGGCAGCGCGTACTTCTGCTTGAGCGCCTTGGCGGCTTTATGGGTGATAAGTTCGCCAGCTTCAGCACGGGCTAGTGCTTCAGTACGGGCAGCTGCGGGGGTTGAAGGTGCTGCCAACACATAGAGTGCCGACGGAGCAATATGCAGATCTAACAAATTGTTAGATTTAAATTGTTTAGCCACGCGCATAAATCGATTGGCTGTCATTTGCGTCCAATCAAATTCAGCTTGCAACCAACCTTCAAATTGTCCATGCCCCAGTCTTTCTTTTACCTCGATCAGTTTTTGCCCAACCTCGATAATCTCTTGAGCAGTTCGACGGATCAAGGCGCGGATTTCCCCTGTTTGCTGCTGCACAAACTTATAAGTTGCAGCATCGAGACTGCCGTAGTTAAACATTTTGTCAGTCTGAGAAATAGCTGAAACTACCATATAGCGGGCACCAGAAATGTCAAGCTAATATTTTCAAGTTCAAATGTTTTGAAGTGGTTGTGTTGGATAATAAAGGATTTGTCCAAATGAAAATCTATACAAGAGAGCGATCGCCCATCGGAAAAACAGTTAAATTTATCCCAATAAGTACGCTAGTGTACTATTCTCGATCGCTCTCCACCTTTCTCGCTGGAAGAAACCGGAGAGCGATATATTACTTAAGCTCTCTGACTTTTGAACAACTGCCAGGAAAGCATACCAAAAGTAGCCAAAGCAAAGATACCTAACCTAGAAGTTGAAGCAGTTTGCAACTCACCCAACGTATCATAGGTGTAACCGTACTTTCTCCAATCTAGAGTATTTTCAGGTGTAACAATGTCATCTGGAGATACGCCAGGTAATAAGGATAGCTGATCTCTATTACCCTGATTCACTGGTGTTGACTCGCCACCATCCCAAGGCCAGAGACGATCTTTGAGATTTTCACCGTAATGCAAGCCACCAGCTGGGTAAAAGTTGCTGCCTTCATGACCGTGTTTCTGCCATTGGGCCCAAATGCGATCGACATTGGAATGAACCAGCCAAAATACTGGATCGTTGATCGAAGAAGCAAGAGCGCCCATTGTGCCAAGAGCTTCTGGTCGTCCTATTGCTGGATCGAAAGTAGCTCCACCGACGAAGCTATGAAAATAGTTATGTTGGAAGACTCCTGGAGTTCTTTTACCCTCGCTATCTACTTTGATAAATCCTTCTACGGCTTGGCGAAATATATCATAGTCGTTAATAGCAAGGATTTGCTTTTCATCTTCTTTGGCAACTGGGTAAACATTTGTCGGTGGTACTTGTAAAAAGCGTAAGAGTGCAGAACCAAATGTTTCCCCGGATTCCTTAAGATGTAAATCTGGATTGATTATCCAGCCATTATTTTCTGAAAAAGCACTACTCTGAACAGGGCCACCTGAAACACTGCCCAAACCTGGAATTTCGAGGTTTACGCCTTGACCATTTGGCCCCAGAAAGTCATCTTGAAAGATAACTTTCAAAGCTTCTGGGTTTGTCCAATCCCAGTAGGGAAGCGTTACCCTTGGATTGACCGATTGCAAAGACTGCTCAAAGCGGTGAATAAATTCACGATGCCAAGGAAAGAATAGGGAACTCTCATGTGCGCCGTCATGTCCAGCTGCTGGACCTTTGGCATCCATTGTCATTAACCCCATAGCTGCCACGTGCTGGGCAACAAACTCGTCATAAATACTAATTTTATGATCGGGTAGAGTTGTAGTTTTTAATGTGGCGATCGCGTCGACGAATTCTGCTCTCTCTTCTGGAGTCAGGTCAACAACGTTCTTTCTCACAGCTAGTTCATCACTAGCCCAGACGGAATTTCCGAATATGATGATGGCAGCAGTTATAGTAACAGCCAATAATATTGATACAGTTTTACGGGGCAAATTCATAGTCTCGCTCTTGTTCTCATGTTGCCACAATTCCACAATTATCACAGGAAGTGGCTGAGAAATAAAAATAGGATGATAAACAATAGAATACAATAGATAATTTTTTGCCAGCTTGTTGATTTTTTCGCTGCTAGCCTAAATGTGTTTTTGGCATTCAGATGCTGCCACCTTCCTAAACAACAAAGCGATAAAATTATATCTATAGTCATACCAGCTTACAGGCCGATCTGAGCAAGCAGGGATATTTCCAGCTTGTGCTAAAACTAAATTATTTTCTTGAGCTAAAGCGATTAGTTGCTCAATATCAAGACCAGAAAACACTTTCCACTCCAGTCCAAATGGTTGGATAGAACTATCTATTTCAATATATTCTGCCCAATAGTCAGTTGTGAGAAATAGTAAGCCGTCAGTTTTGAGTAGCCTCGATACTTCAGCAAAAAAGGCGGCTATTTCTACACCATGCTCGATTACCGAAATGCTAATTGCCACATCGCACTCACCATTGACCAGCGGAGTTTGAGTAAGATTTCCTTGATGTAGGGTATAAGCTGTATTAGCATCGTAGCCGATCTGGAGGTCAATTCCGTAAATATTCTTAAAGCCCAATGCAGCCAGGAAATTCAGCGTACAACACTCGCCGCAGCCTAAATCAATTATATGTGACTGCTTGTCAATGTAAGCGATCGCACTATAAAGCAGCAAATGATCCCAGTTTTTGTGAATATCCAAATGCGGTAGTAAATAGAAGCTTTGAATTTTCAAAGTAGCTGCATCAATTTCTTATCTATTTTGTAGAATATTAATCACAGTAACTCTTCTTTGTAAAGTTATCTCAAAAATATAAATACTATTTAAACTCCGGCAAAAATGGATGAAAAATTAGCGGTTTGAGACTAATCTTAAAAGTGTTAAAAACTAAACTTAAAGCAAGTTATAGCAATCCCCGCATCCCTATAGGCAAGTTCTTAACCTGCTTCCCCAGTCCCCCATTCCACCGGGATACCTGGCTCTAAGCATCTCCATGCCTTATTTTTAAACGTTGTTAATTCAGCCAAATGCCCCTGGAAACTACTTTGAAATACTATCATCAACAACCACTAGCCTTCCCCAGCAATTACCTAAAGGATCTGTGCGGAGAAATCCAGGCTTGCCCTTACTTTGCTATTAATAACCTCAACCGAGACTTTGTGAATACCAAAGGATTTTCAGTGGTGTTTCAGCGTCAGGGATTAGCAGAAGTAAAGCAAAAGTTTCCCTTTTTCAAACCTTATCTAGATCTAGCTCTTCAGCCGAATTGTAATGCTTTTTACCTCAATCCTTTACTGCTGAAGGAAGGCTCTCATGTCGATGCACATATCGATCGCTCGCTACGTTCCTACTGCAAAACCATTGAGCCGCCTGCGATCGTCAGTGTCCTCTACGTTCAAGTACCACCAAATCTAGAGGGGGGAGAACTGGTACTGCGCAGCCACAAACGCCAAGTAGGGCAGATTAAACCGCAAATGAATACTTTGCTTTACTTTCAGGGTGACTTAACGCATTCTATCAATGTTGTGAAAACCCCAGGAATTCGCCTGAGCTTGGTTTGCGAACAGTATAGTTTGAGCGAGGCTGAACTTCAAGAAATTCCGCAGTTTACTCTGGAGTCAAGAACAGCTCAACCCAGAACGAAGAAGAGATCTGCCCCATAGCCCAGTCCTTAACCTGCTTCCCCAGTCAGCTATCCCACCTGGCTGGAAAGCACCTCCATGCGCTGTTTTTAAACTTGGTGAATTCGGTCGATCGCAACTTAGGCGATCGCCTCCACTACTCCAACGCAGATAAAGCCTTGCTTCTTATCGGTTACAGGTGCGAGTATAATTTTGGACATAGCAGGGTAAAGAGATCTCCGGTGATAAACGCAGATCTGCGATCGCTTCTCCAGCCACCATTTGCAATGGTACAACACCCGCCCAAACAGGTAAGGTGTAATCTGCCTCATCGTCATTTGGCGAACCTGTCCGTACTTTAGCTGATGCTGCATCTAGAGGTAGGGATAGTACCAAAGTTCCTTGCAGTTCCTGACGATTGGGTTGACGCACCTCTGCCCACCTTCCTGGTACTATATGTTCGGTAAAGGCTCGGAGTGCTTCTAGTTTCTGTTCAGTATCTTGCACTGCGATCGCTGTACCAAAAATCACTACGGAACGGTAATTCATCGAGTGATGAAAAGCAGATCTTGCCAGCACTAACCCATCTAATAGGGTGACGCTAACGCAGACTTCGATCCCTGTTTCGAGCGATCGCAGCATCCGGCTAGCTGGCGATCCATGAATATAGAGGCGATCTCCTACCCTTCCATAAGTAGTCGGAATCACAAACGGCTGACCATCGGTGGCAAATCCTACATGACACACCAGCCCTTCATCTAAAATCTGATAAATAACTTGGCGATCGTACTCTCCCCGCTGCGGAAGTCGTCGGATTTGAGTGCGGGGTGTAGCAGTTAATATGTCTGTGCTGATTTGATTTTCCAAAGTACTTATTCCTTCTGAATGTGAGGTAATATTCTCGCTTCCACAGCTATCGCCTGAAAGCCACAATTATTCTGAATCCTATAGGTTGCATTGCAACGTCTCTACGCCTTCATCAAATCAAATCCAACCGCATTTCATTACTTTCAGAAAAACCTAAACTGGTGTAAACTGGTTTTCCTGATGGCGAGGCGTGAATAATAACCCGCGTACAATCAAGGGATTTTAGGTAAGCGATCGCCATGTTAGTAAGTTGCTTCGCAATTCCTTTTCTTCGATAAGCTGGCTCAACGTAAACTCCCCAGATATATCCATATTTCCGGTAATTCTCACTCAAGACTTGGGGATAAAGTCCGGCAAAGATTTGACAACTTGCAGAACCGATCGCTACATCGTCAACCTCTGCAATAAATGCCTTATATAACGAGTCTTGACGAGCATTATTTATGAACTGGAGTGTAGTTTCCAACCAATCAGATCTGATAGATTCAGATGGAACATCGTTATCCCTCCACATTTGATAGAAATGTCGAGCAATCAGCGAGTCTTCATTTTGGTTTGCCTCTCTGATAGCAATATTTAATTCCGGCTGCATTAGTTCTTGCATTTGGTTTAACTACTGTCAGCTTAATTATTCAAGTGGTCTAGCACAATAGCCAATTTTGTGCTTTTATATAAGTCCACTTTGGTTGTGATAGGTGCAAATGGATTTAGCGATCGCCCTTGACAACAATACAGCTATACCCTTACATCAACAGCTATATGAGGAACTGCGACGAGCCATCCTCAGCGGAAGATTGTTACCACGACAGCGGATTCCTTCGACGCGATCGCTTGCCAAATCTTTGGGCATTTCTCGTACCACCGTCACCTCCTGCTACGAGCAACTCCTGAGTGAGGGCTATCTAGAAACAATCGTCGGTTCTGGTACATATGTCTGCGCTCAACTCCCAGACGACTTGCTGCATTCAACACCAGTAGAGTCTGTCCAGAAAACTGTTCCACCTATTCAGTTGTCCAAGTATGCAGCTAGGTTAGCTGAAATCGACACCTCTTTAATCGATGAACCTAATATACAAATTAGCTTTCGCTATGGACGACCTGCTTTTGACCACTTTCCAATGCAGACATGGCGTAAACTGCTGTCTCGTCATTGTCGGGATAATTCTACTTGGTTGGACTATGCTACCGATGCTTTAGGTTACAAACCATTACGGGAAGCGATCGCTTGTTATCTTTCCCGTTCCCGTGCGGTGCAGTGCGAACCCGAACAAGTAATCATTACCAATGGTAGTCAGCAAGCACTTTATCTGATAATGCGCTTACTGATCGAGCTTGGGGATGCGATCGCTTTAGAAGATCCTGGCTATCTCAGCGCACGGCGAATTTTCCTCAGCCAAGGAGCGAAACTATTACCTGTAAGAGTAGATGAGTCAGGCTTAATGGTTAAGGATTTGGCGAAATATGCAAATGAATCAATCAAGCTAGTTTATGTCACGCCTTCGCATCAATTTCCCACCGGAGCAATTTTGTCACTCCCCCGAAGGTTAGAACTATTAGCATGGGCGCAGCAGAATCAAGCGATGATTATTGAAGATGACTATGATAGCGAATATCGTTATGGCGATCGCCCAATTCCAGCACTTCAAGGACTCGCTCAAACTGACTCAGTACTTTACATCGGCACCTTCTCGAAAGTACTATTTCCCTCATTACGAATTGGCTACCTAGTTCTGCCACCAAGTTTAATCTCACTGTTTGCCCGTGCTAAATGGTTGAGCGATCGCTCCTTACCATCTTTAGAACAGCAAGTTTTAGCTGATTTTATTGAAGAAGGGCACTTGGAAAGCCATATTCGGAAAATGCGATCGCTCTATGACCTACGTCGTCAAGCCCTCGTGCAGGCTTTGAAAGCTAATTTTGGGGAAAAGGCAAATATTTTAGGCGAAAAGGCTGGACTTCATTTAATGGTGCGACTGCAAACGCACCTTACAGACGAGGAAATTATACAACGTGCAGCACGAGTTGGAGTAGGAATGATGTCTGCCCAACCGTCTTATCTGAATGCGAATTGCGCCGGAGAATTTATCTTTGGCTACTCTGAACTGACACAAGAGCAAATACAACAAGGCATTAGTAGATTGGCTCAAGCGATCGCAAAATAATTCTCCTACTTGAAGTTGCCAAGCTGTTCTCAAAATCACGTTGGAATTTAAGCCTGGGGATAGGGTTATTCCCACAATCAACAAGTCTAGGCTGAAAGCGTATCTACATTACTACTGTCGAGGAAAAATTTATGCCAGGCGGTCATGCAAGTCATAAAAGCACTTCTAACAAACCCAACACAAACGCTAACGGTGTAATCGATGATGCTGCTGACACAACGGTAGCACCTGAAGATCTTCTACCTGAAAATCTTACTAACACAGAAACACTCAGAACCGACGAATTCGTCGATTATCCTCCCGCTTACGAACGTCCAGGCGAAGAAGCATCTGGCAGTGAAGAGAAGTAAATCTCAGTAGTGGCGTACCTAATGTGTACGCCCAAATAAATTTGTCAGTGGATGTAGAGGCATACCTATGTATACGCCTAGGATTATCCAGCCTAATTAATAGAAAAATTT
>QQTW01000170.1_pt1 | contig 37488 bp, 38 predicted proteins | sample 1904831 | NCBI WGS metagenome assembly QQTW01 (sample SAMN09435610, study PRJNA476489) | Subsurface metagenome, whole genome shotgun sequencing project.
ACTGTGAACTTACCACGCTTTTCTTCCCGCTTGAGTAGGGAAAAATTTTCTGGAAATACATCAACAGCATCTAGCCCCAACGACCGAAATTGCAATACGCTTGTATCGCTAGATTCAATGATTTGCCAAACAACGCGGTCTATATAAGGTAACTGTTTCCCCCCGCTATCTTTGCGCCAGTAGTAAGGATTACGTCGAAATACTACCCGCTGACTCGGAGTATAACTTTCTATTTTATAAGCACCATTAACAATAACTTTGGCTGGGTCAGTATCGGTTTTCCAAGTGGTGATAAATTGAGAGTTTCCTTGAGAATCTTTAGTTTTTAGCGCTTCAATTAAAGCGTGTTTTGGTAAAATACCGATTGAATTTGTAGAAGGGCCTGTTGTCGTGGCTAGGAAGGGAGAAAAGGGTTCTGGTAGGATAAATTCAACCGCGCGATCTCTTAACTTTTGAATTTTTGGGAAAGCACCACTTTTTCCAATTTTCAACCCATCTTTCCAATCTGTAGGAATATCTGGGTTGAAAATAATATCTTGATAGGTAAAAACAACATCATCTGCTGTCAATAGTTCGCCATCAGACCATTTTAAGCTCTCTCGCAGAGTAAAAGTAATGTGTTTTTTATCATCAGATATTTTCCAAGATTCTGCTAAAGCTGGTTCAATTTTTCCTGTGACACCATTGAGAGTAGTTAATCCTTCCTCTGTAAATAGAAATACATGAGGAAACTCTTGATTTAGTGCATAATTAAATGTTTTTGGATCTCTGAGAGTAGTTGTCACCCATTGCGATACTTGTGCGGCTTCAGATTTGAATTCTTGAGGGTTGCAACTAGTGAGGGTAAGCTGACAAGTAACAGCAAAAATAAGCGTTAGCAGAACGGTAAGAGATTTTCGCATCATAATTACCTAGTCTTCTGCCACTTTCAACTCATAAGCATTCCAAAGCGTTCCCCCTAAAGCAGAAAATTTTACACCTTCAATGCGATCGCGCATTGCTGCTAAAGCAAGTGGATTAACTAAGTGAATAAAAGGTAGATACTCTTGAGCAAGGCGTTGCGTTTGGGCATAAATCTCCTTACGTTTTGCCTCATCCAGTTCCCTTGCTCCTTCAATGTAAAGACGACCGATTTCCGCTTCCCAATCTGCTACCTCTCGCCCTTCTATTGGAGGTTGTCCTGCTTGAGGTTTCTGATTGAAGGGATGGAAACCGCCGTTAGGCAACCAGACATTTGCCCCACTATAAGGCTCAATGCCGCCAGTAATCAGACCAAAATAAGAGTCCCATTCGAGGGTATTAGTAATCTTATCTACAAGTACGGCAAAATCAATTGGAGTGAAATCGACTTGGATACCGATCTTGCTCAAATCTCGCTTTACTTGCGAGCCAATGCCATCCACAGTTCTATTGCCAGCTTGGCTTAACATTGTAAAGCGGACTCGATTGCCTTCAGCGTCGAGTAGTTGACCGTTATTGTTGTACTTGAATCCTGCTTTCCGTAGTATTTCTTTGGCTTTTTCAGGATTATAATCATAGACCTTTAAACCTTCTTTCGGTGAAAGATAGTAGGGGCTTTGCACAGAAATAGGTGAATTTTGTAGTTCTCCCAAACCGCGATAAACATTGTTGAGAATTCCTTGGCGATTAAGGGCGTAGGGGCTAGATGCTGTTGATGTATTTCCAGAAAATTTTTCCCTACTCAAGCGGGAAGAAAAGCGTGGTAAGTTCACAGTTTACAATGGTGGGCCAAAATTATCTCAGTATTTTATTTCTTTCAATCTCAACAAAGGTCGAAGGAAAAATGGAAAGTCTGTAGTCGATCCGATTAAATCGCGTTGGTTTAATAATCTAGCATTTAGGCAAGCGATCGCTCATGCAATCGACCGTCAGAAAATGCTAAATAATATCTTTCGGGGCGTTGGGACGTTACAGAATTCCCCTATTGATATTGAAAACCCCTATTATCTTTCTCCAGCACAAGGTCTTAAGGTATACGATTCCGATCCAGAGAAAGCCAAAAAATTACTATTAAGCGCAGGATTTAATTACAACTCAAAAAAACAACTATTAGATGCTGATGGTAATCGAGTCCGTTTTAACTTGATTACAAATACCGAAAATAAGACTCGCGTAGCAATGGGAGCGCAAATTAGACAAGACTTAAGTAAAATCGGTATTCAAGTTGATTACAATCCAATTAATTTCAATATACTAGTAGATAAGCTATCTAGTTCACTTGATTGGGAATGTTATCTTTTAGGCTTTGTCAGCGGCGGAACAGAACCTCATGATGGGGCTAATGTGTGGCTTCCTGATGGTGGATTACACACCTTTAATCAAAAACCTCAAGCAGGACAAGAACCATTGACTGGAAGGGAAGTTGCAGACTGGGAGGCTGAAATTGGTCGTCTTTATATTGAGGGAGCGGCGGAGTTTGATGAAGCTAAGCGTAAAGAAATTTACGGCGAGACACAACGCTTAACCCAGGAATATCTACCTTTCATTTATTTAGTGAATCCACTTGATGTAGTGGCTGTGCGCGATCGCATTCAAGGTGTAAAATTTTCTGCCCTTGGCTCCCAAAGCGCAACTCTGTGGAACAAATATGAACTGAAAGTGGCGAAATAATGAATGCAGCAATGCTAAATTATAAAATATAAATAGTGAATGTTTAATTCATAATTCAGAATTCATAATTCATAATTTATTAACTGTGACTCAACCTGAAGCATTGCGATCGCTCCTTGAATCTGTTGCGGCTGGAGAAATTAATCCTTCAGTTGCTTTAGACAAACTGAAGTATTTTACCTACGAGCCTGTGGGCGAATTTGCTCGTATCGATCATCACCGCACCCTCAGAACTGGGTTTCCTGAAGTAATTTGGGGACAAGGAAAAACCCCCGATCAGATTGCTCAGATTATGGCAGTGATGCGCCAACGTAATCCAGTGGTGATGGCGACGCGGATTGAACCAGAAGTATACGCTCAACTGCAAGAAAAAGTTCCCGATCTACAATATTACCCAGGTGCGAGGATTTGTGCATTACAAGGCGATCGCACACTAGGGGCGAGTTCAACAGACATACCAACGGAAAAACAAGCATCCTTGAAAAACCCGCCCCTACAGAACAATCCTGGTACTATCGGCATCCTTTCAGCTGGCACAGCGGATCTACCAGTAGCAGAGGAAGCAGCAGTCACCGCAGAACTTTCTGGTTTTAGAGTTCTACGGCTTTGGGATGTTGGTGTAGCTGGAATTCATCGCTTGCTCGATAACCGCCATGTCATCGCCCAGGCATCTGTTTTAATTGTTGTGGCGGGGATGGAAGGAGCTTTACCCAGCGTGGTTGCAGGTTTAGCAGATTGTCCGGTGATTGCCGTTCCTACCAGCGTCGGTTATGGTGCAAGCTTTGGTGGGTTAGCGCCACTCTTGACAATGCTTAACTCTTGTGCTGCGGGTGTGGGAGTGGTGAATATTGATAATGGTTTTGGTGCAGCAATTCTGGCTGGGCAAATTCTTCGGGTAGCTCAGAAGTTGCAAGTTGTGGAGTGAAAGAGAGAAAATCAAAACACAATTGTCCAACCTGGTTTTTGTGCATCTGCCTTTGTATAAGAAACACCATCAATCTTGACTCCTTGAGGATCGAGCAGGGTGATAATACCGCCATCATTCCCGAATTGTGCATCTTCTCCTGTCAAAGGTACTGTTGCCACTGCACCGGGAGCAAGACTGATGTCATTGAGCGAGTGTTTGCGTTTTAATTGGTCAGCGATCGCCCACTGTCTCAAATTTACTGCCTCATCTGAAGCATTCATCAAGGTGACTGTTTCCTTAGCTGGATCTTCGCCAACTGGATTTACCAAAGCAGCCACAATTCGCACTTGTGGTTTAACGCCAGGGTTTGTTGGATCTAAAGGTGTCTTATTTGGATCTAATGTTAACGGTTAGCCAGTGCGATCCTCAGCGTGGAACGACTGAGACTGGAAGGCAAAAAATCCACCAACCCACTGATTTCTTGAGGGAAAGTGAATCAGCAAGCCACCATCTTGCCAAACGCCGTTGTCCCCAGTAAAGTTACCACTGCTGCCTTGGTTCATGTGAATGTTATGAACACCCCTTCCAGGGCTGAAATCGAAAATTTTGTCGGGTTTATTCTCAGGATACCAAGGTTCTCCGAATGCATAGACAACCGCATCGTTACTGTTAATTGCTCGCTTAATATATAAGTCAATTAAGTCGTTAAGATCGTTCTCTACTCCAGGCTTATCGGCAGGCAAAGGCTTCATTTGATTAACATCAAATAGATTGCCGCGAATGTAGTCCAGAGCTAGCCCACCAGATTGACTAGGTAGGTTTTTAAAGCCGAAACTATCTGCCAATTCATTAATTAGTCGCGTAGTAATAGGATGATTAAAATTGTCATCTACCAAATACAATAAATCGACTGGTTTCTGAACTGATTTCACATTAATTGCTATCCGATAGTTTTACCGGTCAGTTTTTATATGAACTTGATAGTGTGGGCTTTGTTTGTCATCTCTTTCTAGCCTGCTAGCAATAGCTCGACCTTTCAGCACACCATAGCTTTTAAGAGCCATATCTTTTCTCCTTATTTGCAGTTAAATAGTTTGGCTGGGCGATTTACTTTGAATTACTATCTAGCAACTGAAATTCTGCAATTACTGGCGTGCGATCGCATGAATATAACTTGTCGCTAGCAAAAGCAATTGAGTCATATAGTTTAGGCTTGTTGTCCAGATTTTCGAGGATAAACGTAGCAATGCGTAGCTCTATCGGTATCGATCATCCCTTGAAGTATTACGACTTATACTTCAACATACCTGAGATAAATTATGGGAAGTTTAAATAACTAAACAAAGCCAGCTAGGATAAGCATAGGAGTCTTGAACTGGCAATTGTGAGCCGTTATAAGTCTCGAATGCTTGAGTAGCTATAGTTTTCAACTGATCCAGCTTACTTGCTTCTGCGCCAAAGGTTTCAAAGGCAAGACTCCACCAATCATTGCCCTTGACATTTAATTGGGTGATTTCCATTGCACAGCCATCATATAAACGTTGCAATCGCACCTTCTTCACACTCACCCAAGACGATTTCCCCAAAACAGCTTCTGGTTTAAAGCTTTCTTGGCTGGGATCTTCACACATCCACTTATCCCACTTTTCTAACTTACCCTCTACCCCTTCTCCCAAGCGCACAATATCTAATTCTGCATTGCGCCATTTGATTTCCAGTCGTCCCTGTCGCAGTTTAATCCCCAAATACTCACATCCAGGGGAATAGAGATACACATCTTCCCGTTCCTCTGCTGCTTGCAGTTTCCCACCTAACTCGTCTTGCTCAAACCAATCTGAAATTGCTGCTGGTAGCTTGCCTGCATAAAACCAACGTATTTCAAAGCTAGTTAGCATAAGTTTATTTTCCTGCACCCTCAAAGTTAAGTGGTCAGGGCGGGGCTAAAGTAGTTTTAAGTTTTAAGTTTTGAGTTAAACAAAACGGGCATAATTTAAAACTCATGCATTCAAAACTCAAAGCTATTCACGAAGCCGCCGGGAAAGAGTGATGAGTAGCAATAATTATGAGTTACCCACGCTCAAGTGGAAGATATACCTCAAAACAGCTACCAACTCCCAATTTGCTGCTAACAGTAATTTTGCCTCCGTGTTGTTTAGCGATCGCACTTGCAATTGCTAATCCCAATCCAAAACTTTCTGTGCGACGAAATCGGGCTTTGTCAGCCCGCCAAAAACGCCGAAAAATAAACCGCAGATGTTCTGTAGCAATTCCCACCCCTGTATCTTCTACTAACACAACTGCACACATCCGCTTTTTGTTCAGAGAAAGTACCACCTTGCCCCCAGCCTCTGTGTATTTAATCGCATTATCTAGCAGATTGGAAAATAAACGCTTGAGTTGAGCAGGATCGCCCTTAACTGTTATGTCCTCTAACAATTGAGCAGTCAGAGCAATGCTCTTAGCTTTAAATTGTGACTCGAATAGACGTAATACATCTTGTAGTAATCGATCTAAACAGACATTCTCTTGATAAGACAAAGGTACTACTGCTGCATCAGAGCGAGCTAGAAATAGCAAGTCTTCTGTTAAGCCGATCAACTGATTAGTAGCACTGGCGATCGCTGCTAATTTTTTCGCATCTAAGGGATGAATGCGTTCTGGATGACTTTGCATCACCTCAGTAGCAGTATTAATCGCGGTCAGAGGACTGCGCAACTCATGAGAAGCATCAGCAGTAAACTGTTTTAGCCGTTGTAAACTTTGTTCAACTGGAGCAAGTATCTGCTGAATTAGCCACATACCACCAATAGCACTGAAAATTAATGCGATTGCGCCACCCAAACCCAAACCCACACTTAGCTTTTTGACTATGGCTTCTGCTTCTTTTGTAGTTTCACTGGCGCGAATGTAGCCTTTTAGTTGCAAATTTTTTGGGTTTGGATTGTGAGCATAAACTGCAATAGTAAGAGTACGAATTTGCCCTTGTTGTTCGTAAGCTTGAGAATGGGAAGTTTTATTTAAAGGCAAAGTCGAGAATATCGTTCCTTTTCTTGCCAACAGTTTACCTTCAGTATTGAACCATTCCAAGCTTTGATTGCCATCAAACAATTGCCTCCAAGGTAAACCGCGATTCAAGCTTGGCAAATCCTGATTTTTCACAGGTTCTAAACTAGGGACAGCTGCTTGCGCCAGAGTTAATAGTCGATGATTTAATTGTTGATCGAGACTGTGAGTGAAAAAAGCATACACTGCTGCTCCAGAAGCGGCTAAAATTACTGCCATCACTACTAAGTAGGATAGCAACAGCCTCGATTGCCGCGATTGCATTGATTGAAAAATATGCTGCTTATGGGTTTGGCTTGAGGCGGTATCCCATACCATAAACCGTTTCAATAAAGTCATTCGGCGCCCCTACTGTTTTCAGTTTCTGCCGCAAACGCTTGATGTGAGTTTTAACCGTATCTTCTCCTGGGGGTTCGGCAAAAGACCAAAGACTTTCTAGAATTGCACCCCGGCTGAATATTTTATCCCGCCGCCGGAGAAAAAGTTCCAGTAAACGATACTCTTTTGCAGTGATAGGAACAGGTTGTCGATTGTACGTGACTTCACAGCTATTAGAATTGAGGCACAGGCTTCCCCATTTCAAAATTGGAGGTAAATTATTGCAACCTCTGCGGAGTAAAGCCCGGATTCGCGCCATTAACTCTTGCAGCTTGTAGGGTTTGATTGCATAATCATCAGCCCCAGCATCCAGCCCAGTGACTATATCAGCAGTAGTATCCTTAGCAGTTAACAACAAAATTGGCATTCTATAGGCGTGCGATCGCAACTCTCGGCAAAAGCTAATACCGTCCAACTTTGGTAACATTACATCCAGCAAAAGTAAGTCGTATTTAAAAGCTTCTACAAATTTCCACCCTGCTACACCATCAGCAGCAATATCAACCGCATAATTCTGGTCAGTGAGAGCTTCTGCCAGTGATTCGGATATCCGAGCATCATCCTCAACAATTAGAATCCGCATGGTTGAACGTGATTTTCCTGAGCGTTGACAGTTGAATGATAAAAAATCAACTTAACAAACTCACACTTTACTATTTACAAGCTCTAACTGCAAACTCCATACTTCATATTCGTCAGTTTTTTGATTGCAGATACCCAAAATTGTCATGTTAATTTTGATTCAAAATGTATACATCTTTGCCAAAACAATACTAGTTTTTTTTATCTTTATGTATTATTTTTTACATAAAGGTCAAATTTTTTGAGTAAAATTATTAAATTAAATAGTATTATAATATTTATTTATCCGAAAAACTTCTTTAAATATATTCTTTTATTTGTGTTTACCTAAATAGTAGGGTGGGCATTACCCACCCTACGGTAGTCTTAACTCTTGACGGTTTCTTTTGCCAAGAATTTCTCTAGTTCTGTCAATGCATCTGCATCAACTTTTGTCTGCATGGGGCAGAATTTAGGACCACACATCGAGCAGAATTCAGCCGTTTTATAAATATCTGCTGGTAAAGTTTCGTCGTGGTATTCTTTTGCTCTTTCTGGATCTAGAGAAAGTTCAAACTGACGATTCCAGTCGAAATTGTAACGGGCGCGTGAAAGTTCATCATCTCTGTCTCTTGCACCCGGTCGATGTCTGGCAATATCTGCCGCATGAGCCGCAATTTTATAAGCAATTAATCCATTGCGGACATCTTCAGCATTTGGCAGTCCCAAGTGTTCCTTGGGTGTGACATAGCAAAGCATAGCAGTACCGTACCAGCCAGCCATTGCTGCCCCAATTGCTGATGTAATGTGGTCGTAACCGGGGGCAATATCTGTCACCAGTGGCCCCAACACATAGAAAGGTGCTTCGGAACACTCTTCCATCTGCTTGCGGACGTTGAACTCAATTTGATCCATCGGTACGTGACCCGGCCCTTCCACCATGACTTGCACGTCATGTTCCCAAGCTTTGCGCGTCAGTTGTCCCAGTGTTTTCAATTCCGCCAACTGAGCCTCATCAGAAGCATCATGAGTACAGCCAGGACGGAGAGAATCACCCAAACTGAAGGATACATCGTATTTTTTGAAAATTTCGATGATGTCCCGGAAGTGGGTGTAGAGAGGGTTTTGTTTGTGGTGATGCAGCATCCACCGCGCCAAAATTCCACCCCCGCGAGAAACAATTCCAGTCAGGCGGTTTCTAACCAAAGGTAAATGCTCGATCAAAATTCCCGCGTGGATTGTCTGGTAGTCTACGCCCTGCTGTGCGTGCTTCTCAATTACATCGAGAAAGTCATCGGCGGTGAGCTTTTCGATCGTGCCGTGAACGCTTTCTAATGCTTGATAGACTGGCACTGTACCAATTGGTACAGGTGAAGCTTTGATAATAGTGCTGCGAATCTCATCCAAGTTACCGCCACCAGTGGACAAGTCCATCACAGTATCAGCACCATATTTCACCGCTAGTTTCAGCTTGTCAACTTCTTCATCCATATTAGAAGAGTTGGGTGAAGCGCCAATATTAGCATTTACCTTACACTTAGAGGCGATGCCAATACACATCGGCTCTAGGTTGGGGTGATTGATATTGGCAGGGATAATCATTCGTCCCCGCGCTACTTCGTCTCGAATTAGCTCAACTGGGAGGTTTTCCCGGCCAGCAATATACTGCATTTCTTCTGTAATTACACCTTGACGGGCATAGTGCATTTGAGAAACATTATCTTGCCCGCGACGTTTCGCGATCCATTCTGTCCGCATTATTTATATCCTCGATTAACAGCTTCCCTCCGCTGGTATTACCCAGTATCAGGTTCTAAGGGACTGTCTCAGCCTGGGAAACCCAGACACCCCTAGCTTGGTGAAAATTCTAACACTGGAGTTAGAAGCAAATTCAAGTAAATATATAAAATTTTGCTGATGATCGCAAATAACTCGCTGCAAAAATGATGTTATATTAAACATCAAATTAATCATCAAGCTAAAATAGCTAGATGGAACGAACTATCCGTACAACATTAACCCTACCAGCCGAGCTTCTAGAAGCAGCCGATCGCGCAGTGCAGCAAGGAAAAGCTCGTAGTCGCAATGAGTTTGTTGCTCAAGCCTTGCGCCATGAAATAGCAGCTCAAAAACGGGTTGAGATTGACGCAGCTTTTGCAGTTATGGCTGATGATGAAGAATATCAGGCGGAAGCAATGACGATTGCGGATGAGTTTGCAAAGGCTGATTGGGAAGCTTTTCAAATAGGTGAGTTTCAAAAGTGAGGCGAGGGGAAGTTTATGATGCTCGTCTCGATCCTGGTGAGGAGGGTTCTGAGCAAGCAGGTATTCGACCTGTAATTATTATTAGCCGTGATGCTATCAATATAACTAGCCAAGTTGTCTTAGCTGTTCCTTGCACGACTTATCGTCCCAAAAAGCGTATCTATCCAAGTCAAGTACTTTTGCGATCGCCTGATGGTGGGTTAGAACACGACTCAGTGGCGCTTGGCGAACAAGTCCGCACTATAATAGCTAAGACTCGTTTTTTACGTCTGCGAGGGACACTATCATCTTCATCTTTAAGTCAGTTAGATAGAGCATTGTTAATTGCTTTAGATTTGCCTGGGCAAGTGTAATTTGAATGAAGAATAGTTACTTGTTTGAAAAGCTTATATATTTCTAGTTTACAGCGCTAGGCGTGAGGTGAAAACGTTGCAGCGCTGTTTAGCTTGCGTTTTGGTGAGGTGAGTGTGGTTTAGCCGTCAGATTTGTGCAATTTACTAATTTAATTGGGAATCTTAAATACAGAGCAATGCCTCATAACTGCATTAGCTCTAATGCTGTATTGGAGGTTCATACAAAAATTATGGTTAAGACAGCAGCGGATACCTGGGATGAAACTAGCTTTTTTGAGAGAGTAGAGACTCAATTTGAAGAAAAAGCACCTGATTTCTCTAAAACCCTGAACATAGCTGTTATTGGGAAAGTAAGTTCCGGAAAAAGTTCACTGATTAATGCTTTACTAAAGCGAAGCCGCAAGAAAGCACTAGCACAGGTTGGGGCTGAATCTGGTGTCACTACCGCATTAAAAGTGTTCCGATTAGACGAGCGAGTTAGGTTAATAGATTCACCTGGACTTGATGATGTCCGGGCTGAGAATAGTGCAATTACACGAGAATTTATTAAACACATTGATGTAGGGATTCTTGTTGTTTCTGGTTCTTCAGATGCTTCTCAAAAAAAGCACCTTGAAGATCTCAGACAACATTGTGATTCTATTTTCGTTGCGCTAAACAAAATCGACCAATACGATAATTACAAACACCTAGATGGAAGCAATCCAGCTTTAGATAAAGTCATTAATCAGTGGAAATTAGCTCTTAAAATAGAGAAAATATACCCAGTTTGTGCGTTCGGATATGATAGGGACTTACCGCCTGAAGTACCACTGAATATTCGGGGTGTATATGGGCTTCGAGAGGACATTGAAAATTTTTTAAAATCAAAGGGAAAGGATCTACTACTCGCCCGACACATGGGTGAGAAAAGATCCTATGCAATAGGTATTATAGCGGTGGCGCTAGCTGCGGTTGCAGGTGAAGCATTTATTCCTGGTAGCGCAATATATATCACCACTACACAAACAGTAGCAATTACTTCGTTATACTACCTATATACTGGGGAAATTCTTGATTTAAAAGCAGCCCTTGCAATACTTCCTGCATTCGCAGCAGAAGCTGCCGGAACTACTCTTTTTCTCTGGGTTACGTCATTTTTGCCACCAACAGGCGTTGTTAACGTTGTAGCAGCAGGTATTGCTATAGGTATTACTCTAGCAATGCTAGCTACTGTTAATTTCATACTAGCGAGTGGAGCGAAACTGGAGGAAGAGGAACTGTTGAAGTCAAAATTCCGAACTTACCGCAAGCAAGCAGAAACAGCATTAAAAGGTTTAGCACTGACAGATGTGAACAGTTTACCTTCCTTGAAGGGAATAATCGATAAATTTCTCTAAAAGACTTTTATAGATGGCAGAAACTGCCATCGCATATATTTACCCCAGCGCGATCGCCCTGCATAACTATCCGCGCTAGCATTGTCTAATAATTCAAAAACTGCGATCGCTTTTTCCATCCTTCACATAACTGCTAAAATCCCCATGCCACCAAAAATCAAAGATCCAGACGCATGGCAGCAGGCAGAACTATTGATGCAACCTGCTTTCATTCGAGTTATAGATCACATTCGCAAGCAGCTAGATGAGTCTGCTTGGAAAGGAAGTTACGAAAACGTATTGATTTGGCCGGAGGGAACAACAGAGGAAACCAAAAATGTAGTTGTTCAGTTAGTGCAAGAGTTGGAAGGTGCTACACCCGAACAAGCGATGGAGATCCAACAAACGATCGCACAGTTACCCGTTCCTCAACCAGGATATCAGCTGTATTTGCAAAATGAAGAGCGGCAATTTAGCTTCGATCTGTGGGAACTTTGTTATCAAGTTTGTTTTCGCCACTACAGCCCAGCATTAGCCCAATCATATAGCTATACAGTAGAAATAGATACTAGCCTGATTGATGAAACCGGGGATGTAGATTGGCAGCGTCTAGATGCTAAAGCAGGCGAATTAGTTGAGCAGGTATTTGCTAGCTTGCCAGATGTTTAATATGAATTGTCATTTGTAATTCGTTATTTATAAATTTTTTGAATGCTTGATTTTTGCATTACTCATTACCATAAGTTGGTATAAATAGGCAATAGAGGGAAATAAAAGATTAAAATCACATGATTGAGCAATTGCAGGAAGTGCAGGCGGCATCTGGGGCGATTTTTGAAGAGGCGGCGCAGGTAAAAATTCCTGTTAGCTTTGGCAATGACTCCGCTGCTATTGAGGCGGTGCGGGAAGGAGTTGCTATATGCGATCGCACTCATTGGGGTAGAATACTCGTTTTGGATAGCGATCGCCTCCGCTTTCTCCACAATCAAAGTACCAACGACTTTGAGCAACTGCGATCGGGGCAAGGCTGCGACACTGTTTTTGTTACTTCCACAGCGCGCACGATTGATTTAGCAACAGCTTATGTCACCGAAGATGCAGTATTGTTAATAGTTTCACCGCCACGCCGCCAGTATCTCATAGATTGGCTTGATCGCTACATCTTCTTTGCGGATCAGGTGAAATTGCAAGATGTAACCAGTGAAACTGCTACTTTTAGCTTAATTGGCTCCAAGAGCGACGCTTTATTAGAACAACTGGGTGTGAACACCATTATCGGTCAACCCTATGGCACACATCAGGTAGTACAGCTAGCAGATGTAGAGGTACGGGTTGCTGTGGGTAGTGGCTTAGCTACACCGGGATATACTTTGATTGTGCCAGCCGAGAAAGCAGCAAATGTTTGGAACTTCCTGATAGCAGCTGGATCTGTACCAATGGGCGATCGCGTCTGGGAAGTATTACGTATCCAACAAGGAAGACCAGTACCAGAGCGAGAACTCACCGAAGATTATAACCCCTTAGAAGCTGGCTTATGGCAGACACTTTCATTTAACAAAGGCTGCTACATTGGTCAAGAAACAATCGCCCGTTTAAATACCTACAAAGGCGTAAAGCAATATTTGTGGGGTATCCGTCTGGATGCTCCAGCCGAACCAGGGAGTGTAATTACAGTGGGAGAGGAAAAAGTTGGTAAACTCACCAGCTATACAGACACTGAGAATGGTGCTTTTGGATTAGGTTACATTCGTACAAAAGCGGGCGGTGCTGGTTTGCAAGTACAGGTAGGCGAAACAAGGGGCGAAGTCGTTGATGTTCCCTTCTTGACTCGTGAGGAAACATAGTTTATTCCTTTAGCCCCTGTCATGGGTGAAACTTCCGATAAAGCATGGCGGCGATCGCTTTTCCACCCTTGAGATGACGTTCTACCACAGCTGACACCTCATCAGGGCGAACGCGACAGTACCATACTTCATCTGGGATTACCCTCACCATAGGCCCCATACCGCACTGCCCCAAGCAACCGCTACTAACAACTTTCACCCCAACAACCGAGTGCGTCTCAAACGCAGCTAAAACTTTTTGCGCCCCCTGCTTGCGACAAGTGCGATTCTGACAAACTAACACACACCTAGCAGCTGAATTCTCACTTTCCTGATGGTTTGAACACGACAAATCCAAATTCATAATTTTTATAGCTTGCTAAGGAAGCCTTAAACCTCCCCAGCAAGCTACTCTAGACATTCAACACTTAGTTGTCAAAGCAATCTCAGATTTGCGACTAATCCAAGGCTCCAAAATCTAAAATCCCTAAAGTTGCTTCACCTCTGAAACCAACTTAGCCACCGCATCCTTAGCACTACCAAAAAGCATCGTAGTTTTATCCTTGTAGAACAACTCATTGTCTACACCAGCAAAACCCGTACTCATACCCCGCTTGATCACAATAGTCTGCTTAGCCCTGTCTACTTCCAAAATTGGCATACCATAGATTGGACTTGCAGAATCGTGACGAGCTGCTGGATTGACTACATCATTTGCCCCAATCACCAGAGCGACATCAGTTTGGTCAAACTGCTGATTAATATCATCCATGTCATATAACTGGGTATAAGGCACATTAGCTTCAGCTAACAGCACGTTCATATGCCCTGGCATCCTTCCAGCAACTGGATGAATAGCGTACTTAACATCTACTCCCAGTTTTTCGAGCTGATCCGCCAACTCGCGCACAGAATGCTGTGCCTGCGCTACTGCCATACCGTAGCCAGGAACAACTACGACAGAACGAGCATAGCCCAGCATCATTGCTGCTTCTTCTGGATCTACACTACGAACATTTTTGTCACCACCAGCTGCGCCAGCACCACCGCTTGCTCCTCCAGCTTTCCCGAAAGCACCAAATAGCACACTGAATAGCGTTCGGTTCATCGCCTTACACATGATCTGTGTCAGGATCAATCCTGATGCTCCCACCAAAGCACCAGCGATGATTAGCATATTGTTCATCACCACAAAACCAGCGGCACTCGCGGCTACTCCAGATAGCGAGTTTAACAGCGATATTACTACTGGCATATCGCCACCACCGATGGGGATGACAAACATTACCCCTAAGAGTAAGGAAATAGCAACCAGCGCCAAGAAAACGGGCAGGTTTGCTGGTGTAGCCAAGAAGTAGACACTACTCGCTACGTAGGCAATCAGCAACAAAGCATTGATTGGTTGCTGCAACGGAAAAGTAATCGGGGAGCCACTAATTAAACCTTGCAGTTTGGCAAAAGCAACCATACTACCAGTGAAGGTGACACCGCCGATAAATACGTCCAGCAAAATGGAGATGTTAGCGTCTAGGGGTATGACTGCATCACTTCCCACCAACCGCCAAAACTCTCCCACTGCTACCAAAGCAGAAGCTGCTCCACCCAATCCGTTCAACAAGCCCACCATCTGGGGCATCTCAGTCATTTGCACTTTATAGGCTGCGATCGCACCCACTGCCGAACCAATCGCTAAACCCAGCAGAATCATTTGGTAATTCAACACCTGCCGATCTAGCAGTGTTGCTATCACCGCCAGCAACATTCCTACAGACGCAAGCAAATTACCATTTCGCGCCGTTGCTGGGGAACCTAGCTTTTTCAGCCCGATAATAAATAAAGATGCAGCGACTAAATATGTCAGTTGAATCCCAGTTGGCAAAAACTCGCTCACGCTTTCACCTCTTTTTTCTTAAACATTTGCAACATCCGATCTGTGACGAGGAAACCACCAACAACGTTAATCATTGCCAGCACAATTGCAATCACGCCCAAAATTACTGATAAGTTCGATTCCTTGGGTCCTGCAACTACCAAAGCCCCAATTACCGAAATGCCAGAAATGGCATTCGCCCCAGACATCAGGGGAGTATGTAGTGTCGGTGGTACTTTGTTAATCACCTCAAATCCCGTAAAAGAGGCAAGAACAAATACAAAAAAAGCAGCAATCAATGTTTCTGTCATGAATTAAAAACTCCTTCGGGTAATTGGTAATTGGCAATTAGGAAAAAATTATGAATTATGAATTATAAATTGAAAAATTTCATCATTCAGCATTCATCATTTATCATTCATCATTACCCATTACCAATATTTATTAGCCAGCCGTTACACCTTTCAAAGCTGCGATCGCCTCTTTTACTCGTGAATTTCTAATTTCTCCAGCATGAGTAATACAAGCGGCGTTGATGATGTCGTCCTCAAAGTTTAAATTTAAGGTTTTGTCCTTAATCATCAGTTGCACTAATGACGAAAGGTTTTTAGCGTACAACTGACTCGCGTGTACTGGCATTGATGAGGGCAGATTCATCGGGCCAATGATGGTGACACCGTTACGTAGGACATCTTTTCCTGGCTGAGTACAGGCACAATTACCACCCTGTTCGGCGGCAAGATCGACAATTACAGAGCCTGGTTTCATTTGGGCTACCATTTCCTCTGTCACCAACAGTGGTGCTTTCCTCCCTGGCACTTGAGCGGTAGTAATTACTACATCTGCTTGCCCCACGTGTTGGGTGACTACTTCTTGGGTGCGCTGCTTGCTAGCCTCGGAAATTTCTTTGGCATAACCCCCAGCTGCGACTGTTTCTTCCTCTAGCTTGACTTCGATGAATTTCGCTCCCAAACTCTGCACTTCTTCCTTGACAGCGGGGCGAATATCAAATGCTTCCACTACAGCACCAAGTCTTCTGGCGGTGGCGATCGCTTGCAGTCCTGCTACTCCAGCACCCATAATAAACACCTTAGCTGGAGCGATCGTGCCTGCTGCTGTTGTTAGCATTGGGAAGTACTTGGGCAAAGCTGCTGCGGCAATCAATACAGCTTTGTAACCCGCGATCGATGCTTGGGATGACAATGCATCCATGCTCTGCGCTCTAGTAGTCCGCGGGATCGTTTCCATGCTAAAAGCTGAAATTCGACGTTCTGCCAAGCGCTCTGCTATAGCTGGTTCACCCAAGGGATTGAGGAAACTAATCAGTACCGATCCTTCTCGCAACAGTTCAATTTCTGAACGTCCATCTTCTCGTTCTTGCGGTATTCCCACCTTGAGTAGGATGTCTGCCTCACGCCATAAGGCAGCAGTATCTGAAATAATTTTTGCTCCTGCTGCTTCATAAGCGGCATCAGAGAAAAACGCTCGTTCGCCAGCTCCTGCCTCTACCCACACTTCTAAACCTTGTTTAACCAATTTAGCCACAATGTCTGGTACTAAGGCAACGCGACGTTCCCCAACTTCAATTTCTTTGGCAACCGCTATTTTCATGTAATCTCCTTCCAGGCAACACTTAATTTCTCGATATTTTGACAAAATTGGACTTGCTTGCTTTGTCAACCATCACAAGAGCGATTAGCTGATTATTATTCCTTATCCATTCCAACTTTGTAGAGTAATTTTTTTCTGAAATTATATGTAAAAGTTTCCCACTCTTCGAGCAAGCGTCACAATTTTCACATCTGATTTTGCTTTCCAAAGTTTGAATCTGTGTCTTCAACTTATCTTCTGGATTTATTGCTTGTCAGTAACTGTTAGCTTCTCCACGCAAATGCTAACCTCATTTTTCCATCTTGCACTAATAATCATTACATCTTATCTCTACAATAATTTCAGCTAATTATAATATTCAGTCTAAATATGCAAAAATCAGGCGATTAAAGCTTTGCTTCAACTATGTCTTGATGAATCTAGCGTAATTAGCGGGCGATCGTGTAATTAAATCTCTCAATTTTTATAACAAAAACTACAAACTTATATAAAATCTAGCATAGTTATTAATACTCATCTTACTTTAAATCGTAAGAGCCAGGAATCGAAACTTAGGAGGCGCAAAGTCAAAAGAAGGATGAACGCGAACACGAGCGAGGCTTTGAGGCTGAATCACTAGTTTACATTTCATCGCTTTATCTTACCCAGAAGGTATCGCGATCGCTAGATCCTTTGCTTCACCGAACGCGGCTGCTCTCGTCCCAAAGTCATTCGTCATACCCTGCGGGAAGGGCAAAGCCTTACATCATTCATGCAAATGACAAAGGACTATTGACAAATGACGCTCTTACACGAATACCCGTCCATTTATAGCAAAGATGATTTAACCCTGCTTCAGGCACTTTTTGCGATTTTTTGCCGTCCGCTTTGCTAAAGTCATTTTTGGTAAATTTTAGTTACGAACAATCAAAGCCATTGTTCTACAAAGGAGCTTCTATGCGTCGTCTACTTGCTACTCTAGCTGTTTCTAGCTTATTTCTGACTGGTTTGCCAGTTATCAGTTCAGCCCAAAGTTTGCCGGGATTGACTATATTTAGCGGTGTTAAACGTGAAAATGAACTGCCATTCAAGTTAGATTTTGGTGGTCAAACTAATGGCTGGGATCGTTACCGCTTAAGAATTCCAGCCAAAAAACTGAATTTGGCCGTTGCTCAGTTTGTCGTCAGCTACCCGGACTATTACGAAGGCAAGTTCGACCCCAAAAAGATTGAAGTGCGGATCAAGAACAAAAAAGTAGCGTTACAAGATGTAGTTTGGGACAAAGAAAACCACAAAGTGGAAATTTATCCTCAAGAGCCAGTACCCGCAGGCAGCCGCGTTGAATTAGTATTTTCTAATGTGAAAAATCCCACTACTGGCGGAACTTTCTATTTCAACTGCCAAATTCAATCTCCTGGAGATGTACCTCTATTGCGTCCTGTTGGTACGTGGATTTTGACTATCAGTTAATTACAATTTCGGTGCTATAATAGCAGATTGTGACTTTTTTTAGCTGAAAAACAACTATTAGAGGACAAAAATTATGAAGCGCACGCTAGAAGGCACCAGCCGAAAAAGAAAAAGAACCTCTGGGTTTCGCGCCCGGATGCGTAACCCAGATGGACAGAACGTAATTAATGCTCGTAGACGCAAGGGGCGTTATCGTCTTGCTGTATAGTGATGTGCTGATATAGATGAAAAGTGCGATCGCGTTGTGGCTTTGCCAAAAGCATATCGGCTTTCAAGTAGACACGATTTCCGGGCAGTATTCCGGGAAGGAATTCGTCGTCACGGTTCTCACTTGACATTGAGAGCTTTACGATTAAAAACAAAATTAACCTGCCCGGATGTGCTGGAAGAAACAGCACCATCAGCAGAAAACACGCAGCAACAGCCAACGCGAATCGGGATCTCGATTAGCACGAAAGTCAGTAAAAAAGCCGTAGTTCGCAACCGAATTAAGCGGCAGTTGCGAGCTGCTTTTGGCTGCTTATTGCCCCGAATCCCACCAGGATGGCTAATAGTGGTTGTCGTTCAACCATCAGCCGGACAACAAGAGTGCGTAACCCAACAATTTCTGCAAGAATTAGAGCAGTTGTTGGTAGCAGCCGAGGTACTAAATGGGAATTCGTGAAGAAGTTTACTATGAAGGTGGCCCCCATGTTGGGGATCTGATTATTAATTTGCTAGTTGGATTAACACTGATTGGCTTACCTTTAGCAGTTGGGGCAATTGTGCGAGCGTTGTGGCTACGCTATCGGATTACCAGCCGTCGGGTATCGGTAACTGGTGGTTGGATGGGACGCGACCGCACCGATATCATCTATGCAGAAGTTGTCAAAATCGTCAAGGTGCCACGCGGTCTTGGCTTTTGGGGTGACATGGTGCTAACCCTCAGAGATGGTAGTCGCTTGGAACTTCGCGCAGTTCCCAGATTCCGTGAAGTCTATGATTATATCTATGAGAAAGTATTAGCTAAAAACCCCAAGGTAAATGCTGGTGTTAAGTCATAACAATTGAGTATTGAGTCAAGAGTCAAGAGTCGTTAGTTATACACGAATGACTTTTGACAAATGACTAGTATCTTTGCTCGTGCAAAACGCATAACGATCGGTATCGGATAGATTAGATTTAGATAGTTTAAAATATCTCAGGTTGACTTCACACTAATGGACTTTGGTATTGGGTTTCTTTCCAACAACGTCATGCTGCCGATCCTGGATTTTTTCTACGGGATCGTGCCCAGCTATGGACTGGCGATCGTAGCATTGACTCTGGTGATCCGCTTTGCACTCTATCCTTTAAGTGCAGGCTCGATTCGTAATATGCGTCGCACGCGCGTAACGCAGCCATTGATGCAAAAGCGAGTCAAAGAAATTCAAGAGCGCAACAAAGACAATCCTGCCAAGTTGCAGGAAGAAATGGGCTCTGTTTACAAAGAATTTGGTAATCCTTTGGCTGGGTGTTTGCCAGTAGTGCTGCAAATGCCCGTGCTATTTGCTTTATTTGCTACCCTGCGTGGTTCGCCGTTTTCGGATATAAATTACACTGTTAACCTACAAATCTTTCCACAAGAGCAAATCGCACAGATTCAACCGCAAGCATTTAGCACTGCTCCCCAAAACATTTACATTACTGATGGGGTTCATGCTCGTGTTGCTGCGATTCTGCCAGGAGGCAGTCGATTAGCAGTAGGTGACAAAACCAAAGTTGAATTTCAAACTCCAGAAGGCAAAGCCTTAACAGCGCTAGCAGCAGAACATCCCGAAACCACCCTGGTTCCAAAGTGGAAAGTTATTAAGGGTGAAGAACGGGTTCAAGTGGATGAAAACGGCAACATAACAGCTCTCCAACCAGGAGATGCAACAGTGCAGGGAACAATTCCTGGACTTGCATCTAACAAAGGCTTTTTGTTTATTGATGCCCTTGGTCGTGTGGGGGCCTTTGATGAAGATGGCAAAATCCACTGGGATATCGTAGCGATGGTGATTGGTTTTGGTCTGAGCCTTTACTTAAACCAGGTGCTTTCAGGTCAAGGCGCGACAGCTAGCAACCCGCAACAGGAAACAGTCAACAAAATCACCCCGGTCATTTTCTCAGGGATGTTTTTGTTCTTCCCTCTGCCAGCTGGGGTACTGATGTATATGTTGATTGCCAACATCTTCCAAACACTCCAAACCTATATTGTTTCCCGCGAACCGCTGCCAGAAAATGTGCAAAAGATTTTAGATGCAGAGGAAAAAAAGACGGTTGATAATAAAGGACGCGAGACACTACCCTTTGAACCAGGCAGGAATAAGAAAAAAGCCTCAGAAGGTAAAACATGAGTGATGCTCAAATGCAGCGGGGCCAGCAGTGGTTAGAAAGACTAATGCAACTGATGGGGGTGTCCGCAACGGTTCAAGCAGAGTTACAGGCGATCGCAACAGACACAGGCGATCGCTCTGAGCCTGAAAGCTTCTGGTTGACAATTAATAAAAATAACCTGCAACCAGAGCAAATTCAGATTTTAATCGGTGCCCAAGGGTCGGTATTAGATGCCACGCAGTATCTAGCTAATGCCGCCCTCAACGTCAGCCAACCCCAAGAACAGCAAGCCGCTTATACCATAGAGCTAGATGGCTATCGCGTCCGCCGACAAGCGGAAATTCAAGCGATCGCAGCAGATGCGATCGAGCAAGTACGCGCTACTGGGACTGAGGTGGAAATCAAATCTCTCTCCTCGGCTGAACGCCGTCAAATCCACACTTTTATGAAAGATTATCAGGATTTGGAAACTTTCAGCCGGGGTAAAGAGCCACATCGTCATCTCGTCATCCGACAGATGACGAATAACGCCTAATAGCTAGACTGGAAATATAAACAAGAGCAACGCTAGCTAGAAAAATCATTTCTGAAAGAGCATAGACTCCCAATCCCTATGGAGGCAATTTACATTCCCTACCTGCTGAAAGCGCCGCAACAAACCGAGGCAATTCAGGTAGATGAATTTTTCCCCGACCTGGCGACACTGACCCCAGTACGCGGTAAAATCCAAGTTCAACATCGCGGGAATTTTCTAGATGTCTCTGGTCAAGCAGAAACAATCTTGACCTTAACTTGTCATCGCTGCTTAAAACAGTACAACCATCGTTTGAAATTAAATACGTCTGAAATCATCTGGTTAGATCCAGCCGCTAGCCAACCAGATGAAGGGCCGCTAGAGCGAGAAGTAGCTGTAGAAGATTTAGTAGAAACACTGCCGCCAGATGGCTACTTCGATCCCGGTGAATGGTTGTACCAGCAGCTATGTCTAGAAATTCCCCAGCGGCAACTTTGTGATGCTATGTGTACGGGAATTGAACCAGCTGCGCCAGAAGAAACCTTAGAACAATCGGTCGATAGCCGCTGGGCATCTCTAAAAGCCCTGAAAAAAATGATGAATGCTGAATGATGAATGCTGAATGCGTGAATTTATCATTCATCATTCATAATTTATCCTTCATAATTTTCCCCTAGCCCCTACACTTTAATATGAGCTTCCGTGAAGAGTTTTCGTTGTTGCTGCGCGCCCGCTATACCTTAATTTATATTCCTACCTCGGAGGAGGAGCGGGCAGAAGCGGCGGTTCGAGAAGAAGCTCAGCTTCAAGGCAATCGTGCTGTATATACTTGGGATTTTGTCGATGGCTATCAAGGCAACTTAAATGATGCTGGGTTTGGTCGCCGCAATCCCTTACAAGCTTTAGAATTTGTAGAAAAACTGCCAGCATCTGCCCCGGCAGTTTTTATTTTGCGCGACTTCCATCGATTTCTAGAGGATGCTTCTGTTTCGCGTAAACTGCGCAATCTTGCACGGCTACTCAAATCACAACCAAAGAATTTAGTTTTACTCTCGCCTCGAATTGTCACTACGGAAGAATTAAGCGAAGTTATAACGGTTTTAGAGTTTCCTTTACCAACTGGGGCTGAAATTAAAGCTGAAGTGGAACGTTTACTAGCAGCCACCGAGCAATCGTTAGGGGGAAAAATTCTCGATGAGTTAGTGCGTTCTTGTCAAGGGCTTTCGATTGAGAGAATTAGGCGGGTGTTAGCAAGGGCGATCGCTTCGCACGGGGAAATACAACCGGAAGACGTGGAACTGGTTTTGGAAGAAAAGCGCCAGACGATCCGTCAAACCCAAATTCTCGATTTCTACCCCGCAGTGGAAAAAATCTCAGATATTGGTGGTTTAGATAACCTCAAAGATTGGCTGCTGCGGCGTGGCGGTGCATTTAGCGAACGCGCTAGGGCATATGGTTTACCCCATCCACGTGGGTTGCTGTTGGTGGGAATTCAAGGCACTGGGAAGTCTCTAACAGCAAAGGCGATCGCCCATCACTGGCACTTACCCCTACTGCGCTTAGATGTCGGGCGTTTGTTTGGGGGTTTGGTGGGTGAATCTGAATCCCGCACCAGACAAATGATTCAGGTGGCTGAAGCTTTGGCTCCCTGTATTTTGTGGATTGATGAGATAGATAAAGCTTTTGCCGGACTCGGTGGTAAAGGCGATGCTGGCACTACTAGCCGCGTTTTTGCTACTTTCATTACCTGGTTAGCGGAAAAATCATCGCCTGTGTTTGTCGTTGCCACTGCTAATGATATTCAAGCGTTGCCACCAGAAATGCTACGCAAAGGCAGATTTGACGAAATTTTCTTCGTTGGCTTACCCAGCCAGGAAGAACGAAAAGCGATTTTTACAGTTCATCTATTTCGACTGCGCCCGCACAACTTAAAGAATTACGATATTGACCGCTTGGCTTACGAAACTCCTGATTTTTCTGGGGCGGAAATTGAGCAAACAATCGTCGAAGCCATGCATATCGGGTTCAGCCAAAATCGTGACTTCAGCATAGATGATATTTTAGAAGCGGCTAGCCAAATCGTACCCTTGGCGCGAACTGCTACTGAACAAATTCAGTTTCTCCAAGACTGGGCTGCTGCTGGTAAAGCTCGTCTAGCATCTAAACAAAGCGGTTTGAGCAGTCGGATTCAACGCCAATTTCAATAAAAAATAGGCGATCGCTTCTGAAGTCATGCTTGAAAATATCTGCTAAGCTTGGACGATAATTATGGCAATTTTGTTGGCATAGTTATCGGCTGCGATCGGATTTTAATCTATTATTATTATGACTTTGGCAGGTGTAGCAAAGTTTGTACTTGGGGTAAGCTTGGCGATCGCCATCACGCTCGGCGGTGGTGTATTGGTAGGGCTGTATTTTATGTATAGATTTACAACACACCCCCCTAAACCTGTATTCCCCAATGAAAAAGTGACGGCTAAAGCAAAAAATTCGCCTCAAGCGACTACTGCTGCATCCCAAACAGGTGCAACTTCTCCAAAGCCAAGTGAAACACCAAAGCCGAGTGAAACTACCCCCGCCAAGCCGTTACCACCGGGAACATACACAGCTCGTGTGAATTGGTCTCAAGGCTTGAGCCTCCGAGGAGAACCCAATACAGAAGCTGAACGTGTTGGAGGGTTGGAATATAATCAGCAAGTTATAGTTTTGGAAGAAAGTGCTGATAAAAATTGGCAGAAAGTTCGTTTAGCAGATGGCGAACAAGAAGGTTGGATTAAAGCAGGCAATATAGAACGAATTCAACAATAAAGTAGGGTGGGCATTGCCCACCCTCTTGGTGGAAGTTACGTAAGTTAATGTTGACAAAATTACTTAACTAGCTACAGTGGCAATAATGCCCTTTGGCAAGAAGGACAAACAGCATGAATTGTCAACTGACAGTCAAGTAAATGATAACCTTCTTTTTCCGCTGTTTTTGTACCTATTTTCAAAATTGAATCGTTCTTAAATTCAATCGTTTTATTGCAACGAACGCAGATTAAGTGATGATGGTGATGCGGGTAGGGTTGATTAATTTCGTAGTGTTTGTGTCCTTCTCCTAGTTCTAGTTCCCGCAGAATCCCCATCCGCGCCATTAACTTCAAAGTGCGGTAAATAGTTGATAGGCTAATTCCTGCTCCCTCAGTTTCTAGCTGTTGGTACAGTTCTTCAGCACTAAGATGTTTACCTTTTGGAAGTTCTTGAAAAACGTGTAAGATAACTTCTCTTTGGGGAGTTAAGCGCCAACCCCGATCATTAAGTTCTGCTTTGAGCGATCCTGTAGTATATACAGTCATAACTACCTTGTCAAGCAAGCCTGATAATTGATAAGTATAATCAATTATTACCCTGATTGTCAACAAGCAATAGTTGTTGACAATCTTTTCTAAGAGTCAGCAGCAATATCTACTAGTAATAGCAGATTTTTTGACTAGTGGAAAAAGTAAGGCTGAAATAGCGAAGGCTGAAATAGCGAAGGCTGAAGGCTGAAGGATAAAGGATAAAGATTAAATTTCATACTTCATACTTCATACTTCATACTTCACACTTCCATAGTTCATACTTCATAATTTAACTAACTCAAAGACTCCAGGTAGTCCTTGACACGATTGCGACGCTTGGGTTGGCGTAACTTTTGCAGCGCCTTAGATTCAATCTGCCGCACCCGTTCCCGCGACAGATCCAGAGCGCGTCCAATTTCTGCCAGAGAATAGGAGTGTCCATCTCCCAAACCGAATCGCATTAAAATTACATCCCGTTCGCGATCGGTTAAATCTGCTAGCAGGTGGTGCAAATCTTTGTGTAGAGCTTCGCGCATTAACACTTCTTCTGGGGAAATACTGTCGTTTTCGAGTAAGTCTCCTAACTCAGTGTCTTTCTCCTTACCTACTTTTGTTTCTAAGGAGACGGAACGCGGTACTCTTAATAAAACTTCCCGGACTTGGGGAGGTGTCATTTCTAACTCAATGGCAATATCTTCGATCGTGGGAGTGCGACCTTTTTCTTGGGCGAGCTTGCGTTGAGCTTTCTTAATTTTGTTCAGCTTTTCTGTAATATGGACGGGTAGGCGGATTGTGCGACTTTGAGTTGCGATCGCCCTAGTAATACCCTGACGAATCCACCAGTAGGCATAGGTGCTAAATCTATAACCCTTGGTTGGATCGAACTTTTCTACTGCTCGTTCCAAGCCCAAAGTTCCTTCTTGGACTAAATCTAACAGTTCCAAACCACGATTTTGATATTTTTTTGCAACTGATACTACTAGGCGGAGATTCGCCTTAATCATGTGTTCTTTGGCGCGGACACCGTCGCTCTGAATTTGCTCTAGCTCTTCGACAGTTAATCCGGCGATTTCAGCCCAGCGTCTTTTTCCCATTGCTAAAGCTGGTCTAAGTTCCGACACAGCTATACCAGCGGTAGCCGCCCACCGCTCTAAAGAAGGGCGATGTCCGAGTGCTGAAGTTAGGCGCTCTTGAGCTTCAATTAAGCTGGTATAGGTTTTAATTACTTGATCTTCCTGCAAAGACTTTTCCAAGCACAGAGATCGCATCCGCAGATGACGCTGGACTTTTTGAGCCTCGGAAACTTCTTCATCGCGCTCTAAGAGGTGAACTCGACCAATTTCTTGGAGATACAGACGGACTAAATCTGTGGTGCGACGAGTAACTCCAGGCTGTAAGTTAGCATTGTCGTTAGAGTCGATTTCCAAAGCCAGCAAGTCATCCATCGATAAGTCAGCTTCATCGGCTGCATCATCTGATTGAAAGCGCTGGGGCGACAATTGGTTTTCGTAGGCTGTGTCCGCGTAAAAAGATAGTGCTTGCATAAGGTTCGTCTCAATTGCTCCAGGTGACAATAGACTTAACTCAGTTGCTTCTTGTTGCTGTTGCTATTATTCCCAGTCATCAGCGCGAACTAACATATCGCTGCTGAATTTGTACTGATTTTTCAACTAGCAATACGAGTTTTCTCGGTTGTCAGTTACGTCCAGTGATTTTAAATACATTAGTTTTTGCGGTATTTACTTAAAAATAGCGTTCAAAATCCAGCTAGAACAGGCTTGGTAGTAAACGAAATTCTTTAAATTCCAACAGTTTTTGTAGATTAAGCGTATTTAATAGAAATGTTCATAGTTACAGCAAAGTAACAGCTACACTAATCTACATTCCTCGTCAGATAATTTCCGGAGATTAGTAGCAAGTGGCGGGGGAAAGGCTAAATTATGAATTATGAATGCTGAAAAATGGTGGCGCTTCAGCTAGGGAAAGGCTAATTCAGAATTGAGAATGTATCATTTTTTAACTTTACCATTTATAATTCATCATTCATCATTATTCACTGGTTATATTCTGGCTTGGGGTCACGTAGCATGAGTGCCTCAAGCGCTTGTCTTGGCGTGATTTCACCTTGGAGTAAGCGACAGACTTCAACTGTAATTGGGAGATAAATATTTTGCTGCAAGGCGCGTTGGATTAAAACTTGGGTGGTGTTGACTCCCTCGGCGGTTCCTTCTAACTGAGCAAGAATTTCTGGTAATGTCTTACCTTGAGCTAGCTGATAACCAACTTGGTAGTTACGACTCAAAGGACTGTTGCAGGTAGCTAGCAGATCGCCTAAACCCGATAGACCGTAAAACGTTTCTGTCTTTGCGCCCCAGTTGTTACCGATGCGAATGATTTCTGTCAAACCACGAGTTACCAAAGCAGCTTTAGCATTAGTTCCTAGTTGCAGTCCATCACAAACACCAGCAGCGATCGCAATTACATTTTTCAACGTCCCGCCTAACTCTACTCCCAAGGGGTCTGAATTGGTATAAACGCGAAATTTGTCGGAGGAAAACACTGTTTGCACCGCTACACCCGCCGCAGAATCAGTACTAGCAACAACGGTTGCTGCTGGTAATTCGTGTTGAATTTCTTTAGATAAGTTAGGGCCGCAAAGGACAACTACTGGATGGTGAGGGAATGCTCTTTGCCAAATTTGAGATGGCGTTAAAGTAGTGGCTGGATCTAAGCCTTTGGTCGCTGTGACAAAAATAGTATTTACACTCAGGGGTAAGGACTGAATTTCTGTCACTACCCCTGGTACACCTTTGATTGAAACGGCAGATAAAACTATATCCGCACCCTCTATTATCTTCGCCAAATCTTGAGAGTGGCGACGCGACCACACGCGCACGTTATGACCATTAGCCGCCACTAGCGATGCTAAAGTCGTCCCCCAAGCACCAGCACCTAGAACGGTGACTAATTTTGGATTTTGGATTTTGGATTTTGGATTAATCACAAATCTAAAATCTAAAATCGACTGCGAGGGTGACGCTGCATTAATTCCCGCACTTGTTCGGCATGATAGGAACTACGGGTTAGGGGTGAGGATACTACTTGGAGGAAAGCGATAGACTCGCCAAACTTTCTCCAAGCGTCAAATTGTTCTGGCGGAATAAAGCTGTCTACTTTTAAGTGTTTTTGACTCGGTTGAAGATACTGGCCCAAGGTAAGAATATCGCAATCTACAGCGCGCAGATCTGCCATTACTTGCCGAATTTCAGCGTCAGTTTCTCCTAGCCCTACCATTAAGCCAGATTTAGTATAAATCCAGGGAGCCACTGCGCGGGTTCGTTTGAATAATTCCATTGTGCGATCGTAGTTGCCCTGCGGACGTACCCGCCGATAGATACGGGGAACCGTTTCTGTATTATGGTTGAGTACCTCTGGTTGGGCTTGTAGAATCAACTCCAAAGCAGCCCAATTGCCGCACAAGTCGGGAATTAGTACCTCGATGGTTGTGTTGGGTGAGGTGGCGCGAATAGCTTGAATACAGCGGGCAAACTGGTCAGCACCACCATCTGGTAAGTCATCGCGGTTTACAGACGTGATGACGACATGATTCAGCCTCATCCGCCGTACTGCTTCTGCCAGTCGTTCTGGTTCTGTCGGATCTAGGGGTTTGGGCTTTTTCTCAAAGTCAATATCGCAATAGGGACAAGCACGCGTACAAGCTGGCCCCATAATTAAAAATGTAGCCGTACCTGCATTGAAGCACTCGCCAATATTGGGGCAAGAGGCTTCTTCACATACAGTATTGAGGGCTAAATCCCGTAAAATTTCTTTAACGTTGCCAACACGCTCCCACTGTGGTGCTTTAACCCTTAACCAGTCTGGCTTAACAGTCACAATTCGCCCTAACTACTGAAGTTGATTTAGTGTCGATCTTAGCAGGCAATGTAATTTATAGAGTGGAAAGTTGGTAATTAGTGCCTTGCCGTGATATCTTATATCTGAATTATGTAGTGCGATCGCGGGATGTGGCGCAGCTTGGTAGCGCACTTCGTTCGGGACGAAGGGGCCGCTGGTTCGAATCCAGTCATCCCGATTGCTTTAAAAGCCTAAACGCAAGGCTTTCACAAATTTTAGCCTTTATTTTGTTATCGTCAAGAACATCTCTTGCTTGAGTGTATTTAGATACTTTAAGGTATAAAAATGGTAGTATCTATGGAGAAATTTCGATATGAAATCTACTCCTGGCAGGGGTTTAACCGATAGCGGTAAAATTGGTAAAACTGATAGGAGCTTAGTCAAAGTTGAGAATGATGATAGCAAGCTAAGGGTAAGGTTTACTCATGAGGATAAGCGATATGCGATCGCACTTACCCTACTGACTCAGAAGCGATCGCACAGTTGCTGAACAGAAGGAAGGCAGCAAAAATAGAGTTAGATATCGTCTCTGGTAATTTTGATTCAACACTGAAAAAGTACAAGCTTTAAAGAAGAACATCTCAAAAGTCTACCTCCGGCATTGCCACCGGATTATTTGAAAAGTTTATCTCAGAGCAAAATCCAAAAGGGCTTCACACTGGTGGTTTGTGTTGGTACGCAGCAAGATTGAAACATTCAGAGAAATAGTTTCATGCATCAAGCATTAAAGTCAATTAGCGGCATCCTAACTGAAGATTCAGCTTATCTACGCAAACAAGATTATCAAACTACAGCAAAAGATTGCTTGACGCTAATTCAAGCGTTTTGGTTGCTAACTGCTCATTGCTAATATTTAGTAAGGCAGTTAACTCTTAACCAAGTAATACTGGTTTAAATTTCTGAATCAAGTTTTGATATTTGTGAACTAAGGTTAGACCCTCTGGGCATCTCTTTTAGAATCAGCATTATATAGTAGTTGATGCATTGTCAGTAAGTTTTTTTACTCATTAACGGTTAACTTCCGTTGCCTTAAATAAAAAAGATTTCAAAATGAAGATTTTAGTTGTAGAGGATGACGAGTTTATTGTTTATGCACTCACCGATATCCTCACCAGCCAAAACTATGCAGTCGAAGTTGCTACCGATGGTAAAGCAGCTTGGGATTTAATTGAAGCGTATGACTACGACTTGATTCTGCTGGATGTAGTGCTGCCTAAGCTAGATGGCATCAGCCTTTGCCGTCAGATTCGGTCTAAAGGTTTACAAATGCCAATTTTGTTGCTGACAGGAATAGATAGTAGTCACGATAAGGCGATCGCTTTGGATGCTGGCGCAGATGACTATGTAGTCAAACCCTTCGATCTAGAAGAGTTCGTTGCCAGGATCAGGGCGTTGTTGCGTCGGGGAGCCACAGCGTCACAGCCTGTACTAGAGTGGGGCGACTTGCGACTCGATCCCAGTAGTTGTGAAGTTACCTATGGCACGCAGTTGCTGTCATTAACACCAAAAGAATATGCACTGCTAGAGTTATTCTTGCGAAACAGTCGCCGCGTCTTTAGCTGCGACATGATTCTAGAACACCTTTGGACGTATAAGGAAACGCCACAAGAAGAGGCGGTTCGGACTCACATCAAAGGGTTACGGCAGAAACTAAAAGCGGTTGGAGCCGCTGGTGACTTGATCGAGACTGTCTATGGAATCGGTTATCGTTTGAAGCAGGGGGAGCAGAGAGCAGGGGGAGCAGGGGGAGAAAATCAAAAATCAAAAATCAAAAATCAAAAATCGCAAGAGCAGACACTAAAAGCAGTCGCTGGAATTTGGGAAAAATTCCAAGGGCGAGTGAGCGAACAGGTGACACTGTTAGAGCAAGCGGCAGAAGCTTTAAACCGAAATAGTCTAAATCAACAACTGCGAGCTTCAGCAGCAAAAGAAGCCCACACACTGGCAGGATCGTTAGGCACGTTTGGCTTTCCAGAGGGATCGAGATTGGCACGCCAGATCGAAAATTGCTTGAGAGAAAACAAAAAATTGGGTCAAGCTGAGGCGATCTCGCTTCGGGATTGGGTACTGGCGTTGCGTCTGGAAATTAATCTTTCGCCCAGCGTCTCTAAAAGAGAATCCTCTGAACCAGCAAACTCAAAAACCGTTGTAGCTAGTAACGAACAACCGCTTTTACTAATAGTAGATCGCGATCGCTCTAGTGCAGAACAGGTTGCTGAAGAGGCTGCTAATTGGGGATTACAAACAGCGATCGCCACCAACCTTAATACTGCCAGAAAACAGCTTTACCGCGAACATCCCAGTTTGGTGCTACTTGATCCCAGCGTTGACTCTAACCTTGAAGACAGTTTGAGCCTGCTTTGGGAGTTAAACCAACGCAAACCGCCTGTACCAGTAGTCATATTTACAGAGCATACTGATCTAACCAATCGACTGCAAGTTACACGCCAAGGCGGACATACCTTTTTGCCAAAACCAATGCCCCCGGCGCAGGTGCTAGAATCTGTGACTCAAGTGCTGCAAGCAGACCAGGCAGAAGCAAAAGTATTGGTTGTAGACGATGACCCCAAAATTCTGGCAGTGTTGCAAACCTTGCTCAGTCCTTGGGGGCTGAAGGTGACAACACTCGAAGATCCGCGCAGATTTTGGGAAACCCTGGAAGCAGTTTCACCAGATTTGCTAATTCTAGATGTGGAAATGCCCCACCTTAATGGAATTGAACTTTGTCAGGTAGTACGTAACGATTCACGCTGGAGTGAGTTACCCATCCTGTTCCTGACAGTTCATACGGATGCTGACATTGTTAATCGAGTATTTACTGTAGGTGCTGATGATTTTGTCAGCAAACCCATTGTTGGTCCTGAATTAGTTACTCGCGTCATCAATCGTCTAGAGCGGAATAAACTGCGGCATCGAATGGCACAAATGCAGCAGGATAAAGCGACTGATGGCAATATCTTATCTGTAAAAGTGTCTGAATTTCAGCAGAAGCGCTACACCTCTACTGAAGCAGCCCTGCGAGAAAGTGAAGAACGCCTCCGCTGCGCTCTGGAAGCAGCCCAAATCGGGATTTGGGATTGGAATCTCTTAACCAACAAAATAATTTGGTCTGAAGAACATGAAAGATTATTTGGTTTAGCTCCTGGCACGTTTGATGGAACGTATGAAACTTTTATTGCTTGCGTCCATCCAGAAGATCGAGAAGCGTTATCGCAAGCAGTAAACTTTGCCCGTCAGCAAAGAACTGATTACGATCGTGAATTTCGAGTGGTTTGGTCAGATGATAGCATTCACTGGATTGAGGGTAAAGGTAAGTTTTTCTATGACGAGAGCGATCGAGCAGTAAGTTCGCTCGGCACAGTTAGGGATATTAGCAATCGCAAGTACTCAGAAGCGGTATTAAGAGACAGTGAAAATCGTTTGCGCGCAATTGTAGAAGCCGAACCTGAATGCGTGAAGCTAGTTGCAGCCGACGGTACTTTACTGGAGATGAATGCTGCTGGTCTAGCGATGATTGAGGTAGAAAGCGCTGATGCAGCAATTAATCAGTCAGTATATTCATTAATTGCCCCGGAGTACAAAGAAGCATTCCAGGCTTTGAATGAAAGTGTTTGTAATGGAAACAAGGAGACGCTTGAATTTGAGATTGTTGGCTGTCGAGGTACCCGTAAATGGATGGAAACTCGTGCAGTTCCACTGCAAAATCAATCAGATGGAACATTGATACACTTAGCTATCTCGCGTGATATTAGCGATCGTAAGCTTGCAGAGCAGATCCTGCAAGCTTCACTTAAAGAATTGGCAGACATTAAATTTGCTCTGGATACAGCCGCTATTGTCGCCATCACTGACGACAAAGGAAAAATTACTTACGTCAATGATAAGTTCTGCGAAATCTCCAAATATTCTAGAGAAGAACTGCTAGGACAAAACCACCGCATCATCAATTCTGGCTATCATCCAAAAGAATTCTTTCAACAAATGTGGGCAACCATCGCTAGCGGGCGAGTTTGGAAAGGCGAAATCAAAAACCGTGCTAAAGACGGAACGTTTTACTGGGTTGACACGACAATTGTGCCATTCTTGGATGCCGAAGGAAAGCCTTATCAATATGTAGCGATTCGTAGCGACATCACCGAACGCAAGCAGGCTCTTGATGCACTGCGGGAAAGCGAAGAGCGTTTTCGCCTGTTAATGGAAGGTGTAAAGGATTACGCTATTTATATGCTCGATCCTTCTGGATGCGTTGTCAGTTGGAACAAGGGAGCAGAGCGCATCAAAGGCTATCGAACTGACGAAATTCTCGGTCAGCATTTTTCCTGCTTTTACCCAGTTGAAGATATCAAGCAGGGTAAGTTAGGCCAAGAACTGAAGGTAGCAGCTGCTGAAGGTCGGTTTGAAGACGAAGGCTGGAGGATTCGCAAAGACGGATCGCGATTTTGGGCAAACGCCATCGTTACAGCATTACAAGACGAAGCAGGAAATCTCAAAGGTTTTTCCAAAGTGGTGCGAGACATCACTGAACGCAAGCAAGCAGAAGAGAACTTGCGCCAAAGCGAGGAATTTTTGCAGCGATTAATCTCCAGCAGCGCAGATTGTATCAAAGTGCTGGATTTGCAGGGGCGCTTGTTGTACATCAGCGTGGGAGGGCAGGCGCTGATGGAGATTGACGACTTCTCTGTCTTCATGAATGCCCAGTGGTGGGACTTTTGGCAGGAAACGTACAGTCACACAGCTCGTTCTGCTGTTGAGACGGCTAAAGCAGGAAATATAGGAAACTTTCAAGGGTATTGTCCAACAGCAAAAGGAACACCGAAATGGTGGGACGTGGTAGTCACACCAATTATGGATGCAGAGGGTAAACCGGAAAAATTGCTGTCGATTTCCCGCGATATCACACAGCGCAAGCAAGCGGAAGAAGCGCTGCGGGCAAGCAAAGATGAGTTAGAAATGCGAGTCGTAGAACGAACAGCCGAATTAATCAAAGTTAATCAGCAATTGCAGTTACAACTCGATGAACGCAAGCGGGCAGAGTCAGCCCTAGAACGGCTGAGTCGGCAAAATCAACTGATTTTAAATTCAGTTGGGGAAGGGTTGTGCGGATTGGATTTGCAAGGAAGGATTACTTTTGTCAATCCAGCCGCAGCTAAGTTGTTGGGATATTCAGTCGAAGAAACTATCGGTCAGTTCGTACACATTATCTTACCCGATTCAAAATCAGACGGGACACCATATTACTTGACAGAATCTCCGATTTATGAATCACTATACGACGGAGCGGTGCATCAAGTGAGTGGCGAAGCCTTCCGGCGCAAAGATAGTTCAAGTTTTCCAGTTGAGTACACTAGCAATCCGATTCGAGAACAAGGTGCGATAGTCGGAGCCGTTGTCACGTTTAAAGACATTACTGATCGCCAAATAGTCGAGCGGATGAAGGACGAGTTCATTTCCGTTGTCAGTCACGAACTACGTACACCCCTGACTTCCATTCATGGTTCTTTGGGTATGCTCAAAAGCGGGCTGCTCGATCCCAATTCCGAGCGGGGTAAACGCTTGCTAGAAATTGCCGTTGATAGCACCGATCGCTTGGTACGATTAATCAACGACATCCTCGATATTGAGCGCATCGAGTCCGGTAAGATCCAAATGGCAAAACAAGCTTGCGATGCTGCCGAGCTATTAACTGAAACAGCAGAAGTAATGCAAGCTATGGCGGACAAAGCTGGGGTAAACTTGTCAATTTCACCAGTATCAGCTCAACTATTGATCGATCGCGATCGCATCATTCAAACCTTAACCAACCTGCTAAGTAACGCGATCAAATTCTCCCCTCAAGGCAATACAGTTTGGTTAACAGCCCAGAATCAAGTAGATCGAATACTATTTCAAGTCACAGATTGTGGGCGAGGCATTCCCGCCGAGAAGCTCGAAACCATATTTGAGCGCTTTCAACAAGTCGATTCCTCCGACTCGCGCAACCACGAAGGTACTGGCTTGGGCTTGGCAATTTGTCGCAGTATTGTGCAACAGCATGAGGGAAGCATTTGGGTTGAAAGCATGATCGGTGAGGGCAGTACCTTTTACTTCACTCTGCCAATGGTGCAACAACAGCAGCCAACCATTTCAGATACTTCGAGCAGTCCGTTAGTGTTGGTATGTGACGATAATCCCTCGACGCTAACAATGCTGCAAAAGTTGCTGCAGCAGCAGAACTACCAAGTCATAACTGTAGCTTCTGGGGAGGAGGCTGTAGAACAAGCAACTGCATGGCATCCTGATGCGATTCTGCTGGATTTGCAAATGCCTGGAATGAGTGGGTGGCAAGTAATGGCGGCTCTCAAGCAGCGTAGCGACACTAAGGATATTCCGATAATTATCTGTAGTTTCTGTTCGCCAACAGAGTGTCCTTCTCACCCAGGTTTTGTTGATTGGGTAGTCAAACCTTTGGACGAAACATTGCTGTTGCAGTCACTCAAACAATTTGTAGCTAGACCTCATCGACGAGTCCGCATTTTGGTGGTAGAGGACGATAAACAGCTGGCACAGTTACTGGTTACATTATTTGAGCAGCACGAAATTGAAGTTTTTCACGCTCCGACTGGATGTGAGGCAATCCAACTCAGCCAGCAAGTGAATCCAGATTTAATGATTCTCGACTTAATATTACCTGACAAAGACGGGTTTAAGGTGGTGGAGTGGCTTTCTCACCATAATTATCTTCACAATCTTCCCTTGGTAGTGTATTCTGGCAAAGACCTAGACGATGCGGAACGCGATCGCCTCAAGCTAGGGCAGACGGAGTTTCTAACCAAAGGTTGCGTTAGCACCCAAGAATTTGAGCAGCGGGTGATGGCTCTACTCCAGGGAATTACCCAGAATCGACGCAAGGATAGCAGTGATGACAGCCAAAAGAATTTTGGTGGTTGATAACGAACAATACATTCAAGAAGTTGCCCAAATTTGTTTGGAAACAGTGGCAGGTTGGCAGGTTTTTACTGCTATTTCTGGGAGTGAATGTTTGACTAAGGCAGCAGCAGAGCAGCCTGATGCTATCCTTCTAGATGTGATGATGCCAGACATGGATGGACTGGCTACTTTTCAAAAGTTGCAAGAAGACGCTGCTACACAAAACATTCCTGTAATTTTGCTGACAGCTAAGATACAACCTGCTGACCGTCGCCGTTATGCCGAGTTGGGAATCAAAGCTGCGATCGCCAAGCCTTTCGATCCACTACAGCTAGCAACTCAAGTAGCAGACGCATTAGGCTGGAGCGTATTATAGCGCTTTGCACTTCAATATAATACAAATATTACCTCTCCCCTAACCCCTCTCCTAAGAGGAGAGGGGAACTTAACTCCCCCTTCCCTTTAAGGGAAGGGGGCTGGGGGGTTAGGTCTAGGATTATGTATTTTTTGCAGTTGATAACCGCTATAAATTAGGGGCTAGTGGCTAGTATTTTCTTTATTTCCCGGACAAATTCCTCCACCCTTCTCCAGGTGTAGCACTGTTGAAATCCGCGTTCTCGACACTGGCTCTGCAATGCACTGCGTCTTCCCAACTCCCTCTATAAAATCTTCACAAGTTCCTCAAAATCTTCACAAGTTCCTCAAATTGTTTGCTTAACCTGAAATTAGAGCTTACGAGGATTTTTCTGTTTATCTAGCTTACTTGATATAATCTGGCTTAAACTTTTGAGGAAATTATAGTATGCAAATGTAAATTTTAGCGCATAAAATTCAACTTTAAATCAAATAATTATTTGATTTAATTACTCTTATTCCTCAATTTAATTATGATTGTTTTGGTAAAAAATGAGAATTATATAAACCTTCACTTATTATAACTAAATAAAATTAAGGTTTTGAGTCCGCAGTACAAAATTAGAAGCGACAGCCACAATAAATGCAAATAAGTACAATTCTATCTTTTTGGTTGACTACTGTTCCAGTCAGTCAAAATTTAAATTTATTTGCTCAATTTTTGAATTGACTTTTGGTTGTCGTTTACCATATTGGAGACATTGATGCAACCTATCAGGAAAATTAATAATCAGTTAACGATCGCGCCGCAACTTACCTTAGATCAGTTAAAGCAAATTGCCCAAGAGGATTTTAAATCAGTGCTGAATTTGCGATCGCCTGATGAAACAGGCTTTCTTAGTAGCGAACAGCAAGAAGCAGAATCACTAGGACTGTTCTATATCAACATCCCAGTTAATCTTGAAGCAATTAATAACGCCGTTATTACTGAGGTACTCAAGCAAATTAATCAACTACCTAAACCAATTTTAGTACATTGTGATAGTGCAATACGTGCTGCGGCTTTGGTACTAATATATATTGATACGCAGCAAGGAGCGACTTTGGAGCAAGCCTGCAATAAAGCTAAACAACTTGGTTTGTTTTGAATGATTGCCCATGAATAAATTGGTTGCGTTCATTGCAGGAATTCAAATATTCCCGTTTGAGTTTGTCATCCCTGAAAGTAGGCATCTGCTAGTTAATTTTAACTATTTGTTGCCAAAAGATGGGATCAAGACAGAGTTTGTGGACAGTATCCCAAACCTTTAATAAACTGTTGCCGGAAAACTTCAATTTCCTCTGGAGCCGGACTACCATGAGAAACTACAACTACCTGGTAGCGACGCATTACATCAGTTGGAGAGTGTCCTACTGCCAAACTCCAAAGAGCCAAATTTATGCGCACTGGTGGTTCGTAAGGAATTCCTAATTCATTCAAAAAAGCGCGCAAGTCTCCATCTTGCTGAGAATTAAAGGGAGAATTCATTTTAATTTTGACTACCCAGCCATCAATTCGATGAATCACGCTTACGAAGGCAATGGGCATCTGAGGTTTTCTATAAAGGTAATCAACGAGCCTTAGTGTCAAGCTTGTGTTTGCAAGATAGTAGAGGTATTCCATATTAGCCAAAAGATGCTACTGAGCCAGTAAACTGCGGTCAAATCTATGACTGAGTTAGCTCTAGTTTGAGGATAGGAAAACAATTTGAGGAATTTGTGAGGAATCAAGAGCTTTCTCAAAAAGCGATCGCAACAACCTGGCTGCCTGACACATCTTTATAAATCCCAGATATGTCAAACATGGCAAGTTAAGGAACGGATGCGAGAGAACC
>QQTW01000171.1_pt1 | contig 37478 bp, 45 predicted proteins | sample 1904831 | NCBI WGS metagenome assembly QQTW01 (sample SAMN09435610, study PRJNA476489) | Subsurface metagenome, whole genome shotgun sequencing project.
ATAATAATAATCAGCGAGATGCTAATCCTCTCCGGATGTTAATAGAGCTCGTTACCCTTTGGATCCTGTGAAGCGGAAGCTGTTGGGCAGCTCCCGACGCAAAGTCGTCCAGAATACCTCTTGTTCATCAGGTTCGATGATGCCAAGATTATTGTAGTAGTCTTGATATAACTTGTTGTCTTTGATGATCTCTGGATAATTGATGCGTACCCCAGGACGGGCCTGACCGCCCCGGCCACGGCCACGACCTGACTGAGAAGAATCAACTAGAGTAAATAATGGGAAGGGAGATAACTTGATTACCTTCTTGCGATGCTTCGCCATATTTGGTAAAACAATATTCACTTCAGACAGAAATTGCCTGCAGATCATGGGCTATCGAATTGAGAGCCTCATAGCTGATTTTCCAATGAAATCGTCAACAGAAAAGTTGATGCTGTGTGATTGAATAATAGATCATGAGATAAGTCCCTTTGTGTTCTGAGGTGGTTTTTGGCTGGGTGGCTTTCGTAATCGTCAGTTCCAGTAATAATTGTAGTGTAACTCAATCAGTTACCCCAATATCAGTTTGTCGGGCTATTAATTTCATCCAGTTCTCGATCGGAGTTCCTAAGCAGACAGCTAATGCGATTCGGGTGCAGTTCAAATTCTAATGGCTTGATAATTCAAAGCTGGTCGACTGCGCTAATAGTTGAAGACTCATCACGAGGAATTGCCCTCAATGGAAATTGCCGGATTGGCTTATTTAGCTCGCCGTACAAATCCTACGGCGGACAATTACGCTACTGTAGTCAGATCATTTTGAGCCTCATTTTTCCGAGCCGCATTCTGAACTCTCGCGCGGGCCCATGGATTTCTGGCCAAGAAATTTTCTTGGGCGCAGCTTTCAACCCCCATCACCATCTACAACCCTCCCTTCGATCTTTCCTTCCATATACCCTCCTTCAGACCCCTTATTGAGGTCTACCAGCACATCATGCTGGCTCTTCGAAGCCACTCGACCAGAGCGGTCCGAGCATTGCGATTGACCTCTTCATCTCTCGCCGCTCAAGCAGTACCTCGATATCCCATCCTCCGCCCACGTCGCCTCCCAACGTCCCTGGTCCGGGTACGACCTTTTCATATCAGCGCCGCTCGCTTACAGCATGCCGTTGGTGCTGCAGTAGATGCAGAGGGCAATGATGCCGGCGAGATCACCACATTCAGGGATCTGGCCGAACAAGGCCTCGTGGATGATGTCCTGGCCTCGCGCATCACGGATGATATGAATATCAATCAGATGACGGACGTGCAGCGATTGACGATCCCGGCAGGCTTGCAAGGGACGGATCTGTGCGTGTCCCACGTATTCTCCACTCTCGAGAGATCTCACTGACCCGATATAGAGTGGCGCAAGCTAAAACAGGCACTGGCAAAACGCTCGCTTTCTTGGTCCCAGTCCTTCAAAACATCCTCCGACAGGTCCCCCAGGCCAAGGAGCGAATGAGCCGAAGTCAACCCACAGCCTCTGACATCCGGGCTATCATCATCTCACCCACTCGTGAATTGGCGGAACAAATCGCCGTCGAGGCTACCAAAGTGACCAATAGAACCGGCATTGTCGTGCAGACGGCCGTGGGCGGGACGATGAAGCGCCAGTCACTGTACCGAATGCAACGACAAGGCTGTCATTTACTCGTCGGCACGCCCGGCCGATTGAAAGACCTGCTGTCTGACCCGTCGTCTCGCATTCGCGCACCCGCCCTGCAGACGCTCGTCCTCGACGAAGCCGATCGGCTGCTCGACCAAGGCTTCTGGACCGCCATTCAAGATATCATGGAGCTTCTCCCTCGACGAGAACAGGTTGATCGACAAACGCTCATGTTCTCCGCGACGATCCCCGAGGAGGTGGTCTCGCTCGTGGAACAGACGATGAAGCCCGACTTCGAATTCGTGCGCACAGTCCAAGATGGCGAGGAGCCGACCCATGAGCGTGTTCCGCAGCGCCTCGTCACGCTGGCAGGTCTGGAGAATGCCATGCCAGCTTTACTTGAGCTCTGTATGCGCGCCAAAGCCGAAGCATCTCCCGAGCAGCCTTTCAAAGCGATTGTCTTCCAATCGACCACAGCGTCGGTGGGTCTGGCCGCGGCGATCTTCCGCAACCTCCGCGCTCCCGGCACGGGCATCTTCTCCGAACATCCTCTCCACCCCATCAAGATCATCGAGATGCATTCGCGTCTCTCGCAAGCGGAACGGACTCGAGCGGCGGACGATTTCCGCAAAGCCTCCTCCGCAATTTTGTTTTCTTCCGACGTAGCCGCTCGAGGCATGGATTTCCCCAACGTCACGCACGTCATTCAAGTCGGCATGCCCTCGTCGCGAGAAGACTACATCCACCGTCTCGGCCGAACGGCGCGGGGCAACAAGACCGGTGAAGGCTGGCTTCTAGCCTCTGAAATGCAAGTGCGCGGAGCTCGTTCCCGAATTCACGGTCTCCCCCTTCAACCCGACAAAAGCCTCGAGGCGGCAACCGTGCGTTTCGATGAACCGTCCATGATCCCCGCCTCGGTTTCCCGCACGATGATCCAGATCCGAGAAGCGGCCCAGGTCGCGCCTCGCATCCTGAAAGTTAAAGCTTACATGTCCTATCTCGCGAGCGACGCTTACATGAAGAAAGATGTGATGATCGCCGCCATCAACGCGTTGAGTAAACATACGTGGGGCATGGAGGAGCCACCGGCGGTCACACCGATGTTGGCAAACAAGATGGGTCTGGCGGGTACTCCTGGCCTGAGACTCGGAAGGGAAGAAGATGGAGATCCGTTTGGTGATCGACGTGGTCGGTTTGGTGATAGTAGAGGTGGTGGTGGTGGATTCAGAGGTGGACGAGGCGACCGTCTTGCGCCCACTCGACTCGATCGGGCTGGAGGAGATCCATTTGCCCAGATTCGGAGTCCGTACGGTGGAGAAAGCAGAGGTGGTAGTGGTGGGGGGTATGCGTCGAGAGGTGACCGCTTCGGAGGAGGAGGTGGTGGTGGCGGTGGTTATGGCAGCGGGGGTGGCTACGGAGGAGGGAATCGAGGGGGTTACGGCGCGCCTTCGTCTCGTCCAGGAGGCTATGATCGGGGAAGTGGGGGTGGCCGAGAAGGAGGAAGCAGTGGTGGTGGATACGGTGGTCGAGGACGTAGCAGCGGAGGGGGATACAGTGGTGGTGGAAGCTCAGGAGGATATGGAGGGGGACGAGGAAGAACATCAACGTCGAGAGGGGATTTTGAATCTGGCTTTGGACGAGGGAGATAAAGATTATGATTCTTGCATCTTGCAATCCTTGCTGCAATCAGTGGTACCGGTACGAATTACCTACTTACCGATAGATATATCTCGTTTCTATCTTCGTCTTCATCTTCATTCTTGGGCCTCCCTTTCGGGATTTATTTGGGAAGGGACTTGTTTATTAGACGGATGACCCAGCCGGGTTAGGGAATGCCCCTCAATATCTCATCTCTGCTCTCTTCTCTTTTCTCTCCTCCTTTAAGGATTGGCTTCTTACATTTGCAAACCTTTGAACGAGTTTCTGTCTTCGTTCGTTTAGTGCTCTCAATTGTCTATTAATCCATTGATTCCTCGACCCACCATACAATACATCAAGGTACCTTTATCAGTTTCCCTTCCCACTCTACCCTCATTGACCAGTCGCTAGCTACGGTATCCCATTAGCTCGCTCGCAAACCTACTCCACTGCTGGTCCGAAACCTGTAGAACTAGAGTTCGCTCGGTCACTGACTCCTTGGGTGACGATGCATCCATCTCTCCGAACGAAGGGATTGCCTATGTGTCTCATGGGATGAGTCGAGTATGTAGCGCCTTGCTGTAAGTTGCTCTGTATTCTAGACCGGTGACGGGGGATTGTTTCGCTGGTTGGATAGTCACTTGAGAAAGGGCTTATCTATATCCATCCCTTACTGGGTGGAAACCGTGGACTGTGGACGCAATACCGAACATCGACGGGGATGTCGGTCAGTATGACAACTGAAAAGGCTAGAAAGATGGACTAGGATATATACGCTTAATGGATGAATATATTTGTATAGGAATACAGAAATCTATTCAGAAATGGTTGGTAGAAAATGAGGAAGAAGTGGAGATTGCCTTTATTAGGCTGCTGCTGCTGGTGGTCGTATCGTCGTCGGCGCTCTCTTCTTCTCCCTTGGCTCAAATCCGGATGTCCGAAAAGGGTTGATTCAGATCAACGTCCATCGTCATCGTCTGTTGTTGCTGCTGCTGCTGCCATTCGTGGGCTTGCCCACCATCACCGTTACCACCACCGCCTCCTCCTCCTCCATCCTTATAGTATCCACCATCGTGATCGTGACCATCCTCCTCCTCCCGACTCACCTCCCTGACGGGACTGAGACCATGTTTCCGCTTAAATCGATCCAGCCACTGCGGATTATCGGCGGCGGTTTGATTCCACGGATCGGGACTGGTGTAGACGATCCGACGCGCTTCATCCTGTAGATCCTCGTCGGTGAGACGCACACCGGAAGCATGTAATCTACGTGCCCACGCCCCGAGAATCCGCTCGAGTTGTTCGTAGCAGATATTACCGTCGAGGGAGCCATAGGTCTCCTTATGGATCTGATCGAGGACGTGTTGGGGCATATCTTCCAATCGTCTCCCGCCTCGACGGCGCTGAGATGGAGGCGACGATGGGTTCTTGGTGCCTGTAGAACTGCAGTTCACGTGACGACTCGCGCTGAAGGGGTTCGGAGTTCGTCGTTCTTGGTCGATCAACCAGGGTGGAACAGAGTTCTCAACGAGCTCGAGGATGCACGGTGAGAATCCCCAGTCGCCTTTCCAGGATGACATCTGTGCGCCCGCCCGGAAGTGGCCCGCAAGATGATCGACTCGGTTCTGCCAGGTCTCACATTCTGCGCTGCAGAATCCACACCGCGATTTCAGCTCGTCGATGGACGATTTCCAGTGTTCGACGCCAATGTCGAGCTCGACGGCGTGCATCAGTCGGAGATGCTGTCGTAGATGGTCCTTGCGGTAGAAGGTCCGCTCGTTAATCGGTCGTGCTTGGCATTGTCCATGATTGTGGGTCTCGAGATGTTCGCGGGTCGGGTCCGGTGTGTTGCAATAGACACATGCTGATCGGCCATCGACGACTCGAATCCCCCCGTGCGGCGTACAGATCCATTTCTCCAAGCTCAGATGCAGCGACTTCTCGTGCCGCTGCCAGTCGTACTTGGTCTTGAAGGTATCAATGCAGAAGGTGCATTGGAAGGGCCGACTCTCGCCGCCTGTCCCTCCCGTCCGAGCCATGCCGGAACGACGTCGTCGTCGACGCTCCTTCCGCTTCAGCGCCTCCATGGAGCCAAACGATTGCTGCGATTGATGCGAGAAGGCAGACGATCCAAAGGAAAAGTCGGACCCGCTCGATCGTCCGGTCTCGACCGAACTGATCATCGATGGGGCGTGGAACTGCGATCGACTGGATCCCGCGCTCGAATCGAGATGTCGTTCCACCCAGCTGCTCGAGGACGAAGACGTGTCTTTGGTGGTCGACAAGGTCGCCGTCGCCACGGCATTGGCAATGGCCGAGACCGAGGCCGGTTCGTGTTCCGGAGGAGAATGCTTCCATCGCTCGAGCGGACCCATGTCCTTGATCGACACGGCCGATTCGCCCTTTCCAGCAGATGCAATCTCGATGGGACGTGTTGGTGGTGGCCTCATACCCGGCGACGGTGCTCGTGCGGACGGGACTTTGCCCCGTCGACGGGCATTGGCCAACCAATTCGCAATCTGACTCCGCTTGAGGCCCGTAATGCGCTTGAGCTCGTCTTTCTCAACGTCCGTCGGGTACGGATGACTGGCGTGCCGCGCCAGCCAGTCCTTCAGCACCTTGACCGCCTCATGCGAGAATCGATGGCGGGACTTGCGTGCTCGACCCTCGACGGAACTCGCTTCGTGGCTGCCTCCCGGTTGCGGGGATCGCCCTCGTCCGTCCATTTGACTCGTCATCCCGAACGGAACCTCTGCCCCGCCCGACCGGCCGTCGAGAGACGCACGGCGGGATCCAGTTCCCGTTGGTAAGGGCATGGCCGGCCGGGAGAAGCTACATTCGCGCGACAACGCGACGCAGCTCGAGCACGCTTCTTTCCCGTTCTCGTACAACATGATACAGTGCAGTCGCCGGCCTCGGCAGTACTGGCATGGCTCATTGGGAATACACGTGCGTGGGATCCAGCTCTCGAAGTCGGTGAAGCCGGCCGTGATATGCGCCGGACCGGTCGACGACGCCAATGGAGCAGATTCCGGGCCATTGAGCTGATCTGGAGGGGCAGACTCTTGAAGGCTCTCTAAAGCAGATGACTGGGCCAATTGACAAGCTGGAGATGAGGTCGAGAGCAAGTTGTCTTCCAATCCCGGTGCGGACGAGGCCCCTTCGAAATCAAAGAACTCCATGATGGCCGATATCAAGGAAGGTCGAGCACGGCAATGCTCGACAGAGGATCAATTGGTATAGTGCAGAAGCGCACAGGGTAGCGTCAACATCACCTGATACACGAGATGAAGAGATCAAAGCAATCTCAATGATGGGATCGCGAGAAAGTCAATGGAAACCAGAGAAAGGGCGGATGCGTGAAGACATATAGAGCTCCAGGTGAGCTCTAGGCAGACATGGCGGGGTGGAGGTCAGAGTCATCGAGGGGAGACATGTCAAGGACTGCTAAGTCAGCACGCCCTTTGTCCTCAATTGGGATTAGTGTCGGAGGCAGTTCGGCGCCGGTGGGAGCCGACTTCCGGAACCATTACTTATGCAGCGAACTCAAAGTCGTAAGCGCAAAGCTACCCAGAGATGCTCCTCTTCGGGCCTCATTATTTTCAATATGGCTCTGTTCCCCGCTACTGCAGCCACGAGTGCGCCGAAGTTGCGCCGAGAGGGACATCGTGAATATGACGTTTGGGCCAGTGCTGATACGATGCAGAAACGGTCAGTATCACCATCGAGAGATTCAATCAGTGCGGCTGTCATTTACTCATCAAAGACGTTGATTGAAAGAGAGCTTACATCAGCATCAGCGCCATCATCGCAGTACGGAGTGGTTCGATAAGGATTGCATGATATCTATCCTAACAGCAGTGGAGTTAATGGAGGAGAGTTCACCAGCTACTGCTGGGCTGACCCATTCTTTTCTGTCACCCTGAACCAGCGAGAGAGGTGAGATGACCAGGTCTTTCAGGCCAATGCCCAATATCAATAAAGTGCTTATACTTAGACATGCATGGCTTAATCTTTGAGATATAAGCATATGACTGCAGGCAGAATCAATCAGGTAATTCTTCTGGCCAGGTGGGAAGTAGTTCATTTGGCAATTGTTCATCTTCAAGCGAATGTTGTACTAGATGAAGAATATTCCATCTGAGTATCCAGTGGGTATGATATACCACGGCTGGTCTCAGTCTTGCGAGCTCTACTTTGGATGAGAGTTGACGCTTAACGGGCAAGGCTCCAAAATTGCGTAGATGTAGGAAATACCAAGTTGATCGTAGATCTTTGCAAGAGCATCATCCACAGCAGGTCAACAAGGATGTTAGAGTGTTGCTGGTCGAGACTGATTTGAAAGAACTGAATAACTGGTCTCGATCTCATTGGCGATTACTTGTCAACTCTCCTATCCCACTCTGCTTCTACTCAAGAATAGACCAGTACCACGATTGTTCTGTTTGTGACCATGCTTCTTGCTGGTTAAATGCCCAATACAAATGTATGGGCACATATCTGTCATTTTCGTCGAATCGGCACGTCATTGAGCAAAAGTGATATTTAGCAATGGATATCGACGATTGAAGAAAAGTCTTGTGTGTCTTGGAAGGCTCCTGAATCGCTCTATTGCGAAAGATTGACCGAGAGAGATGCCACGACAGCGAATGGCTACATCCTGCCAATTATAACTGGTGTAATGAGAAACCATTTTCCTTATATGACGACCAGACAGACATGAAGCAAGTAAGAACAGCCATGCGCCTGCGGTATGCCCTTTCATGCGCCCATCCATCCTTTGAGATTTGAAAATTTGAGAAGAGATCAACCGCCATCACCTTTCTTTATTATCTCCGCCGGGAACTCCGTTTGACGTACACTTCTTCCATCGGGTGGTTGCCGCCGGCGTACCGATCGGGCTCGACGGCACGGTAGCCACTCTGAGGTCGGGAGCGACTGCTGCGGGCCCGACGCGGAATCGGTTCCTCCTCCTCGATGACCTCGACAATCTCGTCTTCGGGGCTCCGGTTGGCAGCCCGTCGCTCCTCAACGATAACTCGTTCTTCTACACGCGACTCAGTCCGGACCGGGCTTCGCGGCGCTGGGGGGGTCGACCTTGAGTGGGAATGGGAATTGCGCGAGGAGCGCGATCGACGACTATCCCGCACCACGATATCCTCCTCCTCGTACGCCGCCCCGCCGCCCATGTTGAGGCAGGAGTAGATGAGGAACAGCAGCAGCAAGAACCCACACACGGCGCCCAGCGTCGCGCCGATCACCGTTCCCGGCGGTGGTCCTCGATCTTGGTCCGTGTAGGTGGTCGGGATAATGAGGAACTCGGTCGGTTGTTGTTGTCTCCGCACCAGATTGGTGCCGGCCGGCGAGGCCGGCAGCATGTCGGATATGTCGCGTTTGGTATTCAGCGGCGCCGTTGCGGCTTCGGATTGCGCGACTGGAGGGGCCGGGCGCGCCGCTCGTCGTTGTCGATGTCGTCTCTCGTTGACCGACGACGACGACATGGACGGCGATGAGCGCCACCACGACCACGCTGGCGCCATGACTCGAGTCGCAAATCGAGTCGCCACTCGAGCAATCAAACACAATGGTGTCGACGGAAAGGCCCGCAGTCGGTGTCCACTGAAGAAGAGGAGTTCGGCTGCGTGCGACCGGAGTATGGGCGGGGTTTCTTGTCGTCAATGCAGACGCCCGATTGGGCTCGCCAAGGTGCAGCGCACGGGGATGATTCGTTCGGACTCGAGATGCGGTTGCGCCTTTCCCGCAAACAAACGAAGGACGAGATAGATGTTGCGTGCGCTTCAAGAGGAGATGAAGGCGATATTCGTGGAATTGTCCAGATATGGAGTCGATGAAGTCGAAGTTGAAGTGGAAGAGAGACAGTGAGAGTGTGATGGAAGAAAATGCAGCGGAGATGGACGTGACGTCGTCATCATCATCAGATGCTGCGTGTCTCGTTCATGGCGATACCCGGGACGCAGCGAAAATGGCGGCGGCTGGCGGGCGAAGAGGCTGGGAGGTTGGAGGAGGGAACACGAAACGGATGGAAGATCCGTGGGCTGGGAAGAACGGCAGATACACCACCACCAGCCACCAGCGTGTTCAAAATCCCTTTCAATGGCAGGAGAATATCCTGCTATGGACACGAAAACGATTCGAAAATGTATTTGAGAGGCTGGGGACTCGAAAGAAGTTGGTTAATCATGTTTCGCATTTCATCAGGGTGTTCAAGAATCAGGCGTGGAAAAGGTGAGCGCCCTGCCAGGCGCCCAAGCGCCAACCGCTCTGTGAGGCTCTGGAGTCTGATGAGTAAGCGGCTGACTAATTGGTTCTCTAACTGCCTAAGAGGGCAGTGCTCGTGGAGGGGCAAGATGCTAATTTGAGTTATTCAGCCCAGCCGGATTAATTGAGGGCCGATGAACCGGCTCGGTGCGGCAATTTCGGCCGATTCTGTCTCCTATTGGCTGGGCTGATCCGAGGCTGCGACAAGTGGCGTCGCGGGGCCGCGTTCACAACCCGGCCGCGTCCTCCTTCCTTCCACTGCACCCACAACGTCCACGGTCTACGTCGCACATCCTCAGCTGCTGTACGAAGACTCTCCTGGTCTCACCGGCCTGCCTACTGTCACCCTCACCGGCACCGACATCGAACCCGTCTGTATCGTGATATCCATTCAAGTTATTAGACTGCTACACTCATTCTTCGCGACAAGATGGTCGACAAATATGTAAGCGATGTGATATTGCTCATCAACCGACCGCATGAAAACTGATCTCTTCTCGCGCAGATGCAACCTCAGGGTCCGCCGCCGGCCTACCCACCCAGCGCGTACACCCAGCAACACTACGATGCCGGTCCATATCAGGCCCAGGACCCGAATCAAGCCTACTACTACCAGCAGCAACAACAACCACCGGCACCCCAACCGGCCAGCGCCGACTACTACGGCAACGCCCAGGGTCCTCATGGACAGTATCCGCCAGCGCAGCCAGGCTACTATGGTCCCCAACCGGCGCCAGGCATGTCCTATCAGCAGCAACCAGTGGCACCAGCACCGGCAACAAATGGCTACTTCGCCGATGGACGAGGTGGGAGAGGTGGGAGAGGCGGTCTCTGCGCCGCCATCGCCGCCGCCCTCGCCTGCTGCTGCTGCCTCGACTGTATCTTCTAAACGGACATCGACAAGTCTCCTTTGATTTTTATTACCATCCCTCGATATTCCTCACGGCATTGGAATGGCGTCTGGTTTCGCGACGGTCGATTTCCTTCCCTTGGTTGCTTGTCTGAGGCGTACGTGACGTTGGGGTGGACGGTCTGGTGGCGTACAGAGCTCTCATGAAGATTTTGTTTGGCCTGCCAGTTTTCGTGGTGAATCTTACTGTACCTGCGATCGACATCCGTTGAGGACTCTCATTCAGATGGGCGTTTAGTACGACCATTTCTTAATTTCTCTTGTTATGTCGACAATATCAATTTTGCGTGGAGCTTCAACTTGCAGAATTGAGCATCTTTCCTTCCTAGCAATTTCTCCTCGCATTTCTTTCTGTGACCGTCCAGATGTTCCCCTTCAATGTGAGTGGTATCAGTTCGTATTGGCGACGCCTCACTTTCCAGATCCGAAACTTTCGTCTGGCCTACTGAATCGGGCAACTCCGAGTTTCATCCAGGGTCGTATCGGAGGATTTCCTGATGAAGACCAAAATCGGAGGCCGCATCATACCGAGTCGGCGACGACGATAGCCATCCTCTGTGGCTGCGCCTTCGCGCGGGCCGACCTCAACGCCGACCTGATGGATAGAAAGGGCTATATAGAGAGAATGTGGATCAAGAAGGCCGTCGACAGTCAAGCAGCAATCAAGAAACGATTACCGGTGGCCGATCATGGGTAAAGTCAGCAACATCTACACGCAGAGCTTCCCTCCTCCACCGACCTTTACCGAACAGCAGTTGGGAGACCTGAAGAGCAAGGTGCTACCGACGCCAACATCTCCGGTTGTATTGTACACGGCTGACCATCTTCCATCAAAGGTTCTCATCGTCACTGGTGGGGCAAGTGGAGTAGGCCTGGAACTGGTCAAGCTCCTCTATCAAAAGAATGGAACCGTCTACGTGGCTGGCCGATCCCGGGAGAAAGGCATGAAAGCCATCCACGACATCCAAGCCTTGTTTCCATCCTCCACCGGCCGATTGGAGTTTCTGCTGTTGGACCTGGAAGACCTAACGGGCATCCGACGATCCGCCGAGGACTTCATGGGCCGTGAGAAGAGTCTACACGTCCTCTGGAACAATGCCGGCGTGGCCCTGCCACCCGAAGGCAGCAAGAGCAAACAAGTACGTTGCATGCAGCGTCAGACTTCAACGATCGACGTCCCGATGACTGACACGCGAATGGATGTATCAGGGCTACGAATTGCAGCTGGCCACGAATTGTCTGGGCCCATTTCTCTTCACGCAGAGTCTGACTCCGATCTTGGTGAAAACTGCGGATACATCACCGCCGGCCTCCGTCCGTGTCATCTGGACGGGCTCGTTGTCGATCGACATGGAGACGCCCAAGGGAGGCATGCAGGTCGATGATCTCGCGTACGCTAAGGGAGGTGATAGTCGGTACAAATATGCGCAGAGCAAATGCGGTAATCTGTTTATTGGGTCCGAGTACGCTAGTCATATGGCCATGCATGGGATTTTGAGCTTGGTGAGCGCTCTATCCACTCCTCACTCCGCGGGAGACAACCAATAACTGACAGTCTCACGCCCATTCAAGACGGTCAACCCGGGGAACCTCATGTCCAACCTACAACGTCATCTGCCCGCCACGCAAAAGTTCGTTATGGTATGTCATCCCGTCCATTCTTCTCCAGCACCTACCCGTAAGTACGCTGGTGCCGTTGTTAACTGGGCTGACATCGATCTTGGCTGCGAACAGCGAAAGGTGTTCTTGCATCAACCTATCTTCGGAGCTTACACGGAACTCTTCGCCGGTTTATCTCCGGAAGTGACGATGGCGCACAACGGACAATATCTCATTCCCTGGGGTCGCTTCTTCGATGTCTCCTTAGTGCGACCGGACATTGCTGCATCGTTGAAGAGCGAGGCGGAAGGCGGAACCGGCGTGGCTCACAAGTTCTACGTCTGGTGTCAAAAGCAGACTAGGAATCATTGAGCAATGATCCGGTACAGTACGAGAAACGAAAGGTTTGAGATCTCCCTAGGCTACTTCTTATGTTTTTTCTTATGTTCTCCACAGTTGGGACTGCTTGTTTTCCTTGACGTCGATGCTGTTGGGTTATGGCTCGTTTCATGTGTCACGCTTGACCCATCTCCGTACTCGTACCGTACTTATAGTACGAATCTCTGTCTGGTGCTTCCTCGCAACACAGATGCTTTGGCTACTCGAAGTAGCGTCACAGCTATTACAGTTCTATTCGCTTCATAATGAGCTTGTTTCTCGTTTCTGTACCGTACTCTGCTTGACGTTTGAAGTATGGTTCCATACTTTCGTGAGCAGCCGTAGGGATGATCACGAGATCATGTGCTCTCTCCATCTCTCTCGCAATGTGTCACGATACTTTTCAGTATGCCCTTCTGCTGTAGGGTACAGTCTTTTACGAGTAATATATCGCACCCGGAAGCTTTTCTCTCATGCCGGTTGATATCTTTGGGACGGGGCTTTGTGTGGCTTAATTATGCTATGATCATGCTGGCAAGTCTCATATTCATTTCAATACTTCTCGTAACATCATCACATTTTGGGTCGCCAGTCTTGGATTGTCATTTCTATTATGCGTAGGAACTCTTCTACAAGCTTGTTACGCTCTTCTATCCCTAAGGGAGCTTATATGTATCAGTATTCGCTGTTCACCTGCCCAAGTACACACTTCTTCACGCTGGTAGTCGCGACTGTATTGGAAGGGTGGCTCGAGATTCCCAGTTGGCCGATATGACCGCACTTTCTCTTCGTTGAACTCATGATTTCACTCTTGGAAAAATTCATAACTGGTCTTTGCGAGCGTCTCTTCGCTGGACTTTGCTACTGTACCTACCCATGAACTTGCTAACGCGCGTGACAGACAACACCCTTCAAGCATTCAAGGATGCCTCGACGAACAACCGGCCCGCTACATATCAGCTCTCCTCTTTATCCCTCGTCATCCAGTCCAGCATCTAGGGGCCGGGAAAACGAGGTCAGTCACGATGGTGGTGGTTCGGACCTTTATGCGGGGGGGCATCGCCCGGGTCGACACGAGAGGCACACAAAGAACGCAGTCGCTTATGCGTGGCGGTTACGAAGGAAAATATCCATCTGGTCGACTTCACATCAGTCACACCTCCGTTGCCGGGGAATAAATGGCTCCACTTCAACTGCGGCATACTAGACAGACATTCTGTATACGGAGAAGAAGAGTATGCATGTGCTCGTGCTCATGGGAGGTCGGCCATATCGGCCTTCTTCTCTCGAATATCTGGTGGGGATCAGATCGGCATAGACAACCTTATCAGCACCCACGTTGCACCGCATCGGCAACTCCACATGGATCCCCGGGCCAATCATGTTATCGTAGAAAAGATGGCAATGGAAAGGGAAGGCGAAGGGAAAATCAGCGCGTTCCCATTGATTCAGGCGAGACAGAACCAGAGGAGAAGGTCGTCGTATGGCGGACGCTCAGCTTTTTCATTTACCCTGCCGGATTAACGACTTCTTCACGGGTAATAAGAGCAATATTCAATCGTCAACGATGGGCGAATTTCTGGGAAAATACTCGGATCCGGCATAATACAGTGGAAGCGCCATCAGACGACACATATCACATCGCGGTAGTTCGTCGAACCGTCCCCTCCACTGCTAAATCCTTTGCGGCCTTTTTACTCTCTATGGCCCTGGCCCTGGGTCCAAGCTCTCCTCCCAAGTCGGGACGACTGACGGCCATGTCGCGTACCTGATCGTATTCCCTCCGCGGACCACCTACTTTACACTTTACCAAGGACCTGTCAGGATCTGGATCACACAACTTAACCTTCGCTACCCATCTCGGCCGGCTGTTCGGTTGTCGACCGCCCACGGGGCAATATGGATACGACCAGCTTCAATGGTGGCGTGCACGTTAATGACTCGTCATTGGGCTCGTGTTTCGAGGAAGTCAAAGACCAAAAACACGATGATGAAGTTGGGTGTTATAGCTTGGGAGTCGAGTGCCCATCCGATCAGAAAGACAACCTGAAGGTCGACGTCTTGGCGTGGCTTGAAGAGAAACCAGGTGGTGCGACTTGGTTGGTTCCACCACCCGTCAGCCCTCTTTCAAATTGCCTACCCCCACCACACACACCCCGCCGCATCACTGCGCCGATCTTGTTTCCTCGTTTCCCGTTTGGCGGTGGGGCACCCAAGACGACCAGGGGACGGACGGACGGGCCACCGGCTTGCGCATTCGGCATCGCATTGCAGCAAAGACCAGCAGCCTCGTCCCAGTATATCCCGTCTCGAGGCGCCCCGGCGAGAAAGGTCGGGTCGCACCACAGACCATAACGTCAGCCGTGTCGCTGCTGATATTGCCCGTCGAATGAAAGATTCCGATCCGTCCCATCGCCCTACTCCGACTCTGTCCGCCTCATTTGCGACAGCTTGACCATCTGACGAGGAAGACGATTGAGATCAAGATCCAAACATCTTTCCATGATGCGGCCCGGGTCGAGAGCCATGACGGTTGTCCTCCGGCGATTACGACCGACGGTGCGATCTAACTGAGCCCGCGAGGCCCCCCCATATATATACACTCATTTCAACGTGATAAGATCACCGAGACTGGAAGCGACTTCCACGATCCTCACCGGGCATGACCGCGTCGTCGCCATGCTCGGCCGACGCTTCTACACCGAGGTCCCGCCCCAGGCGCGTACACCTGAGGAGGACAAGCCGACGCTGCTCGTCAGCTGGTGGTGTACCGGATTCGCCGCCACCATCATCTTGTTTCGTCTGGCTGGACGCTTCATTCGAGTCGAGCGGTTGATGCGTGAGGATAAGATCATGGCCATTGCCCTGATTCCGTTGTTCGCACGGATGGCGCTGGTGCATGTCGTGCTGATCTGGGGAACCAACAATACCGTCACGACGGGACTCACGAACGAGGAAATCCATCACCGGGAGATGGGTAGTCGATTGGTACTGGCAGCGAGAATCATGTATGCGGCGATGTGAGTATGGCAATCCCCGAAGGAGTGCCTCTTCCGTGTTACCTTTCGAGGTTCAACACCCCCCCACTGACATGGATCACCAGCCTGTGGACGGAAAAGTTCAGCATCGCCGAGACGCTCAATCGGCTGGTATCGCACATGCCCCGGTTGTTGTATGAGCGCATCATTGTCGTCTTGCGCTGGTTCTTGCTCGTCACCTTCTTGGGCGTCGTTGGTTCCACGCTGGGAGAATGCCAACCCTTGACCAAAGCCTGGCAGGTCATTCCAGACCCAGGACCACAATGTCGACTAGCGTACGCCCAGCTGGCGACCATGGGGACAGCCAATGTGCTTACCGATTTAATTCTGGTCATGCTGCCCATTCCCATCATCCTGTCGTCCATCATGACCGTCCGGAGGTGAGTTGTTATCTCGGTGATCCCGAAGATATTCGTGGGATAAATTTACTGATGATTGGTAGAAAAATCTCGCTGGCCCTCTTGTTTGCTCTATCCCTCGCACCCGTAGCAACAACATTATTCCGCATCCCGACTCTAGTCGATCGAGGCGGCAGCCAGCAATATCGCAGTCTGTGCGCCTCATTCGAGATCCTCATCGCGACCGCCGCCTCGAATGCGCTCGCGCTGGGATCGTTCGTGCGAGATCGAGGCCCGAAGAAGATGCGGTTTAAATTCGGGTCGGTCAGCGATACGCTTAGCCGACCGTCGACGCGGCGTGACGGTCGAATCACGGCCATGGGCGACAGCGACGAAGATCTCGTGCGTAGTGTCGGCATGTTTCTGGATCCCGAGGCGGACCGACCGGCGGTGAAGCAGGCCGAAGTGGCGCGTGTCGCACATGGAGCGTCGGTGACCGTCGTGCCCTGCAGTCGAACGCGGACGAAGCAGCTGCCACCGATCCCTCCACCGGGCCATCCCGGACGCGGCACGCCACCGGACTGGCCATTACCATCACCACGGATGTGTGGTGGTGCGTTTGCCCCTATCACGAGGGATACCTTTGAACCGATGCCCAGCAGGGACACGTTCGAGCCGCCGAAGAAGGAGGTGATGGAGCCGTCGCCGCCGACAACGATGACAACCATCAAGCCGACAGAGAGCGAAAAGGAGACGCAGCGAAACTTGAGCGTGAGCGAAGTATCCTCCTCGTCTCACGGTGGAGGGAAGGTCTCATTCTATGATGTCGGCGGACTTCTCGAAGACGGTCGAAGCATGACGACGACCCCCATCATCGATCTGTACACGAGCGGGCCATCGACACGATGCAGCACGCCTAAACAGTTCTTACCGATTCGGCCCGCTCAACCGATGACACAATGCCCACAAGGCACCAAGGTCTTTCTCCAAGATCTCGGTGGACTTTTATCAGCGCAGCCAAACGGTCATGTACGGACGCCAACTACGCCAACAAGAGATCGACCAGCGATGCGAGAAGTACATAACTACAACGACCCATCACCACCAACATCCACATTCACACCGGCATCAGCATCACGACATCCATCCCCTCAACCTCCACCACATCATCATCATCCCGAACCCCCCACCAATCTGAAAGACGAATTGAGAACACCAGAAGAAGAAGCAGAACAATACCACGAAGAAGACGAGGAAGATGAGGACGATGGACCTCCGTACCAGCCATTATCCGGTAATCCCGTCCGTCCCCGCCGCCTGAATGCATCCGAGGTATCGACGAATTATTCACGAGCTCCCTTGCGAGGATCACAGCCTCTGCGGGATGTAGGCGGGTTATTATCGCAGGATGTTCAGATGGTTCATCCCGTTCGATGACCATTGGCTTTCCACCGACGGTGGTATCCGAATTCCTTATGTTTTTTTTTACTTGATTATACAGCATGGGGTATTCTCGGCATACGTGCCAGGTAGCAGGGGCGGGAATTGGAATCGGCGCAGTAAATGTACAGGATAAAGGAGAATGATCGATCCACGGGTATGGATGGATCAGTGATACCCATGAAGAGGGTAAGCTAGCTAGAGCTGGAGCTAGAGATACTACTGGACGGCGTATCTTGGTTAGATCAATTAGGCGGGCAGGGTCCTTTTCAAGTTGGAATAGCGGGGCGTTGATGGTGTATGTCTTTGGTCCGATCTATTTTTCTTTACCCGACTTATCCATACCCGTTTCCGGTTCAAAAGCCCGGTGGGTTCATACTGTAGAACTACTTGGGCAGACTTTTAAGTCAGTAAACTTGCTATGCTAAGGAGCGAAGACTTGGCAAGCATGCCATATACTACATCAGGGCTTTATTATCGCACCATACAGTTGTTCTAACCGGCGGAGGAAAATGAGTCTAGTTCACACAACACAACGCAACAACCAAACGCGTCAAGGAGATTTGAAATGATAGAACAGATCAAATCATGGGGAAGACATATCTAGCCACTTAGAATTTCATTCCTTCCACAAGTGCTGAAGTGAATAACTAAAAACTAAATCAAATCGCCTTTTATTATTCTAAAAATACCTCGTGGCTTGACCGGCTGGGCACTTTTTGGCCTTCATAATGGCCTCACAAATTTTTTGGGTGATCTCTAGATTACTTGACTAGGTATGTCTATTTGGCTCAGAATAAATTTTGATGAAGACTGTTGTGATGATACAGCGGATTTCATCATGTGTGTTCTATCTACTGTAGTAGGCCAACCGCGTTACCACAAAGAGTAGCGGAGTCATAGCGCGTCGATCAGCGTCTGACCCCACAAGCGGGCGTACTAGGACGGAGCTGTCCTGTCCCTTAGTAGCATCGACTAACCCATGTCCAAGTGCTGTTCACATGAGATCTGTCTTCACCTTAGTCCCTAGAGTTCCGAATGGAGTTTTTGCTACTACTGTATCAGGATCAGCACCGGTAGCTGTCTGACGCGGCAGCACTCCGAGCTCTGTCGCCGGGCCTTGTACCTGCCTAAGACCGAGGAAAACTAGGCTCAACGAAGTGGGTCAAGTCCAAGCATGTCTTGTAATAGACTGACCTCATTCGACGTATTTGGTGATTTCTTCAAGCTATCTTCTATAGCAAGCAAGCGCTCTTCTCTTCTTTACTCAGCAAGACATGCAAAGGCACGAATTTAGTCACTAAGCTACTCTCCCTGCTCTAATCCACTCACTGCTCTAAGCCACTCTCCCTGCTTTACCCGCCCCATTCGCCTCTGCCGTAACACCAGGCAATACTATCACACCACCGATCGATAAGTCTGATACCTCCCCGCCGTTTCGCTGCGCCTGACAATCTTGATGACCTGGCCCCTCTTGAACCCATAGTAACGAGACATCGGATCCGAGACCTGAATGCGCGGGAGTTGGGATTCCCTCAGCCGATATTTCTTCAGCAGAGCCCACTTCTCCTCTCTACTCAGCAGGATATGCGGCGGGACGAGTTCATGCTTAGTGATGTTGACGACGATCTCGGATTCGACGAACGTTTCGATGACGGCGGGCAGAACGGTCGGGATGAGCTTCAGTCCCGCGGGAGTCACGCTGCCGGGGGTGACGAGGATGCCGGTGTGGAAATTACCTTCGTTGACGTGGTGCGCGAATTGTCGCATTTGTTTGATCCCGATGGACATCTCTTCGTAGAACTCGATCCAGATCGTCCCAATGTCCGGAGGCGGTGGGTTCGGAAGCCACGGCTTGACGGGGATGCTGTGCTTGTCGATCATCCCCTGGGTCGGACGGGCCGAGAAGGTCATGCGCTTGCGTCTGGATGTTGTGTCTTGGGATTAGTGAATGTTGAATGAGAGAAAGTGAGTGAAGAAGTGATGTTGGGGAGAAAGGAAGATGAATGGAGACATACTGCACTTTGCCATTCTCATCGGCGTAGCGTGACACAAAGGTGTCGTAGGGGAGGTTGACTTCCTCTTCGGTCAACTCGTAGCCCTGATCGAATAAGAGATTAGTGAGTCTGCAGTGAGAAAATGATGAGGTAGAAGATGCTCTACTAAGAGAATTGGATGGGAGTCGATATGACTTACGCGATCACGAACCATCTCGTGCAGCACACGCCAGCAACGCCACATGCGCATCACCTCCCGCGCGTTGTCATCTCGGGCGCGAGCCTCGAGATCGATTTGGCCCGACATGATGACTTGTTGATGTGGAGACGGTGGGTGAGGGTTGATGGTGAAAAATGAAAATAGTGAATCGACCGAGGGAGTAGATGGAGTGGTGGATTCTTCTCCAGTAACTGGCACCGCAGGTGGAGTAGACGGACCGTTGGAGCCTTCTTCAGAAACGGCTGCCGGAAGTGGTGTAGTAGAGACTGAAAGTGAAAAGACGGAGGGACTAGACGGAGTGCTGGAGTCTTCTCCAGTAACGGTCACCGCAGGTGGATTAGACGAAGTGTTGAATTCTTCTCCAGTAACGGCGACCGCAGGTAGAGTAGACGGAGTGTTGTGGTCTTCTCCAGTCACGGTCACCGCAGGTGGGGCAGACGGAGTGTCGGAGTCTTCGTCAGAAGTGGTGGTTGAACTCATCGTGACTAACTCGGAGGAGAGGTTAGTCCGCTCCGACGCGCTACCCGCGGTAAGCGAAAGCTTACGTGATGCGGCTCAACTGGCCCACACAAGATTCGCCGAAGGGGAAATGTCAACCGATACGGATAAAGTTCAAGTCACCAGTTCTCGCGAGAATCTCACAACCTCGATCCCACGTTGACATCGACAACGAGGAGGCTTGTTATATACCCCACAACTACCCTTCCTGGCTGCTTCCACTTGCAAATATGGCGGCTCAAGCCGAGAATGCGCCTAGCAAGGCCAAGCCTGAAAGACCCGATGAAGCTCAATTCAAGGAGGATGTCGCGGCCGCCGAAAAGGAGCATGCAGCGGTCATGGAGAAGCTGGTGCGTAGGAAAGATCCCATTGAGACTCAATTGGGAGAATCCTCGAGCATCCCATCTTGAATATGCTTTTGGCTCATATTTTGCCTATTAGAGTGCCGTCCGGGCCAAGCTGGACTTGACCAAGCCATCGTCGACCAAATCGCCAGCCCAGCAACGGCAGCATGAACTCCGCTCGGAATTATCATCTATCCGGCAACAACAGCAACAATTCAAATCGTCTCGAGGTAATCTCCAGGAAAAGATCAAATCGTTAGACACCTCCATCAAGTCACGCATAACCGAACAAAAGAACGCTCGAGGACGGGTCCCGTTCAAGAGTGTAGACGAAATCGACCAACGCATCCAGCAGCTCGAGAAACAAGTCGAAACCGGAACGATGAAGCTCGTCGACGAGAAGAAAGCCCTCGCCGAGGTATCCAGTCTCCGCAAGCAACGCAAGGGATTCGCGCAATTCGACGAGGCCCAGAAAGGCATCGACGACGCTAAAGCGCAACTGGCCGAGCTCCGAAAGGGTCTTGACGATCCGGAAGCTAAAGCGCTTAGCGAACGGTATACCGTCATCAGCAAAGAACTGGACGAGATCAAAGCTGAGCAGGATGAAGCTTATAAGAGTATTAATTCATTACGGGACGAGCGCACGAAACTCCAAACGGAGCAGCAAGAGAAGTATAGCGCAATTCGAAGCATCAAAGATCGGTATTATACCCAGAAAAAGGCCTATGCGGATTACGAGCATGAAGCGTACAAGGTGCGGCGAGAGAAGCAGAAAGCCCAGCGCGATGCGTTTGAGCGAGAACGGCGTAAGAAGGTGGCGGACCAACGGCTCGAGGAAGCCAGTCGGCCGGCGTACATGGATGAGATCCTGACGGTGGAGGGGTTGATTCGGTACTTTGACCCGTCCTCGATAGCAGCCAGTGATTCCAGTGCGTCCAAGTCACCGTCATCGGGGAAATTCGCCGCGCAGGCTTCGCGGACGGTTGCCACCCCCGAGGACTTCAAGGGCGTTAAAGTCGTCAAAAAGGATGACCGGGAAGAGAACTATCTCTTCATGGGCACCAACAAGAAGGGAAAGAAAGGTCGGAAGAACAATCAGAACGGTGGAACCGCCTCGCCTGGTGGGGGAGGTAGTAGTGTTGCTGGAACCAACACCGGCACATCCACGCCGACGACAGAAGGAGGTAGCAGTAACAAATTTCAATTAAGCGTCGGGGTCATTGAAGAGTTGGGGAAAGTCGATGTCGAACCGCCCATGAGCCAGGTGGATGTTCCTGCCGTGGTGGAGAAGTTGAAGACAAAGTTGGAACAATGGAAGAAGGACCAGGAAAAGCAGACGAAGGCGGTTAGTCATTCAACATATAATCTCTATCCCTTTGCTCCTTTCATGATGTTTGTCCTGTTCCACTGTTTGATATAGGAACGACTCGCTGATTTTAAGAAATGAAATGACAGAATATCGAAAAAGCCCAAAAGGAAATCGACCGTCTTGAAGCAGCCGATTCCGAGTCTCAGCAACAGCAGCAACAAGCTGAGCCCTCATCGGCGTCCAATCCAGCTAATCCTACCTCGAATGGTAATGACAGCAATGATATCAACGGCAAAGCCAATGATGATACAAATGACGCGCCAAAAGACGGACCATCGACTGCCAAGAAACCCGGCACAGAGATCATCAACAACGAATCATCCGCTCACGCAGGCGACGTTGAACGCAGCCAGGAGAAAGAGGCTATGGATGACGTAGCGAAGGAGATGAAGGACGCGAAATTGGAGGACGAGTGAATGAATGATCATGAATGCACGATTCCCTTTCTCCGGCCATGAGTCCGACCGGACGTGTTACATGCATTGTTGTCATCAAAAAGTTGTTTACTGTGTAGGTCGAAAAAACGGCATTTCCCTGCATTCCTTCTTTCTGTCTCTCGCGTTCTGTCTTTGATGACAGCTGCCTTTTCTTCTCGTTCAGTCTCGATGCTGGACGAAGATTCTGGTGTCCACCGGGAATCCAATTCTCTCTCCTCTTTGTCTTAGAGAAATTAACGGCTGATATTCAAGTCACTTTGAATCTTTTCATCTCTCTCTAAATATCTGTCCGAACGGATGGGTTGTGCGCTCCGTTGTCAGAGTAAAAGTTGTTTACTATGTAGGTCGAAAATGGCATTCATCTTCATCTCCGTCCTTCGCGTTCTTGATAGCCCTCTTTCTCTTCGCCAAGCTCGACCCTGGACATCCACGGCGTGATGTTGACGATGGATCGATTCCCCACTCCTCTTCTCTCCGTTTTAGGGGCACTATGTTCACAGAACACATAGACCATCAAAATTCGAGTTGACTCGAGATTTCTCATCTCTTGATTCTATTCACTAGATGTCAAAAATGACACTATCTTCACATCTCACGTCTTGGTCGGCTGTCTCTTGTCTTTATCGGGGTCTATGCTATGCTGGATCCACCGTGTGGTGTCAATGAGGAATCCATTCTCCTCTCGGTCTTTAGGGAATGTGTGGTGGCAAAGCAAATAAACTAAAGCATTGATGTTCGAGTCCAGTCGAGTTGACTCGAGCCAACTCGAGTCTTCTTATCTCCTTGTTTCTTTTATCCCGGAGATACTCTACTCTACTCGTACTGTAATCGTACGAGTCCGTCCGAGCATTGTCGGGGTGTATGTATATACGTCGTACGACGCTCGTATGAGTACAGTAATAGCGAACGATGGTGCTAAAACAGGAAGTCGAAAGACGAACAACCGCAGAGGAACAATGTAGCGCTGGAGGACGGGTACTGTGAAGCAGCTCCTGAACAAGCCTCAGAAAGTAAATAGGAGATCGTTATCATTTCCTTGTTTTTGTTTTGTTTTGGAACGTGTTTCATTTCTCTCTTATATTCGAGCCTGGGCTGTTACCAGTGCTATCACGGTTGTTGTTTTTGTTGATGCTGGCTCGTTTCTCGTTTTGAGACGCCACCAACGGGTTCAGATCCGCTTGGAGGTAGTGCTTAGCTTTCCTCGTCCCGGATGTGATCCTCTCTTCTCTTCTCTCGCTCTGCTCTGCTCTCCTCGACGTGGGGTGCATGTAAACCCCACAAGGAACGTGGCTTTGATGTGGGAGAGAGAGAAAGTCCCTCATTGAAACTCACGCATCAGCTCTGCGGCGTTCGTGTCCGTAAAGCACGAGTAGGAAGGACGATGTAGAATGCGATCACCCCACGTGTGAAGACGGAGTTGGAGAGGTTGGGGTATACGCGATTGGCTGCCGTATGTAGCTGCAACACAATCCGAACGTCTCTCGTCTCCTCTTAAAGAAGCAAACAGCGACACCAGAAACGACATCTGCTCCAAGACCTTGCTTGCCAAGCAGAGAAAGCTCTTCAACAACACCGTTGGATACGAACTGCCACATGGTTCGTTTCCCGGTTTTGTTCCCCCCCGTCAAATACGAAACGAAACCAAGCAAAACCGTGTTGGCATCGTACCTGTACGACGATGATAGCGACTTACAACACCCATTTCTATGTAGAGTATTATGGGCTTCGTCTCGGTCAGTCGGTAGGCTTGGTTGATCCGCTCGCCTCGGCGGGAACTAGGTACTCTACCGTAACGTAATACAAGCCCGAGCTTGATCATCCACGTTGTCTTCGCCTTTCCTCTCCTGCCCTTTTGCATTCCCAAGCGAGAACGAACGAAAGAACGAATAAAAGACTGAAGAAGCTCCTCGCTCGTTCGTTCCCTTCGTTGGTTCGTATCCGGAATGATATGGGATCCTCTCTTCGTGGAGTCTAGTCTAATAAAGTTGGTCCCTTGGGAGGATGAGAACGTGGTGGTTGTCTCCTGTCAACGGTCCGTCTAGTGCTGCAGGAAAGCTTTCGCCGATTGTGAGTAAAGGTGTATATATTAGAGCTGTTGAAGCTCTTGTTGGGACATCCGACAGCTCAGACAACACCATTGTCGAGGAGCTCAGGATTTCGACATACATATACCCTACTCAATCCCACTCATCTCCATCCCATCCCATCCCTCTTCCTCTTGTCATAATGGCCTGGTTAAAGTCCTCATGGCTCGTCCTACTGGCATTAACTTGCTCCTCCGTCCTCGTCGAAGCACACTATCCTCTTAAGAGACCCATCGATTATGGCGTTCCTCCAGAGCGCCAACCAGCCAACCCATCGCCGAAGAAGTGTACTGCCATGAACATCGTATGGGATGGTATGTTGATCATTGTTTTACCTACCCATCTTCCATCAAGCTTAATATCAGGAGTCACCACTGGCTCGAGCTTCATTATGCTCCTCACATTTCTATCCCATCCTTCAATATCGCAGACACAACAACGAACTGAACAGAACTAACCGGTGATTCGATCCAAAAGGTTCCTGGAAGGAATGGACCTTCGAAAATACACCCCATCTCGAGCGCGGCGTGCTTAGATTCAAGAACAAGATCAGCGTCGATGATCCTCGTCATTTCTGGTGGATAGCGTATGTCTTTTTCATTTGGTTTGGATTTGATTAATGTCCATGGAAGAAGGGTAAGGGTTCTTTTGACTGACTCGTTATAAACAGCTATGCAGCATGCGATGCCCTCCCCATCTGCGCCGAACCGTTCGTCGACCAACCGAAAGTCCAGTACAATGTCAAGAGCAAGACTGTCAAGGATTGTCGACGCAGCATGCATCTCACCTGGAGACACTTTGCCTGGATGAGAGCCATGTCGAAGATTGATGAAAAGCAGGAAGGGAGGAACGTGGTTAGAGTGGCTGGTATGTTTGGCTGGTTGCAAAATCTTCGATTCGTTCCGTCCAGCGCTTTGCTGCTGTTATGCCGGATGCTGATTGGTATTGTTTTGGATGTCTGCAGATATTCATCGGTATTACGCCACCCGACAGCGTAAGTCTTTTAGTCTTTCTCCCTCTCTTTCTTCGCTTTGCTAGGGGGTTGCAACCGGCAGGATGCTGACGCTCATTCGTAACATAGCAACAGTGGAGACGGTCTGGGAACAATCCAATCCGGATGCCTTGTCGGCGTTATGAAAAAGGTTCATCGCAGTTGTTTCCCATTCTCGGCCAGAAGAACGGAACCTCGACAGTTGCTGTTCGTGGCCACAAAGGGGTGACGGAGACGGAGACGGGGCGTTGAGAGCCAAATGATCTTAGCGAAGTGTGTTTTTGCATGGATTGAATTTCCTCCTATTAGATATCCTCGTTCAAATATGTGAGTCCTAGAAGTTCTTGTGGGAAAAGTCGATGTCATGATGGAATAATCCCCCAACCCCGATAGCAGTTCAAAGAACAACTGTTTCCATTGAAGATCAAATCCAGTGATCAACAGCCAGTCTTGCCACGTTCATTCCCATCAGACTGCTGGTCTCCATGGTCGAGATGAAGCTCTCAATGCCGCTCGTGTAGTAGAGATTCTCGGCAAGTACAATATCTTCAAACGTAACTCGCGGATACAAAAACGGGTAGCTGTCCCACCGTTTTCGATATATCCAGGAAACATCATCTTTGGAGATTCCATCCTGATCGTCTTCCTCAGTCGAGGTATTCTTCAAGCCAAGGATCGCCGATAGGAAGGAATCGGTGGCAGGTTTTGGCGAAAACACTTTATACAGGTACTCCCGCCTTCCTTCCCCACTCGCCGCGTCCCGGATGGCTGGATTCCGAACCGTACGTAACAGGCTAATACTCCAGAAACCAGCCGATCCCACTCCAGCCTTATTGCTTCCAGGGTGATCATCTTTCCCCAACGTCGTGAGAACCACCCTCGGTACGGATTTTCCAGCCGGGAGATCGAAAAACTCCGGAGAGAGTCGATGGGGTGACGCAAAGAGGGTGACGTGCAGCGAGACATATGGAATCGGATCAGGAACGTGAGGCAGAGAGGGCGTGATGGAGATGTTGGTAAACTGCAGCGGCGCCGCCAGGATGACTTGGTCGAAGTGCTCAACAAACTGTCTTCTGTCGTTTGAGACCACAGCCCCGAGGCCGTTAGCTTGAGCGCCGGTTGCCTGCACAGAGAATTTCCCGTCGTCTCTTCTTTCGATGCTCTGCACGGAGGTGTTCAGATGCAGGTCTGCCTTGGCAGCATGAATCATCTCGGCGAATATTTGCCAGTTGCCGCCCTTGACCGCCATCGCACCGTCGGTCGCCATGCACACCATCGTCTCCAAGCCATGGATCAACCCCAAGTTCTGTCCGTAGTTGACTCGGGTGCTGGCCTGAATGATATCCGTACCAAAGGAGCGGGAGATCTGGTGTGCATCCAGGAGTTGTTCGCCCGTGAGTGCCGTTATCCCGGTCAGGCCGACATCATGCGCCACCTGGGACAGATCTCTAAATGGGAAGTACGGTGCATCATACATCTTGAGAAAGCTCCCCACTGTCGACTTCATCAGGTTTTGCGTCCGGATGGGAGCCGTGCCATATTTCCACAGCAACTTGGCAAGATTCCACCACTGGGAGCTGTCTTCATTCATCGTAAAGACAAACTTCTCGCCATTCCAAATCCCCAACTTTTCAGCAATCTCGTTGGAGGTGGTTTCGATATAACTGCTGCTGGTCTCAAGGTTGAACTCCTTGGCCGCAGATACCAGGTTGCGATTGACCTCGACAAAGATCGATGCACCGAGCTCGACCGGCTCTGCGGGGTCGGAGTAGACATTGACCGTCGTTGAACGGCCACCGACGTGGCTAGAAGATTCGAAGACGGTGATGCTCAGGGAAATGTTTGCTTCTGAGGCGTACTTTTGCATGTAGTACGCGGCAGATGCACCGGCGGAGCCAGCTCCTGTAGCGTTGAAAAGTCAACGGCGTGTTGATAACGAGCTCGAACGACAAGAGAGATGATCACGAATTCTTGGTCCGTAGGGTGCTGCCCACCCCACAGATGTGGAAGAGAAGTGGTACGCTATCGCAAAATACAGAACTGAAAGTGGTTTTGCAATGAATGAGCAAGTAACAACTGGTTCCCAGTGACAGCAATAACGACTTAATTATAGACCAAAATGCCACCCTGCAGAACAGGAAGTGGGCATGATGCGAGAAATTCTTTGCGAACAAACAAAATCGTGAAATGTAACATTATACAAGCGTAAAGTGCACGTTACAATGACGGACCAGAGGAAAACAACCGGCACCAAGGCCGTTTGTTGAAACCGAATAGAAGCATAGATCGAAGGAAAGATAGCTGAAGAGATTCAGAGCTGATTTACCAATGACCGCTACTCTTTTTGGTTTCTCATGAGTCGTGAACAGCACCTGTTGTTGCTGGTCCCCTCGCTGGAGATGAAGATGATGGTGGTGCGGGTGCTCAGCTGCCGCTTCACTTGATTGAACGCATCGTGCCAGAAACACAAGCCATATGAGGCGACTAGCCAATAGACAATTGAACAGTCTCTTCATTCTGTGGACGGCGGTGGATGACCGAGTTGTCAAATCGTTGCAGTGCTGTCTGGCTTGTAAGGTTCGTCGGCGGACATCAGCATATCGCCTGCGTAGCACGAACGACACAACAAAACAAACTGTTGTCCACCAGACAACGTTCATTCCTTTCGAAGAACGGTGATGATACGAAAGATTCCGCACCGGAACCGCCCCGAATGGAAGCAAGGAGAAATCGATGAGGCCGCAAGTAGGGATAACGGGTCACCGTCAAGATAAGAGTTTTCACCTTGTAGTAGTCTAGTCATTCAATGCCATCAAAAAGGAGGACGAATCATTCGAAGCGACTGCTGATTTGATATAGGCTTTCTAATCCAATGCGATCTCACTGTCAATGAACGTCGACATTTACCAGCTGGACTGACATCTAAGTATCTTTCTACATATCATCCTGGTAAAGATACTTACAGGAGCTCTATTAGTCTTGAAATCACCTTTAGATTACTACTCTGAAGTAGGTGTCAAACATTGAAAGTGGGAGGGATATTAAGACCATAGGTAATAAAAACTATCAACCATTGAAGCCCCATTGTCAAAGCTAAACCAGGTCCACAACTACTCGAGGCTTTACCAGCAGTCAGGACATGTAGAGCTTGAGTGTTAACTCATACCTCATGAGTTTAGGTCAATCCTAGCACAACGGCGCAGCCCAGCAATGATTGTCAGTATAAATAACTATCATCATCGTCATCATCATCATCATCACCATTGCGAAGATGGTTAAGGCAGCCTCCGTCGTGAGGGCGGTGAGAGAAGCTGATCACCACCGTAAATGCGGCGAAATTCCGGGTCGTCATCATCGTCCGTGTCATGAAGATTCAGGCAATTTCCTTCGTACGGACGATGATGACTATGGGCCGTTACTGCTAATCTGCTCCATTCATTTTGTCACCTGCGTGCCTCGATATTGAGTATCGGTTGAACTTTATTGAGCCACACCCGTGGAAAGAATGAACAGTTCTGTGGTGCATTAAATAGCGCTATTGCGTAGTATATCCTATATGTTGCAAGATTCCATAGGCTGCGGAGTCGATTGCGAACAAGTCTATCTAGATATCCATGACAGGCTGAGATGGAGTCTATGGACGACCCAATAGTCTAGAATGATTATTGTGTATCCAACAGACTGATAATATGATCCACGACTCGCTCCATGCCATGACCGTTGATGGCGCTGACGGGTATTGCTTGCACGGGGCCGTCCCAGTTGGTGGCTTTCTTTCTCGCTCGTGCCCGCTCTTTGCCCGCCTCTTCTTTTGACTTCGGACTATGCGTCTTCTGCGCAAGATGTTCTTGCAGCAAAGCAAAGTTCTCCTGAGTCTCGGGCAGGTCGGCTTTGGTAGCAATCACACACCATGGCTTGGCCGAGATGGGCGAGGGGCCGAATCGGATCTGAGGCTTTTGAGGTCGATACTCCAACGCTGGCATATCATTCCCAAACGGCACCCACGGTACCATTTCGGAGTTGTCCTCTTCCACCACTGATTCCCGTAACGCCTCATATTCTTTCAGCTCGCTCCAGAGCCTTTCCACAATCTGCACCGCTTCTCCCTGGCTAAGGTCGACTACAAATACCAATATCTTGGCTCGCTCGACGTGTCGTAGGAAACCCAGACCCAATCCTCGCCCGAGATGGGCGTCCTCAATTAAACCAGGAATGTCGGCTACCGTGAATCGTGTGCGGGGTTCCCCTGATATCGACGGCAGTCTGGGCCTCCCTTTGTGATCATCCAGCACCACCGTTCCAATGTTGGGCTGCAGGGTCGTGAAAGCCCAACTGCCCACCCGTGTCCGACTCTTGCTTAAGGCTCTCAGGAGGGTGCTCTTGCCGGCATTGGGAAATCCTACGAGTCCAACATCGGCCAATATCTTCAACTCCAGTTCCAGCGTCAAGCTCATCCCTTCCTCCCCTCGAGTGGCGAACTTCGGCCGCCAGATGCTTTTGGTCACGAAGTGCGGGTTGCCCAGTCCACCCACCGCGCCCGCCGCCAGCAGCATCGGTGTCGTCATGGGCGATGACAGATCGAGCGAGATTGGTGGTTCGGGTTGCGCTATGGTCAGATTTGATCGCCTGGGTCGAGGCAGAGCCGGAAAAGCCGCCGTGACGAATTCCGAAGGGAGCGACGACGGATACATGATCCATTTATCTCGACGCCATCGTCCTCGCTGATCCCCTTCGATTGGCTCTTCAGACTCCGCTTGCTCTTCCTGCAACGCCACTGGATCATATCGTTCCGTCTCTTTGACGACGGTCCCAACAGGCACCTGGAGGAGTAAATCTTCTCCACGCTCGCCCCCTCTTCCCTTGCCTTGTCCGTTCCTGCCACGACCTGCTTTCAACACGCCTCGACGTGCTAGTTTATGCAGACTGGTATCTCCATCGACAGCCTGAATGTAGATGTTGCCGCCGCTTCCTCCGTCACCCCCGTTGGCTGGTCCATTCGGGACAAACTTCTCTCGTAAAAAAGAAACGCAGCCATGGCCTCCGCTACCTGCGTGCAAGGTCAATGTGCACCGATCGGTGAAGACGTTGCGAGAATAATCCGTAGGTGGAGGATTCAGATGTTCAGAAGGGGTAATAGGAGGAGGGAGGTTGGCATGAGGGTCGCTGGTCAACGCAGTCGTTGTCTGAGCACGGCATGCTGCGCGCAGCAAGACTGAAGTCGTTGTACGTTCGACGAGGCTGGGATACAGGAAGGGCGTCGAGGTCCATGTGGGCAGCAGGCGCTTCGGTGGCATGGTTGATCCTGTCCTGATGCGGAGGACTGACGTCGAAAACATTGAAAACGCCGTTACCTTAGACGACCCTCAGGCGAGAAAGGTAACGAGTGCCAGAAATCCTGAGATTTTCGAATCGCGAATCTAGGCCAAATCCGCCTCCTGAATTCTGACCCCTCCGGCGAGCTTATCGATAGATGTGTTACTCCACATCAACCTCAACGACACCTTAACCCCATGCAATAATGCCCTTATGACAGGAAATCAACAGCTGAAGAAATACCAATCTCGATGGAGTTATTGGCCGTGGTAGACAATTGCTGCAACCTGGTTACATCCCTTTCTGCTTCCACGGTCCGCTAGGCCCCGAGTAAGAAGCGTACCGTGGATTAGACCAAAGGATCACTGAATTAGGACACTGCTTCATGCTCCCTTGGACCTGAACGTTAGCTCACTGGTTTATATCAGCTTTCCTTGATATAAGCTGGTCATCCCTTCTCCATCGACGAACAAAGCGAGTGTGCTTGCTTGCTTTTCTTCCCACGGAATCTTGTTCCTACTTCTGTGATGGAAGTAGCTGAGGTCTTACTCCAGGACGCGGGTGACAAGATAAACGGGACAGCCCAGCAGTGACCGCCATGAAAAGAAGTGCGCCATCATCATCATTGTAAGTGCGATGAAGGCTGGGTAATCTTCATCATCAGTTCGATGAAAGAGAGGCTACCAGTCCGATGATGGTTGGACTATTCGTCGTAAGGATGATGAAGCGGGCACCGCTGGGCTGTTTCGTTTATTTTGTCACCCGCGTGTCCAGGTCTGACGGACTGAGATCCCTTTCATCCTTCTCGACAAGAACAATGTGTGGTGATCCTTTGTCTGGATCTATGACGCAAGATATTATCATCAGGAATTGGCGACGATACACAGGATCCGCAAGCCAGGCCAACTACTTTCCTCTCGGGCAGAACCGGCATTCGTTTGCTACTCCGATGAAATTGCAGAATATGGACGTATTGGATTCACCAGGTCTCGCTCCTGGTCCAGATATACCGATTCAAATATCGATAACGCCAAGCATCCTGTCCAAAACAACCGAGCTATGCCTCGACAAAAACCTCCTCTATGCAAAGCAGAAAAGGAAAGACATCATCGTGATGGCTGACGCAGCCACAGCAGCCTCGCGGCTCATGGTCTAATATATGGGGGCCAAGGTTCGCACGACAAATATCCACCCAAGTGCTCAAGATGTTTAGAGAATGGAAAGAGAAACGAAAGACCAGCCACCAGCAGCTAGTCAGAGGAGATAGCCCTTGACGGGGCTTCCAAGTCCGGGGGCCCGTCGTACGGGATCGATGTTACTAGGCTTTGCTCCTCGTTAATAGGAGAAATGCTAGGCACCGGAATTCCTTCCACATCTGGATCGGCCTCTTCGTCGATAGGCTCGTCGTGATCCATCCGACCTCGACCCTCTTGCATCCAAAGGCACTCAATGGCACCGATTACGCAGACCAGCGCGCTCGACCACCAAGCGAGGCCGGAACAGCCCCAGCGCAAACCCACCGAGTGGATCAGGCCCGAAAGCGTGGGTCCAAACGCACGGGACAAACTCGCCGTCGAGGCCGCGACTCCATTGATGGCGCCGAGCACCAGCATCGACGGGGCCGAGTTGGTTAACAAGATCGCGTTGGACGGGTAGGCCAGCACCTGAGACGTCACCTTAACCAGCAAGCAGACTGCCAAACCCGTCATCCGCAACTGGCGCGGAAGCAGGACCAGGTACGGCACCAGGACATAGAGCAGTGGCCAGGCAATGGTGATGGTCCGAAAGACGGCCAGGCTACCGAAGTGCCGCACCACCATGGGAAAGAGAAAGAGCTGGGCGATCATGGAGTACGCTCCTTGGAAGGACATGATGAGCCCGATGGTCTTGGTTGGCAGAGCGAAGCCACCAACAAACATGAAGGGCAGAACTGCAGGTTTGTTGGACTCGGGCGTGCTCAGCATCACCGGCATGAGCTGTTCGAAGGTGATGGTGTGGCTGCCGCTCATGTTAGTAGTGTTCTAATTGGGAAGCAAACAAGGTGCTTTACTAAGCAAGCAAGCCGTAACCGACAATATTCAAGATCACCTGCTTGGTGAAGGCTTTCTGGACAGATGGTTTGGGCGGACGGGTCTTGGACGGACGGGGGTTGGACGATTTGGCAGATGAGACCTTCGTTGTCTCTTCCCGGGAAACATCAGAAAAGGATGGCCGTGGAGAGCTCTCCGTTGATTGGTAGTCGGGGGGTGGGTCATCGACCTCGTCCAGCAGCGAGCGGGATTCAGGGAGGTTCGCCTCGCTCGCCTTCGAAAAGGTTGCATGGTCATGGCCTGTCTGACGTTGCAGCCAACCTGACAACCACCTGCCTGCCTCCAACCCACAGTCTTTCCGGAACTTCTTCTCCTGATGCGTCTCCTCGAGGAAAAGGATGCCAATGATCACGCCGCATGCCAAGATAATTGTACAGATCAGGTTCGGCAGAAGGTACGGGAAGCGGTCGAAAAGAGTGCCCCGTGCGAAGATGGTCGGATAGTTACGGCACGGGTCGGCGAGGGCACCACCAAGAGCAGGACCAATGATGGAGCTATCAACGTCAGGAACCAGCAAGACGCCCAGTGAGTTTTAGAGGTACATACCCTAGACACCAGATGAACGGCATGACGGCGTATGCACGAGCTACCAACGGAAATCATCAGCCAGCTACCGGATCAGTCAGATGCCAGACAACTTACGCTGGTGTTCTTTGACTGTAATCATTTCTGCCACGGTGGTCTGCAAGACGCCAATATTCCTATTCAATCGCTCGTTAACAAGGGGCCCAACTTCCAAAGACTGGCCACCAACGCACCCATTCAGCAGGCCGCCCAGTGCTCGGGCGAGAAGAGCCACCGGCAGGCTTCGAGCAAACCCAAAGATAAGCATGCTGAGACCGGTCCCGGCCAGACCGGTAATCAGCACTGGCTTGCGACCAATCTTGTCACTCAGGCGGCCCCAAAGTACTCCAGTCGAAAATTCGGCAAAGGCGAACGCGGAGGTGACCATGCCGGCATAGATGGCGATCAGGCGTTGATCCTCGGTGATGTGGAAGGACAAGATCATGTAGTAGATGTAGGGGAAGATGGACATGAAGGCAATGGGTTCGCAGATGCGGCAGACGGCTGGTGATCGGTCAGTTACGCTTCTCTATTGATCACGAGCGGATTGACTGACCCAAGATGAACATCTGGCGCACAGGGAAAGGGACGGAGCCTGAGGCATCGCGCCTCTGTCGTCCCAACGACATCCTGAAGGACAAGGCACGGTCGTCGGGAGTGGTGAGGTAGGTAAGGCAAGGTCCCTCTTTACGCTCAGCTCACAGCTCAAGCTAGGAACCAGTCGACTGCAGATCTGGACGATAGAGACAGACTGGTGATCCCGTGCGCCAGGCCGGATCCCCCAGGGGTGTTGGCGAGGCTTTTAAACCGCGGTCAGAGCGCACGGCGGTGCACGATCCGACGACAGGCGTTGGGCATGACGTTTGCCTTGCCAGGCGCACGAGGCGACGAAAACGAAAGGCGGTGGGGCTACAGCCGCGCTGGATCGAGGCTCGCGACGGGACCTGGACCAATCGCGGGACAGCGTGTCAGTCGGCGTGCTGGTGTTGCGGAGGGTCTGTTGGACGCCCTGAACGTCAGCCGCTCTGCACGTCGAACACGTCCACGCTCGAGCCCCCTTCCACGACAGCTTCACGGACGAGATCATTTGCCTGGGACAACGCACGACGAGTGATAGGGTGATGAGTGATGGACGATGCAGGTGGCACCGTGCCGGAGCAAACGGATCCGGAGGAACGCACACCACCGAACGCCCAATTGAAAACCAAGAGCCAGGAATCGATCACGGCTGGAGTGTTTTAAGGCGGAGGGTGGCACGACCAAAAGAGCAAGGGAGGCTTGGACACGCTTGGAAACGCCGGCGTTGGATCGTAGGACGACGAAACAGTATGTCTCAGAGGGGCCAGGCCACGAGGTGGTTAAGAAGTAGCAGAAGGAGTGAAACAGAAAATGAAGGAAGCAAAGGATGATGAGGAAGAGCGGTGGAAGGCAGGACCGAGGCAACGAGGAATTGACCATGGACAAACCGTGGGTCGACGTTGTGACCATACCTTTATGGGCGGTCCATCCTGGGGAAGCGTTGGTCGCCGCCGTGCCATGCGACTTGTCGAAGTTAATCGACGCCTGGTTGTGAACGCGACTGACGATGGAAGGTTGCGGAACCTGAGGCGATGTCCGAGGGCCTAAACGGTGCTCCGGCTCCTTCGTCACTGACGACGAGACCGAGTTTGATATCAAAGTTGGTTCCTTCGGCCATCTGCCGGCAAGGCCATTGAATCAACCGTCACTGGCTTCTTCCTCCTCCTTCTCCATTCCCCCCTTCCCCCTTCTCTCTCGTCTCTGCCGCCATCATGATGCCGACAGGGTCAGTGCCCCAGTTGGCCATGCCGCTGCTGGCCGGTCCCCTTGGGCCCTGCTCCGACTTTCTACTGGCGCGCACCACGTTGGCTCGCGTGTTTCCGTTCGACCAGGCGGTGACGGCAGGACCCAACTTCCAGGCCAACCAACGCCGGCCTTCGCTGCGCCGAACGGCGCCGAATGCTCCGGGAGCCTTGCACTGGTCCGGCCCGTCTCACGTTCGTCCAGGGCCGCCGCCGGGGGGATGGACATGCACCTGGATGGTGCGGCATCGCATGGGGGAACGGTCCTTGTGTGTTCCGGACGTCGGAAGAGGGGAGAACGAGCGCAGAAAGACAGAAAAGACGGCGAGCCAGGGAAGGGAGAACCGTCGACGGGCAAAAGCAACCGGCTGCTTTTCCTTTTCCATTTCCTCTCCCAGCGGCTTGGATTGCGGATTGTTGGTAAATCTCACCAATGACCATCGAGCATCGACACCTAATTCGGTCTTCCGCGCTGCGTGGCTATCCGTTCAACCCTAAATCCGTTTCCCGAAATTTGCCCCACCTCTCCCCCTTCGACCACGCTATGTTTATTGTCTGAATTTGTCTGAATTTTTCCTTCTTCATCCCGGGGAGACGGCCCTGGATGCCTGAGGGTTCTGCCGCCCCTCGACCGAATCGAATGATCGGTTTTCCGCCCCACTCCAAGGGGGCCTCGAAAAGTACCGAGTACCGCGAGCTTGTGACGGTGTTGCTGCTGCAGGCCGCGTCCCGAGGAACCACGGCGATGGAAAGTTGCTGCTCCCCCTCTCGTTCTCCCTGTTCGTTTCCCTTCAACCCAATCATGGACGTGATGTCATTGCTTGAAGGCTTACGCGGAACCAAACCAGACCGGCCTGCTCACGGACGCTGGTCCGTGATGGTTTCAGAAACAGTTGGGTCCAAGAGTGTTGGACGATTGTTGGGCATTCTGGTGGGCGGTGCTCAGCGGTATCAGCAGGCGCTGGCCTCATCTTCACCGCCACCAAAGTGCCGGCAGTAGCGGAACACGGTTGACAGCACCGCTCGGGGAATTTCCGGCCTCATTCCTCCCTGCAGCCGTCCGGTCGGCTTTGACCTCGAGCAAAGCCGGCAGCTGACTGCTGGCGTGGTCCTCTCGAAGCGCCCAGGGCGAGCCCTGCACAGCTCGCGTAAGAAAAACCAGCGGCGAATCCTGGGATGCGCAGCACGCTTGGTCTTAGCTGGGTATGGCGCATCGCCATCGACCGTTTGCCTCCTCCATCCCCCCTGGGCCTAAACATCCTCCGAGACACCCCACCAGCGCAACACCGCGCCGCGCCGCGTCGCGTAGCGGCCGGACGGCCCGAGTCGGACGGCGATGGCCAAGCTAGGGGATCCGGGAGCGCCGGACCAGGTTCAGCGTCCGTTTTCACGCACCACAACCGTCCTTGCGACCCATTTGCCAGCATGAGTGCTTCGGGCGCAAATGAATCGTCGTCGCTGTCGTTTTCGGCGCGTTGTCGCATTCCCCCCCGCGGGGAACGCGTAAATGACCCCAACCACTTTACGCGTGCCGATACCGTGGGATGACTCAGCGGCCGACCAGCATCGGCCGTTCTCTCTCAACCCCATTCGCTCGAATTACACAGCTACGTCCAGAAGGGCACCGCTGCAGAACAAGAGGTGGTGGTACGAACAAACAACAGCGCAGTTCATTGGAGCCTGGAGCCTGGAGCCAGACATCGATCGTTCTCCCGGAACTTTCGGGCCGATTTGCCTTGCGCGCGGACATCTGGCACTTGGCTCGAAAGAGATCACAGCAGATGATGATCGACAACTGGTCGCCGGCGCGAGCGGAAGAGAGAAAAACTTGGAAAGCAAATCGCGGGATGGTCAGCTCACCAAGCATGAGACCTCTCTACGAGTGGGATGCTGTTTTCGACGCCCCATTCGTGCTTGAGGCTTGCATCCGAGGGCGGTTCCTTTCTGGTCTCTCGCCCGCTCCCTCTCAGGACGCATCACGACTCCTCAGATATCGCTCACCGTCCAACAGCTGCTGGACGAGGACATCAACTCCGTCCCGTTCGCCCGTCTCCAACAAGAACCATCACGTGGTCGTTGAGGACGCCGAGGAGCTGGTTCCGATCGCAAGCAGACTTTCTCGACCCGCCCTGCTCGGCTGCAACCCTATCGCAAACGGGGGTGGGGTCGTCAGGACGTGGGCGTTGGATGTGGATGATTGGAAACATGGGGCCATGTTTGAAAGGCATCGGGCATGACACGGTCATGACCAGCATGTGAAGAGAGCGCGTCGTCTAGGGCTCCTGACTGGGAAGACGTCCCAATCGATGACCGGTAACGACATATCCATTTCGGTCGTCGACGGGCGCCTCACCACGACCAAGACATCAGTCTTCTCGAGCAGATCGGCATCGCCCGCGCAACGGCATGGCACGGCATGACCCTCGCATTCGCGCCGACCGTTTGCTCACCGCTCCTTTTGAGGCATCCCGGCCCAACTTAAGGCGGTTTTTTTTTTTTTT
>QQTW01000172.1_pt1 | contig 37314 bp, 39 predicted proteins | sample 1904831 | NCBI WGS metagenome assembly QQTW01 (sample SAMN09435610, study PRJNA476489) | Subsurface metagenome, whole genome shotgun sequencing project.
GTTTTAGCCAAGCAAGCAGTCCATTGTTTCGTCGAACATCTGAACCGTTCATTCCATCTTTGCATACACGATGGAGGTAGGCCCCCGGTTCGGCTGATCCACGACGCTACCAAACCGACGACGTCCGACGATTTCGTGACCACTTCATTCAAACCATGGCCATTTTTTCGTCGAACATGGGGCTGTCATCCATCATCGCAGCTACGACGAAGGTCATTCATCCAGGACTTTTGATGTATTTCTCTTGAACAGTCCTCAGATCAGTAGATTATAGCTATGTTTATTTCAAAAGTGTTGAGTTTCGTCATCCTTCGTCGTGATTGTGACGAAGGTTCCTCGTCCAATTTCAAACCATGGTCAATTTTTCATCGAACATCGGGCAGTCATCCATCATCGCAGCTGCGACGAAGGTTGTCCATTCGGAACTTTTGATGTCTTTCTCTCGATTATACGTAGCTTAGTACGTTCTAGCTATGTTTACTTCAGAAGTGTTGAGTTACGTCATCCTTCGTCGTGAGTGTGACGAAGGTTCGTTCGTTCGAGCTACAGTACCAGTACCAGGACTAGCATCTCGTCGAACAGACGGATGGAAGGACGGATGTCAACGCCTCGATTCTTCAATGAAGGTGATAGATACTACATACGGCAATAGGGTCAAGATGCTTCAATCACTCTACTACTACTCATCCACCCTACTTCAGAGAAATCACCAAATCCAGGAAATCGTCCTTCAGCCACCGTACCATTACCAGAAGACCTTGAGTATCAAAGAAACTCGCTTAGTTACATATTGTCGTGGGATCGCTAGCTAGCGGCTTCATTGGAAATCTATCTAGCGTAGACAAACCCTTCATAGAGATCAGAAATGACCCTGACGGTTTGTTTGTACGTTAGCCACGTTCCATCCATCTACGGTATTAGTTCTACTATGTAGTGCTAATCAATCACAAACACCGTTGAACTAACTACTGACGAAGAGTGGACATGGCTGTCATCCATCAGATCAGCGATGATTGGTTTACCCACGGATACATATCATCTGTTGATAAAGATGGAACGGTACGGTACGCTTCAAGGTCCCTAACCCACGCAAGTACCGTAACAAAACAGCAGCTCAGCAGTAACCGTTCCATTACCCACCCTTACGATGAAAGGATCGTCGCCCCCCTTGCAGCAAAGAGGCTTTCTTTCCGTCACGCTTACAATGACGGAGCATCATCTATTCTATGTGATGAAGCCATCACAGAGATGGTGGCGATATAGCCTACCTCCCTTTCATCAGACTCATGATGAAGATTACCTAGCTCTACCCAACTTTCGTCACAAGGATGATGATATGGCTAGCTGGCTGGCACGGCCGGCTACTCTTCATCGGAATCGCGGTTGAGGTTAAAGTAATCACCATTGTCATTGTGGTGAAGCGAAGGTTAAGATCAGTCTACTCACTTAAGCTCTTCCATTCAACGTTCTACTAGAATCTACCCTCTTTACGCTACGCTACGCTACATCCTCTCTTCTCCTTGATTTACTTCTCCACCATCACCACCGTTCTCCTTCCCATCTTCACCACTTCCCTGTTCACCCTCATGGTCACCCTCACGCTTATCACCCGTCCCATCAAACCCCGTTGTCTCCCACGGCGGAGGCGTCGAGTTCGAAGACTCACCACCACCATTACCACCATTACCACCACCAAAATCAGTCGGCTTCTTCTCCTCCATCTCTTTCATCTCTTTCATCTCACCAGTCTCAGCCACAGTCACAACCTGAGTTCCCACAGGAGCGGGAGGACTCGGCGGGGTAACTCCGCCCCATTGAACCTCCGTCGAATCCTCACTTGAAGCGCGCTCGCGTCGAATTCCATTTCCTTCTCCCTGTGATCCAACCCGATTGATTTCCACCATCTCTTCGGTAGTATTGAGTTCCCCTCCATCATGGATGTGATCAACCCCACCTTCGTATCGTTGTCGTTGCTCTGCTTCTTCCTGGTGGTATTGACCTTGAAGCTCTCGGGCGAAGGTGGCGTTGTCTTTTTGGACGAATGTCTTCATTATATTTTATTAACATCAGCATCGTGCCATCAATCAATTGGAATTAAAGGGAAGATTTGGTAGGAAGATTGGGTGGTGATGGATGGAGGAAAGCAATGAGTATAACCAAGTGAATGAAATTTGTGGAAGAAAGAAATGGGGACTATAGTCGTAATACACACCTTCAATGCAGTAGGTAATTCACTCATATATATCTGATCCATCGCTTTCCGATTGGCATACACCAGCAACACATTCCCCATACCTTCCTGCTGGGCGGCAAGCAAGACGTCATCTTCTGAAACCTTCTGCTTGGAGACACGGCAATTAGCTTCTTTGTCTCCATCTCGTGGGCGTTGACGGTGCTTGTTATCAGCACCACCACTATGACCGTCGTTCTCGGTCGTAGGGGTGGGGGTGGTGGAGGTATTGTTCGTGGTAGCTGTGCGGCGGCGTCTCTTGCTGTATTGGGCTCGCACTCGGCCCGTTCGAGATTTACGCCCTCGACCGCCACCACTGACACCACGGTTGTGGCTGGAGTTGCTGTTGTTGCCGCTTTTGCCACCGCCGCAACCTCCCGCTGCCCTTGCTTTGGAGTTTCCAGGCACAGGACGACATCTAGGAAAAGACGAAGGAAAGGATGACGAGAAACAAGGAGAGGAGATTACTGCTTTACTTGCCATCTTGGTTACGACCGGCTTGGACGGATCGTCCGTCGGCGCGTAGCTGATTCGCCACCATTGATATCGCTGGACTCGCTCCAAGTCGCCCGTCTGTCCTCCCATGATGACATCCTCGCCCTTGATGGGATTGAGAACGTAGGTGATATGCGGCTCGGTGCTCACGCCTCGCAGGGTGAATCCATGTTGGGGTTGGGCCGTGACGTCGTCCGTCTGATCGGTAAACAGGTTCGCCATCTCGCGGAGCTGTTCCTTTGCCTGTTGTTTCTGCTCCTCGAGTTCTATTTGCATTTCGTTTGCGTATCAGTTGTATTCGCCCGCGCTTATACTGCTCATCGCACTTACGTTGTATCTTCGCATCAATCTTGTCCGAGATAGCTGTCAACTTCCGTGCCAAGTGTAACTTCTTCAGTTTCGATGTTATCCCGTTGACATTATGATTGCTGTCGTTCTTGACAGCCGACTTGGACGACTTGTCCAAGTAGTTGACCGACGTCGACAGCAACTTCTTCGGGTCCACGGATGTGCCGTCCGGCAGCGAAGCTCGACTCAAAACCTCCACCTTCTTGTTGATATCTTTCAACACCTGCATCGTCTCGGCTCGGATGCGGCGAATCTGCTGCGCCATCTCGAGGTTCGCCTTCATATACCGATCCGGATACCAGATGAAGGGGACTTCAACATTGCGTGGTAGCGGACGTCCGCGGCCGTCAAACCGACCGATTCGGATCATGAAGATGTCTCCCACGTGCTCCAGATACGCCATGGTCTTGTCATTCAGCACGGGCCGCTCCCAGATGATGTCGTCCACAGCTTGGTAGAGCGTCTGGGAGTCTCCCTCGTCACTGTCATCCAGTCTGACGTCGAGCACGGTGAACGTTTGACGGGCCAGCTCATGCTTGGTCTCCGCCTCGATCTTCACACCCAGCGAGATGAACGCCTCACTCAGCTCCTGATCCTCCGTCTTTCGCGACACCGCATCCTGCCACAGGCCGAGGAATCTCCCCACCACAATGTCGACGTCCTTCTCTCGGACCAGATCAAGCTTGATCAACCCTTCGATGCCGCCATATGATCGCTCGGTCGCGTCGAGAAAGGCCATGAGACGCTGGGTCTCGAAGATGATGTCGTTGTAGTCAGACATTTCCCTTCCCACAACACTCCCCACGCTCGCCCGCCCGATGTCCGCCAGGTTGGTGCCGTTGCTCCACCAGTCGTCGGTGTGCAGGTAGTTGGCCATGGTGTGGCCGGAACACAGCAGCGCTTGTCTGGCCAGCGGGATGGCGTGGAGGATGGTCAGTAAGGGGGCCAGGTATGGGGCCGACGCGGTCGGCTTGAGAAACGCCGGCTGCTCTCTGTCGAGCTTCCTCTCCATCGGGACTGGATCGAGGATGATGTCGTGCGTCGAGGATCGACGCGTCAACGACCACCGGTTCGTCTCGTAGTGGTCTCGCCGGGCTGGCCCGAAATGGGCCTCTTGCGTGTTGGTCACGCCACTCTCCTGGGCCCCGATGTCATGCATAGACAACTCCATGGCGCGTCGGATGTCGTCGTCTTCACGATCGTGGGCGGCGTTGAAGCTGCTGGCTGGGTCCGCCGCTGCGTGCTCCGCCGTTAGATCGATCAGGCGTGATCCGTCAACACGCGACGGCGGACGAGAAGGTGCCCCGAAAATATGGGGTTGAAGATGGTTCGGTTGCCCCGTATTTGCTGCTACGTCCACAGTCAGCTATACAACGTTGTTATCCAAAACGAGTGATATTCTCATACGGGCGGAGTCTTGACCTCCGTCGTTCGTGCGATCGGATTGAAATGGGCGTTCGTCCCAGACGTCGTTGGTCTGATGCTACTCCTTCGTCAACAAGAGTTGCGTGTGCGCCGACTATCATCCGTCGTCTGACATACCTGGAGCTCCAACGGGTTTGTGGGCGTCTCAAAGATCGCCTCTACTGTCCGCTGGAGGTCGTTGCCGTTCGCCTAACAACGTGGATGAATATATTAGTATATATAGTGATGAATAAAGGTGATGAACAGGTGTTGGAAAAGGTGCGCGGATGAGTATATACACTTATGAATAAAGGTTGTGGACAGGGTTATGAGAGAGGTGGGTGGATGAGGTTGAAAGGTGTAGAGTCTGACCTGCAGTCGACTGATTGCCTCGCTCCGACTGGACGCCAGTCCCATTGCGATCAGCTGCTCGATGGTGTCTTCACTAGGGTGTGACCCCATGGTGACGGTGTTTTGACGACTCAGCGCCGACTCAGCGCGCGGATGTAGGTAGACGGTGAGGGTCGACCGCAGGCTTCTCTGGTACTGCTATCTTCCGGACTAGGACGAAAACACAAACGTCTGATCTGGATGTAGGATCGATGGACTGAGGGTGCAGCTTGGATGTCGTATGGGTTAACGGGAGCGTGATCGATACGTGTATGAGGCGGTCGGAGGTAAACAGATCCTAGCAAACAGCGTCTATGTTATGGTGTTTTACCATCACCGGCAAACTCCACCAGGTGCACGTCAACGAAGCTCCATGGAGCTCTAGCTCCGTAAGGCTGCAGCATCCGAGCTCCGTCATTGGTGGGGGCGGGGCGCATGTATTACTATCATGAGACATTAGCACCGCGACGTTGAATGAAGATATGGATTACGACTTTAGCTACACGGCCAGCGTGTAGGCGTTGGACCAGCGGCACGTTTGAACTGCCCAACGACAACGACCCATGGCACTTCCAGGAAGGCCACCGTTGATCCCGAAAGGTGATACAAGGAATAGTCTAAAAACGTAAGCTAGTAACGCCGTTAATTTCTAGCAACCCCGAGTGGTCTATTCAGCTTCGTCACCTATCCATCAAAGTCAACATAAATGGAATCCAGGGTGTCAGAGCGGTGGAATGAGTGTCACTGGAGGAGGTGTTGCTGTCATCATCAGGTCGATGAAGGAGATTCTGTCATCATCGGTGTAATGAAGAGACGTTGGCATGTCGTCAGTATCATCGAGGAACTGCGGTCATCGTCAGTCTGATGAAGGACTTCTTTCGGTCTCAGGTAGTTCAACAGAGGAAAGCGTCTACCTTTATTATCAATCTGATCAGAAAATAAAATGGTATTGTCAGTATGATGAATTTCGGTCCTAAACTCGTAGTTGTTAGGTGACGAACTGCCCGTTGTGGGTATCCTTGTGTTATGGTACAGATGTCTACCAGGACACTTAACCTCAAGCCACAATACTACAGACGATAAGGCCGATTAGTGAACGCAACCAGTATTTTGCTAGACTTCGCCTGTAGCAATATCCGGTAATTAAGAATTAAACACTGTAGATGAATTACCAAACCGCCATGTTGCAGAGACTTCACGCCTCGGCCACCCAGACTCATTGACGGAGAGCTGGCCATTCCTTGCTTGCGATGTTTACAGACGTAAAGCAAGGTCTAGTAGTTACTTATCAGTCTTCTTCCAGCAAATATGAAGTTATATCTTAGATTCGATCAATGAAGCAGTGAAATAGTCTAAGAAGGGTAATCCAATGCATGGAAAGGCCGACCTGACCGAGCAGAGCGAGGCATGACGCCAGTAATGCTGCTAATATATGAATGCAAAATAAAGGAAGAAGTTAAGGGTAGTTAAACAAAAACGAATGCCGCGACGCTAAGAGCAAGAATAGTCAACGGCCGCCCAACTGGCAAAGGAAAAGAGGTGCGTGTCGCAATCTTGAGAGGCTACTCAAGAGCCCTCGAGAGAGTAGAGCATGCCAAGAGCCTAGACCGTCAACTGTCGACATCAACCATCGAGGTCGACAAGCTGGGTCGATTGCCAGGCTTTCTTCGCCGCCTCGGCTAAGGCGTCATAGTCCCCGCTCATTTCGCACATGTGACGAAACACGCTCTCTTCATTCTGGAGTAGATTCCACGGATGGTCGAATTCCTTGACTTCGCCTTTCTCCAGCAGCAACACCTTGTCGTAGTCGATGATAGTCTGGAGTCGATGGGCGATGGTGATGGTGGTGCTCTGCAGCTCGCGAATCGTGCCTTGGATCTTGGCATCCGTGCTGTAGTCGATGGACGCAGTCGCTTCGTCCATCAGAATGACGCGTGGTTCCTTGAGCATGGCCCGTGCGAGACATAGCAGCTGCTTTTGACCTTGTGAAAGATTATTGCCGGACTCAGTCACGGACGACGACAGATCGAGGAAGATGTTCTTGTTGGCTGGAGTGGACGGTCGAGTTAGTGTCCCTGCTGTGCTAGGTCGGGTGCTGCTGGGTCCCGAGGAGTCAATCAATCGCACTCGTCGCAGCGCGGCAAAGATCTCCCCATCCGTAAACAGGCCGAAAGGATCCAGATTGCTGCGGATGGTCCCCGTGAAAAGGGTAGGATCTAGTTACGTGAGCATATTCCACCGGGAACACCAGGCTGTTCCTTGACATACCTTGAGGTACGATCGTGATGGACTCCCGCAGATCCTGGAGTCCGATCGAGCCAATGTCAACGTTGTCAATCAAGATCTTCCCCTCCTCTGCCTCCAATCCTCGGAAGAGCGCCAGCGCCAACGAACTCTTTCCAGCACCGGTTCGGCCGACAATCCCTACTTTCTCGAGGGGTTGAATCTTGAAGCTGACGTGTCTCAGCACTGGATCCAGGTCACTTCGATACCGCGTGGTGTAGTCGATAAACTCGACCGATCCTTCGCTGGGCCAGTTTGATGGTGGACGCGTTTCGGGTATGACTGCCTGCGCTTCTTGCTCCACCTCGAGATACTCCTTGATTCGCTCTACGCTAAGAAAAGTGAGCGAGGACATCCGTTTTTGAGAAGTCAGAACTTACGAATTCATGTTTTGTTCATTGACCGAGTAGAGCCGCACGAGCCAGAGCACGTTCTCGGTGAAGGTGACCGCATACGTCAACGATAGCCCAGCCGCACCGGGATCGATGTTGCGAGCGTTGAGCACCACAAAGCATCCAGCAAAGAAAGAGACCAGCGCCCCCGCAATGTCGATTCGGAACGCCAGCCATCTATTAGTCGCCCATAAGAAATAGAACGGTCGATGATGCATGTTCACCCGGTGCAGATTCTCCCGAATAAACCGGCGCTCGTCACCGTACGCGCGAATGGTGGTGATGCCCGTAAGCGTCTCGCCGAAGTGTTGGTACAATGGACTGCGCTGGACCGACTCCAAGCGCTTGAGGTCCCTCGAGGATCGGATGTAGAACGTCCCAATGGAGATGTACACCACCGTGATGAACACCGCCGCGATCAGAAATCCCGGCGTGATCGCGGAGATGAGGATGACAATAGTAATGACCGATGCCAGGCAGCTGAGCACGCTGAGCGCGATGGGAGCCACCTCTTGATCGATGGCCTCGACGTCTTTCGAGAACCGATTCATGATCTGCCCAAGAGGGGTGGAGTCGAAAAAGCTGAACTTCGCCCGAGTCAGTGATTCCACCAGTCGACGATGAATCCTCCTTGATGCTGCCAGCGAACCCCAGAACAGCGCTCCTTCACGGGTCACCGAGACGATCATGTAGGCCATCACAAGCAGCGCGTAGACGGTTAAATAGTACGCAATATTCGGTTCGGACCGGGAGTCGTCGGTTGATGATGCGCGGAATCGGGCACCGGACGAGCCAAGATGGACGTTCCACAGACACGATCCGCTCGCGATGCATCCCGGCGTGACCAAACGGTGGAATTTGTTGAGGTATGTGAGCGGTTGAGGGGTAGCGTCGCTCGCCGATCGAACCTCGATATCATGATAGGAGTTGGCCCACTCTCGGATCCAGACGTTGGTCGCGACCGACGAGAGCTGCTGAGCGGCGAAGATGGCTAGTGCTCCAATCCAGTAGTACCACGGTCCCATGGCAGTGAGAAACAACTTGATGATGGACCATTTGACTCGTCCCACTGCGACTCCTTCCGTGCGATCAGGATCGTCCACTGCATCGCCCGAATCGACCGGCTTCTTCCCGTTCGCAACGGCTCCATTCGCGGAGCCGTTGGCCGTCCCATTGGCCGTCAGCACTTTCAAGGCATCTTCCGCTAGCGGGGCTTTGGACTGAGATCGTAAATGCAGTCGCGAATTGGCTGTTGAGCCCGGTTTCGACTTTTGCAAATCGTCACCTAGTACACCCGAAGCGATGACCTCCTCGGGTGGGCCTTGTGCCGTCACTCTGCCGTTGTCGAGGTAGATGACGTAGTGCGACTGGGGCACACACAGGCCGACGTTGTGGGTCACCAGAATGCAGGTCCGGTTGTACATCAACGGGCCCATGATGCAGTGATCGAAAATCCACTTGGCTGTGTGCGAGTCGACAGCGCTGAGACAGTCGTCCAGCAGCACATGGCGCGTATGGGAGTAGAGCGCTCGTGCGAGGGATATTCTCTGCTTCTGGCCACCAGAGAGCGCGATGCCTTTCTCTCCCACTTGCGTCTGGTCACCGGCGTGCAGAATCTCCAGATCGCGTTCCAGTGCGCATGCTCGAATCACATCTTTGTAGCGGGTTTCATCCACCGGACTGGCAAAGAGAATGTTTTGTCGGATGGTGTCGTTGACCAACCAGGCTTGCTGGGCGCAGTAGGCGACCGCCTCGATCAGGCCCGTCTCCGGATCAGGTTTCAAGTCCTCCCGACTGAACCCGCCGGGCAGGGATACTTTTCCATCCAGCAGCGTCATCTCTCCAAGCAAGGCCATCAGCAGCGACGTCTTGCCAGAACCCGTGGGACCCGCAATGATGTTGAGCTCCGCTCGGTGGAAGTTCACGTCAACGTTGCTCAGCGTGAAGGCTTCGTTTTCGTTTTTTTGAACCGACTCGCGCGACCCCCAAGTGCAAGTGACGTGCTGGAGCCCAATTGGTGTTTCGGCGTCTGGGCTGCCGATCGGCTTCAGCTGCTGATACTTTTCCGTCTCTTCCTCGTTTAGGAATTCCTCCACTCGGTCGACGGACACCTTGGACTCCTGAACGTGTGCGAGCATATCGGCCAGTTGGTCCAGCGGGACGCGCAGGATGCTGAACAGCGAGAGGGCCGTGAAGGCCACGGACGGGATCAATTTCTTCTCCTCGATGACGGTATAGATGAAGAAGGTGAAGAAGGCGATAATCAACGGTGCGCCGTACCAGATCGTTGCCGCCAGCGACCAGAGGATGTACCGATTGCGCAGATATTTCAATTCGACTTGCCTCTTCTCGTCCACGATGTGCGCAAAACGCTGTTCCCACGCAAAGAATTTGATGATTCGGATGTTCTGTAAGACCTCGTTGGTGATATGGATGCGGGCGTCGGTGGCGGCCATGATCTTCTTCTGGAAGTGGCTGAAGCCGCGGGCGATCATGATGTTGATGGGTAGCAGGATGATCATGACGCCGATGCCCGCCACGGAGCTCAGGCCCAAGACCCGATACAGCAGCGTGACCGCCAAGATGATCTCGATCGGAGCGGTGGCCCATAGAAAGTGAAGGTACGCGCTGACTTCGGCAACCTTGAACGAGTCCACCGCCATCAGATTGATGATGGTTCCAACATTGGCCTGCGTATCCGCCTTGGTGTCCGTCGGTGACGAGTCCACTGGTTGGGCAGGTTTGGACTTCTTTCGGCGGAAGCAGCTCTTCAGACGCGAGATGAATCCTTCCTGGGTCGTCGTGGCTTGTGCATCTCCTTGACCCAGAACGGTATCGCTGCCACTGGCGACCTTGCGTCGCAATGCTTTGGCATATACCTCGCCCACGATGACCGAGTGCAGGCGGACACAAATCTTGCGCCCGGTCCAGAGCGCTTGACCATCGGACAGGGCCATGATGCATCCGGTAACGAACAGCAGAACGACGTACAGCCACGCGGCGTTGGCGGGTGTGTCATCCGGTCGCTCGACATACTCGAGAATGACCTTGAGCAGCAGCGTCGGCGTAAAGGTGAAGACGCTCGAAAAGAGCGCCCAGCTCGCTTGCACAAGAAACCATGAACGAAAAAACTTGAGCAGGTGCCAGGCGAGCTTCGATGTTTTTCTGGGCAAATGTGAGCCTCGACTAGCATAGATTGATTTCATATCTGAATCCAACGTACTTTAGCTGGCGAAAATCCTGCAAGATCGCAGCCGCCTTGTCTTTCGATGCCAGATCTGGAATGTCCGGTAGCTTCAGATTCTTCTGATATCCGGTCCACACGAGCGAGTCGATCCAGGCGAAGGAGGCTCGCGACAGCAGGCTGGCGACTGGTTCCATTGAAGGCTGTAGTCCGCGATCGTGCTCCAGCACCACACATCGGTTGCCCTTTCTCGTCGTCAGCACGATGAGACCTAAGATCGTGACGAGCACAACATCGCCGATCGTGAGGCCTTGAGCGAGCTTCGAGCGAGGATGGATGATGGCGGATCGGAGCATCACCACCGTAAAGAGCCACTGAAAGCCGTAGAGCGTGGTGGTATGATTCCAGAGTCTCGGATGCGAGTCCCTTGGCCAAGCCGAGAACATCAGGCGCACCGACACCAAGACGAAGATGTAGAGCCATGTCGCGAGACCTGCAATGGCCGCCGGACGCCCGCTGGCACCACCGACTTGCATGACAAGCATGAGTAGATGAATGACCACCTCGGCCCCAACCGCAGCCGTTTCCAGCACCACGAGGGCCACCTCGCCCTTGGGTTTGGCGGCTTCGAAGATGGCTCCATCCTTGGGGCTGATTGTCTGCTGCGAAGGTCGATGCGGTCGGCTGGTTCGTCCTGGAGGCTTTCCTACCGATGGGTACTCTTCCTCATCATCCGAGCTCTCCATCGCCCCATCGGCCTCTGCTCGATGTGGGAATATATCTCCGTTGGGTGACAGAGTTTGATATCCGTCTTGTCGTTTTCGGCGAACCCACCGCTGTCCCACCTGCAGCAACAGCACGATGAGCGAGCCTGCACATGTCAATAGTGGCAGCAAGAGCTGAATGACGCTGAGGATGACCGTCAGCAGAAATCTCAGATAGCTGGGGCTAGCAAAGCACTGACTGAGTCTGAATGCAGTGGCTGAAGTCATCCCGACGCCAGACGGGCCCTGGACAGAGTCCGAACATCCCTCCTGAACTTCACGAGCTCAAGGATGATCCAGCATACCTAGCTTGATTCACTCGATGGTGCGAGCTGGTCGAAGCTATATTGTTGACAACCGGAAATGAGGCGGTGGGGAGTCACTGCGGAACGCTAACTTAGGGCCATCCCAAACTCAGCGTCATCCATCTCGAACCGCGACGAGCCGCGGCTGCCGACAGTGAAGCTGCCCCCATTGGGTGGAGACGTCATGTGCTTTCCGCCCCATTTCGTTTGAGGCTTAGCGCACATTCGTTATCAGATCTGGCGAATGCCAATGAGGCTTATCGGTGCTTAGTCATGCACTAGAATGATGGTATGTGACGAGACCGCCTCGAATTCTGGCAAGCGCACGACGGTGCGACGTTGCACCAGCGCCCCATACCGGCGCAAGTGTGGCAGGGCTGATGCTTCCCCGACGTGTCAGCTGTCAGCCTGATGCCGATATATTGACAAGGCGGAGGGACCTGCGTGCGCCAAGTGATTAGGCGACATATTGAACCCAGACGCCATCAGCGAGTCTGGCGTGCCAGATTGGCAGTTGGGCGTTGAGAGCATATCAAACCTCGTGCATGTTTACGGTACTAACATGGAGCTAAGACTTATAGACTCTTATCGTTGATCGATGAGGATTGAATGATGTGGTTTGCACCAGTATAATTTAGGTAGCTCTAGTGCGAATATTAGTCGTAGCATAACAAGTAATGCAAAGATCAAGTGCCCATTGTGACACGATTTGTGCCCAGATGAGATGCTGTGCGTCTTTCAATCTCAACTTAGCTTGGGATGCCCAGCTGAAAAATGGCATAGGATTTACACCGGATAGATTATATTCTACAGCAGTTAAAGGAAGAGATATCATACGCTCTTGCCTTTGGACTCCTTCAACACCAAGCATGATGCTTCAGCTCCCGACAATCATCGCGGAGCGGCAACAGGATGCCAAGCACTAAGTTTCGGCTCGGTCCTAGCCAACGTGTCAACTTTACAAGTGTACACCAGTAATGTGTCTTACTCACGTATTGTAGGGAGTATATCTCGCTCTGGTGGCGGTCATGGTCGGCCGATGTTCTTTGATCTCCCATGGCCGAACCCCCGTTTGAAGAATGGGATCTTCAGAGGGGGGCTTATCAACCATGTAAGATATCCAGGCATGCCTTGATATCATGATTAGCGCAGCGAATTGGATAGCTTCAGTGACATGACGTACCACCCTGGCTCTATCTGGGATCTGAATATCAAAGTCAACATTGTAATGTACAAAGCACCGGGAAATCATAGAAAGTCGTACGGATCAAATTCTTTATTGACATAATCTACCCATCGAGTTCTCACTAAAACCATACGTTAACGAAACACAATGATGAGCGAAGCTGTGGATGATCTTACATGGAAGTTCCTCCTCGAGATTCTCGAAATACTTGTTCCCATAGCGGTCCTTGGCAATCAAGGTGCCGGCTTTGGTATCTCCTGTAGATAGATACATTAGAGAAACGTCAAAGATTCATGAACAACTGAGTCTTACCGATGTACTAGTGTCAAGTAGAGATGGGTAAGCAAATCCGATACCGGAGATCATCATCGGTCCATTGACGCCTCACCTGCATCTGATGGGCATACTCCTAGAACAGCAAAACTGATCAGTAACCTGTACGCATTCTCATGATTGAAATCCAACCTTGAGCCCGATCCTACGTAGATTTCTTAGGGTTCGTGAGATAGTAGACATCTTGACCACAACTTGTAAGGTCTCACGAGAATGGCCTTGAGAGTTCGTTTGACCCGAGAGGGTCGTCGGTCATGGCTCGTCGTTCAATGTTGCTTACATAAGCACTGATCATCTTCTGCTGAGAGCTACGGAGTTACTCAAGCACCAAAGGCTCCGATCCGAGCTCTGCATCATCCGGAGCATGATAGCTGGGCGCATCCCCAGATGCTGGTTCTACAGCTCGCGATCCATCAAGCGGTCCTCACTTCACCGATTTACTCATCGTCGCTACACGTCGACGGCCGCTCATACAGCACCTGTGCATCCACCATCATCACCGTCGCCCTTGTCAGCATTCGCAGGTCTGCAAGATGATCTGGACAAGCTCTCCCCGCGCTTTGCGATTCGAGCATCGCAGATTCAAATCATTCAGACGCCCAAGGACTTCTACGAAACCCTGAAAGTATGTCACGTAAACTGAAATCATTGCAATATATATATATATATATATCGACTAATCTTTACATAGTCTAAGATATTGACTGCTCGACGTCGAATATACCTGTCGACTTTATACGTTGGCAAGAATGAACATGAATTAGTTCGACTTCTTATCTTCATTCACTGATATATTGCGAGTGATTGATTAATGTTTTAATCCCAGGTTGCTACCATCCGTCATGCACTGTCCCAGAATCCAGAGTTGAAAGTCTCCATTCTTACGGACGCCTTGCGCGGAACTCGAGAGACGCCGGAGCCATCATGCGCCAGCTTACTGGTGCCGTTGGTTGCCGAATTCGGTGCGCATCGAGTGGAGATTCGCATGTATCATACCCCGAACTTGACCGGAATTCGGAAGAGAATTATTCCAAGACGGATCAACGAGGGATGGGGTCTGCAGCACATGAAGCTGTATGGGATGGACGATGAGTTGATTATATCTGGGTGTGAGATCCTCATTTACCACCGTTTTCTTTCGGCTCGTCTCGGCTAATGTGTGTATCAATCAGCGCCAATCTCTCGAGTGACTATTTCACCAATCGACAGGACCGATATCACCTAATCAGTTCCCAGTGTGTGACGGACTATTTTGCATCCATCCACCATGCAGTGGGCGCATTGAGCTACCTCGTGGAGCCTGATCCAGTCGACAGAGCGGCATATCATCTACGATGGCTCGAGTCCAACCCCGCTCGATCACCGCTCGAGGACCCGAAAGGGTTCATGGCTAGCGCAGGCACCCTCCTCAATCCCTTGATTCGACCCGCCCTTCCTCCCACCACCGCCACCGCCACTCAAAATTCTCCGGACTCCACCCAAGAGACCATCCTCTACCCTCTCGCTCAATTCACGCCCTTGCTCCGACCGGACACCTCCACCGAGTATCCCAGCCTGATGACCGTCCTGCGCCGACTGTCGACCGACTTTGCTGGATCCTCGTGGACGTTCACGGCAGGCTACTTCAACATCCGCCCTGAGCTGCAAGCCTTACTTCTGGCGTCACGCTGTGAACGGGGCGTGGTCGTGACGGCCTCACCGTGGTCCAACGGATTTTTTGGATCCACGGGGATTTCAGGCATGTTGCCATCCGCGTATACCCTTCTCTCACGCCGTTTCCTGGAAGCCGTCCAACGCGCCGGTCTTACTTCCTCGATCCAGCTCAAGGAATGGCGTCGCGGGACGATCGGCCAGCCTGGCGGATGGACCTACCACGCGAAGGGCCTCTGGGTGACGTTACCGCGCGAGGATCATCCGAGTATCACCCTCGTTGGGTCATCCAATTATACCAAACGCAGCTATTCGCTCGATCTGGAAACGAACTTGTTGGTCCTGACGCGGAATCAGGATCTTCAGCGCAGGCTGGGCGCTGAAGAGAATTGGTTGCAGGAACATGCTCGAACGGTCGATCTGGACGAGTTTACCAAGACCGAACGACGAGTTGGTCTGCATGTCCGTGTCGCCATGTGGATCGTGAGTCTCGTTGGGGGAGCATTATAATCCTCTTTTCTTTTTCTTTGCCTTTCCTCTTCCTGTAACACCGGGATTTCATGAATTGAAGATCCTCGAGTATAGCAGCTCGTGGCGTCCCATCCAGAGATCCAGCACAGGCGCTACTTGTCCCGCGTCCTCGACCGGAACGTCCCAATTGGCATCCAAAGCGGCATGAAGGGCCTGTTGAGTGCGAGGGTCCATCAAGATAGCCTGAGCCTGATACGGACCAATAACATTGGCGCGGACCGCAGCGCTGACGATGGCTTTGACGTGGTTGAACAGAAACACATAGGCGGCTTGCTCCTGCGTGAGTTCCATGAGACGGGTCATCACTCCCCACAACGGCGGGAAGTGTGCCGACGGAGGCAGAACGTAACCCCCATCGCTATTATCACCCTGCATCGAGGAAGATAACCATCGACTCAGGACATGAATAGTAGTGCTAGCCTCCATTTTCAAAGTAGCATCGATCCCCTCATAGGTGACATGGCTCCGAAACGAACGATGCCAGATCCCCAGCAGGGCTTTACCCTGGGTGATACTCGCTCGTCGGGCCACTGCGCATGACAAGGACGCGTCAAAGTCGTTGTCCAGCCTGAGGAGATCTCTCGGGGAACGATATCCGGCGAGCACGTACGGAAGAGCGGTCGAAGCCAGCGACGAGAGGGAGAGATGTAGAAAGTGGTTGAAGGATGCAAGATTGCGAGAAGATTGGGGTTGATGCGCGAGGTAGGATTCAAGACCGGAAGAGAAGGCGAATGAACCAAGGGGTAAGGCAGAGTCGGATAGGAGAAGGAGAGCATGCTGGGTGTGGCGGGTGTTGAAGTGTGTTGAAGGAGGCGGTGAGTGTGGCACCCCAATGGGCCGTGAGGAATTCAAGCGACGTCTGGCATCTTCCAGACGCTGTTCGAGATCGACTACCTCATCTTGAAGAGCTTGGTGATCCCCGTTGTCGCTCATCGAGCGAAGAGCGTCGCTGTGGTCAAAGAGGCTCGTGGAGTGGGGCTCAAGAGAACTGCCCCACTTGATTGCTCGAAGCTCACGGTGCGATTATATAAGCCTCCCATGGTCCGGCGTTATTATTGTTCCATGCGGCTCCCGGTCAACAACGCTAAGCCCAGATTGGTAAACCGCTTATCTCATTCGGTAATCAGTTGATGGCCAAATTTTCGTCGAACGTCGAGAAAGGGCAGAGCTCATCTGCTCACCCACCATATTCCTTTTCCTTGACCTCGAACAGTCGTAATGCACAGCTTTCCACCATCCCATTACACCCGCACAACGATGCCCGACCACTCATCTCCACCCTCGACAACGAGCCAGCAAGGTATGCAGGAAGATAGTGGATACAAGGCAGTAGTAACAGGCTCATGCTACTGCCGTTCCACCCGCTGGGTTGGCACCAGTCTCCCGACTTCACTAACCCACTGCCACTGCCGTGTCTGCCGTAAGCTACAAGGGGGCGGACCCTTCGTGACGTTTGCGGACATTGCATTCGCAGATCTTAAATGGGTCGATCAAAGCGAGCTTCAAATACTCAACACCAGTCCCCTCGCAACGCGTGGCTTCTGTCGAAAATGCGGAAGTATGCTCTTCATGCGGTATGGTTGGGAAGTCGATCGTATTGGGATGTGCGCTGGGACGATTGACGAGGATACTGAACATGGTGGAGATGGTGAAGATGAAGGTGGGAGGAGAGGTACGGGTATGGCGAAGGTGACGCTGCCCAAACCAGGTGGACATATCTTCACGATGAGCAAGGCGGGGTGGTATGAGATTCCGGATGATGGGTTGCCGAGATGGGAGGGGTTTAGTCCGGAGATGAAGAGGAAACTCGATGAATGGGAGAAGCATCAATAAATGCGAGAGAAGAGGGTGTCAGTCAGCATATTGTCTTGGCTGGCTGGAGGCAGAGGATACGACTGCACTGTGACGATGCTACCTCGGGAGACAGTACTCCGTAGGAAGGGGATATGGAATGAAGCTGAAGGAATGGATGGGAAGATCATAGAGAGCATGGCACGACAATGGGATATCAAGACGATGCACGCAAGAGGAAGATGTTTCGTTCAAGACCATTTCTGATGCTGATAATGCAAGAGGGAAAGGAAATCCCCGGACCAATGCATCCTCTACCTACCAACCAGCCTCGTGCTAGTGCGAATAGACAACAAGCACGCCTGAAGAACATACAGAAACGCATCAAAGCTCATGCATGCATCGCAAGCCATCATCCATCCGTCCAGTTACTGCCATCCTCATCAAGACATACTATCACCACCACCACAGGCTCCAGCATGGACGTCCGTTACTCCTCGGATGGTGACCCCTCCTTGGACTCCCCCATCCGACTGCTATCATCTGTCCCGCTCCCGTTTCCCACATCCTTGGTCTCCCCCATGGTCACAGAAGAAGACTGCGACGAGGAAGAACTCGGACTGCCCTTGGCGCCATTCGAAGTAGCTTTCCCAAACAACGACTGCGGCTTAGCTCTGTCGGTCTCAAGTCAGCAATGTCCCAGCTTTCGAACAACCCAACTGACCATTACGGATCCATAGTCTACCCTCCATGGATAGCGTCCAAGGACAAAATCCAAGGACAGGATAACAAGATGGATGTATAAAGGGGACTAGACTCACTTGAAGTGCTTGCTCCGATAAGCGGATAACTTTGCGGTGCAGGGCGACATGATATTATCTGACGGCGAGATGTATTGTTGATTGGATCTATTTCCGGCACACACATCGAGTATTTATTAGCTTCGATCGGACTTTGATAGACATGCGCAATGGGGAGGAAGTAAGAAGAGGCAGCGAAGAACAAATTGAATTGACAGTGGGAGAGAGGGGCCGGATAGAGAGAGAGAGAAGAAGAGCCGGGGAAGACATGGACTTACTTATCGTCGCTCATCTTCGACTGCAGAACCTGACGATGGTACTCGAGAGCCGATGAAGCAGCGGGTTTGTTGATCGTGGTGGAGGAGCTGCCATCCTTGATGTTGTCCCCTGCGTTGGCGCCACCACCGACAGGGGCGTTGATGTCGCGATCCGAGAGGATGGGGTTACTCGACATCTTCGCTAGTTGGTCTGCTTGTTCGTGTCTTCGCTAGTTCTAGTTGCTTGCGTAGGACAAGTGTAGTGCAGTGTCTTTGCGAGATGAGATGAGATGAATATGTCTGGTTTGTTTTGGGTGTGGGGAGCGATTTAGAGGTGGATGTGTGGAGAGGATATGGAGTTGAGTGGAGTGGAGTGGAGCAAGATGAACAGGACGAGGACGAGGAAGGTGAACAGAGATATACAGGAAAAAGATGTGTGATGTGTAATGTGATCGTGTGATGAAGACCTTGAGGAAAGGCAAACGCAGCGTTCGAGGATTCCTAAAGTGTCGTTAATGTAAACACAGATCTGGTTGGCGGGGTGATGGCTGGTTGGACATTGCCGATCGATATCGATAACACGCGTTTGGTCGCGTGACCTCTATATCGCGAACTCACGTGATCTAATGTGTACTGTGAAGTATATTGAGCGGCTAAGGAAAGCGTCGGTATCATTGTTTGGACGGTGAACGATGGAATAAATAATGGCGTTTGAATGTGAAGCGCTTGTATCACTGGACGGAATTGTAGGGATCTGGTCATGGACCTGCCATCAATAGCCCCTTTAGGCGTGAAAACATGGAGCGGAGGGTCGATAACCCGTCACAAGCTCCGTCACAAGCTCCTTGTTGGGAAGACTCGTCAACCAGGAAGTAGATCGTGTTGAAATATTAAAGCCGTGCTTTCGTACGAAGACCTTGCTGTCTGAACAGCTCTTCCGTCTTCTGCTCTTGTCTCGCTCTCAATTCCATCAACTGCTTCACCCTCTTATTCTCATTCCGTCCCATCTGCTGGAGATGCACCTCATCCGGTCCATCCGCAATTCGCAACGTACGGATCTGAGCCCACATGTTCGCCAATGGCGTATCCTGACAGACACCCGCTGCTCCCATACTCTGCACGGCGCGATCAATGACCGTCAAAGCCACCTGTGGTGCCAGGATCTTGGCTTCTGCGATTTCCTTCAACGCAGCTTTGGGACTGGTATCGTCCATTTTGATCGCGGCGTTGAGGACAACCAGACGAGCAGAGTCGATCTCGAGCCGTGATTTCGCCAGCCATTCCACAATCACTCCGTGCTCTTTCAGCTGCTTCCCAAACGTTTTCCGGTTGGCGTCGTTGACTCGAGCAATCATCCACTCCAACGCTTTCTCTGCCTAGAGAAATTGAGTCAGTGATTGGGTGATGGTGGTTCAAGTTCAAGAGTAAGCACATACTGCTCCAATGCAACGCATCGCATGGTGTATCCGACCTGGACCCAGTCGTCCTTGAATGATCTCGAATCCTCGGCCCTCGCCTAGTACGACGTTGGTCGCAGGAACACGAACATTCTCGAAAATGATGTGACCATGTCCATGTGGCGCGTCGTCATATCCATACACGGACAACATCCGCTTGACTATAATCCCTGGAGTCGACGCCGGCACCAAGACGACCGACTGCTGTCGATAAGAGTCTGGATGATCTGGATCGCTTTTGCCCATGACAATGTAAATCTTGCATCGTGGATCTCCTGCCCCGCTGCTCCACCATTTCTAAATGGCCGTCAGTTCGTTGTCTACCGGATGCATATCTGCTTATCCGCGGGACATTGAGCATATCCTACCGATCCATTAAGGACATAAGCATCGCCTTCCCGTCGAATGGTCAAGTTGATGTTCGTAGCATCTGAGGAAGCGACGTCCGGCTCCGTCATCAAGAACGCCGATCGAATCTCGCCATTCAATAAAGGAGCCAGCCATTGTTGCTTCTGTTCCTCGTTGCCATACTTGACCAGCACTTCCATGTTTCCAGTGTCTGGCGCGGCGGTATTGGTGGCCTTGACCATTCAATCAGTCTTGAAAGGGCAGGCTGCATCGATACACAGTAGCTTCGCACCTCAGGCGCGACCCTTGACTTGCCCAGATGTTCCGCCATCAGGCCATATTCGAGATTGGTGAAGCCAGCACCTTCGCTGTAAGCATCTTTCGGTAGGAAGAGATTCCATAGTCCTAGCTTGTTGGCTTTCGTTTTGAGTTCCTCGATGACGATTGGGATCGTCGTCCAGCGCTTTTCCCCTTCGCCGAGCTGAGCCAGGTAGATTGGGTCGGCCGGAATGCCTGCAACAAGCCATAAGCTCATATGGCATTGCACATCTATCTTTTTGAACAGAACATATACATTCTTCTTCGACGAAGTTCTTCACCTGCTATGCATTAGCGATCCGCTGCCTGCTGTCGCAGTGTAGAAATCATGGCTCACTATATCCAGCGTCTGTAGCGCCCGCTGGCTGACCCGATGCTTGACCGCAGCCGGAATATCCACCGACATATCCCTGAGAGTAACCTTTCAAGTGCCAATGTGGCGGTTGCAGTGTAATTGCAGCGACTCTCACATTGATCGCCAATTCTCGGCACTCAACGTCATTATCGTTCGCGCGGTTACACCGTTGCTAAGCGGGGCCGAGATACCTCGGTAACTTTTTCCCAGGAGACCATTGCGATCCACGATCTGTGTCCCTGGGAAGGTATCACACCGGTGACAAAATCAATGGAGGTGCTGAACATTAATCATCGTCGGTATTACCACGGGTAGTAAACCAATCTTCACCGCAATGCCAATGAAAGCTAAAGTCTTCTCCGTCGTAAGGTAATGATGATTGTTGGCGGTTACTACTGAGAGACTCGATTTCTTTTGTCCCCTGCGTACGTGTGCAGTCCGATGAGGTCAAGAAGAACAAAGGTTACACACTCGCCATGATCCTGTTCAAGATGGTCCAGACGTCGAAGAATGCTCGTAGGTCATTTCTCAGGATGGAGTAGCAACAAAATCGCTGCCGGGGAACGATCCAAGACGACCATGGGCCGTGATATGCCCGAGTTCGATATCGAGACGATCACGATGCCAGTCCTGAGGCCTCAGATCGACCTAGAGTCGAGTCTAGAGAAATGTTGCCTTCTGGATGGTCGAGAGAACATAAAAAGAACTCTGCCCAAGCGGGCTGCAGCAGCCATCCCACAGCAATCGCCGTTGCTGTGAAGTGATGCTGCAGTCGGCTTGTCTCGAACATGCTTAAGAATCAACGATGAATAGCCCTCGGAGGCTCCTTATTCTAGGACCCTAGATCGCCTTAAAGAATAGGATAGATACTTCTATTGCTAGCAATGTTAAGAGGCCAGAAAGCTCAGAGCAACTGTAAGCGAAGGAAATCAGTCCACCAGCCATTCCATCACGCCCGAGCCACATCCTCGACACACCCGATCTTGGCGCAGAAAAGCAGCACTAATCGTCGTCTTTCGTCGTCGATTTACCCTTCCTGCCTTTGAAGTGCTTCTTTTGGCTCATATTCCGCACTTCCGACGGATCCATTCCACTCTCCAATGCAATCATCTCCCGTTGTTTCCGACCGCTGAGATACTTGCCCGAGCTTGTCTGTCCTTGCTCGCTGTATTTGTGATTGAACGGCATCGTCAGGTGACCGGCATTGCCACGAGCTGACGTAAAGAAATTCTTGTCCAGCTTCGCTGATTTGGCACCTTGCGCGGGCGGCGACGAGACTAGCTTCGATTGACCCAAATCCGATCCGTCCTTCGCGCGCTCGAGTCCTTTGTCAAGTTCCGCTCCATCAGCCTGCCTATGAACAACCGATACCGGCTCTCCCCCATACAGCTCGCGATTGAAGTCGTGAAAATCGATCGGAGGGTCCGTCGGCGGTGGATGGCAAAATAGTAATCGGCCGTTGACATAGTCCTTAAGGATGTATCTTGCTGCTCGAGATTCGTCCGGCTGGCCTTGGCCCGTTTTGGTGAAGCCCCGAGCGATCGCGTACGCGACCAATAACTCTTCGGCAGTCGGAACACCGGTGCCGCCTTCTTCGAGAGGCCGGATAGGAATGGTAATGCCATATGTTGCCTCGAGGAACGCTCGTGGGATCCGTTGACAGACAAGTCCGGCCGGACCAGTAAATTCCCGAAGCTGATCGATTGGTAGAATGCCATTGCAAACTAGCTCGGCTCGTGTAGTGGCGAAGTTTGGAAACACCAAGCCCGGACAGTCGCACAGGATCATCTCGGGACTGAGGTGGATGGTTTGGAAATGCTTCGTCTTGCCCGGTGTAGAGGAGACAGACACCTTCTTCATTCCCACCAAGGTGTTGATGGTAGAAGATTTTCCCACGTTGGGGTATCCTACCAAACCAACTGTGACCTTGTTGGGACGATCTTCTCCGACTGCCGAATGAATTAGTACTGGCAGATATGCATTAATAACGGCGATTTACCTTTAATTTCAGGAACGTATTCTAAGAAAACCTCCTCGAGCTCGGCTGGGGATAGTATGCGAGTTCGGTCGTCTTCCCAGTCGTCTTCGCTCTCGGATTCTCTTTGCACTTGAGGTTCCTCTTGAACAGAACTGGATGACAGAATCGTGCCTGATGATTGATTGGTGGCAGCACCAGCATTGCCGGGAACCTCATCCTCAGCAACCTCATCTGAGTCATCCTCGCTTTCTTCTTCATCAGTAGGGACATTTTCCGCTGCAGCCAGGGATGCTGAAAAGAAGCGGTAGGCAATCCCTCGAGATTCAAAATAGTCGGCCCACGCCTGCCTCTGGCGCAAAGTCATCATATCCGCTTTATTGACCAGCAACATATTCTCTTTTCGCGAATCGACCTCTTTGACGTACTTCTCCAAGTCCTCCGATCGGAAGAGTAGAGGATTTCGAGCATCGACAATCTGGACCACGACATCCGAGCGCTCCACGACTCTCCACAGCTGTCGCCACACTTCAATGTTACGCTCGAAGGGAGTCATCAAGAGATCATTTGACTCTTGCAGTTCAGCGAGTCCTCTTCTCCAATCCAGAAACGCTGCCTTTTCGCTGCTGTCCAGATCTTCCTTCCGCATCCGTTCATGCCAGGGTGGTCGTCGCGGGATGGCCAGTCTCTTCTTGTTCGCATCATGCTTACTGAGCGTTTTCCGTTCCTCGTCGGCAGAAAGGAGATACGGGTTCTTTTGATCGGGATGAATGATCTTGACGTTATTCATCTTCTCTGCGGTGAAATCGGTCCCGGCAAGCTCTGCGGTCGTCAAGAACTCGTCGAGAGGCGCTTGCTCGGTGATGCTTCTCATCTTCACCCAGCTGGCCTCGGTAGGCGCATTCGTAACATACTGTGAACTATTAACATCGTGACAACCATCTACTGTCCAAAAGCCAAATACATACAGTCTCGCCATTCGGGCCAGTCCTTCGAATACCTGAGGGGCCTTTCCTCCGATCTGCGCCTTTGCCATGACCGAAGCGGTCATGCATCAAGCTGTTGCCCAACCCGACTGTATTCTTGGACTTTGCGAGAACCATCTTGATGGAGTCGTTGTTACTGCACACGGAAACTCAGGTCTGACAATAGTGAGGTGAGGTGGTGCGTAAGTTAGTGGCGGACGTCAAGTTGAGATGACGAGATCGTTTATCGATAACGGCGAATGACGCCTGGCGGGGCTTTTGTCAGCAAACGCCCCACCAACCACTCTTTATTATTTTCCGAACCACAGATACTTTGTGTGGATATTACAATTCCATACAACAACCCCGTGAGAGCCTTCGAAAATGCCTCGTAATAACTGGATGTAAGTTCCTGATCATGTTCTTCTCCTCATTGAAAAATTTCTAATACATTCAATATGAAGTGACAAAAAGTCTGCAACGACCTTCCAGCTCGTCTACCGACCTCAAAATGACCCGCTTATCCACGACGAAGAGGTCTCGTCCATGGTGTTCAAAGAAGTCACTGGCCCCAAACAGAAAAAGATCAAGACGCGAGGTGATCTAGAAGATGAACTGGGTCTTGATCTGTCTTCCGTCCGTGATAACGAAGGCGAGGCTGCCAATTATGGCGTGTTCTATGACGATACCAATTACGACTACATGCAGCATATGCGCGACTTGGGAACCACTTCCGAGGGCCGTTTCGTCGAGGCCGCACAGCGACAAGATGCGTCTCGAAAGGGAAAAGGAAGACAGACGTTGGAAGAAGCTTTGCAAGATGCTACACTAAATGATGACGGCCAACTCTCGATGGTTGGTAGCGAGGCCATGACTGGAGCTGGGTTCCTTTTCGACTCAGACATAGGACCATCTAGTACTAGGAGATCAGCCGGAAAAGCGTATGAAAGCCAGCAAGATGTGCCGGATGCCTTGGCCGGATTCCAGCCCGATATGGATCCCAGACTGAGAGAGGTGCTCGAGGCGTTAGAAGATGAGGCATATCTCGACGATGAAGACGACACGTTCGCCGAGCTTGCTAAGGACCGAAAAGAAGTGCCGCTCGAAGAGTTTGAGATGGCCGCTGAGCAATGCAGCGGTGCAAGTTTCGAGGCTATGGATGACGGGTGGGAAACGGACGACACTACCAAGCCCACGAAAGAGTACAAGGGTGGAGCATCGAAGCATGCAGAGGACGAAGATGGAGATGTGGACATGGGAGATGCACCACCACCACCGGCAGGAGGAAATTCGAGCTGGATGGCCGAGTACGGTAAATTCAAAGCCGACAAGGGCCGAGTCAATAGACGAACGTTACCTGCTCAGCCGAATATGGAGCAACAGTCGTCCATCATGACAGGTACCTCCATGACTAGCAACGGTGGTCGACGAAAGAAACGAAAGGGAGCTTTGACTTCGAGCACGAGTTATTCTATGACGAGTTCTTCGTTGCAACGGACAGAAGGGCTGACTTTGCTTGATGACCGATTCGATCAAGTAAGTATTCCAAATTGCCCCTGATCCCTTCTCTCAAACCGCATGCAACAGCAGTCCATATTCTCTTTGAAGTAAACAAACAGGACCTACTCATCTTGAGCCATCGTGATATTTAATACTAATGAACGTGCGATAGATCGAAAAACTCTACACCCAAGACGAAGAAGACGAAGAGGAACAAGAAGAAGGTCGATCGATCGTGACGACCGCCTCATCTTTTGCGCCAGGGAATACATCAGTCCGTTCCGACCTCGATAGCATGATGGATGAATTCCTCGGGTCGTATTCCATGACCGGGAAGAATAAGAGGCGGGTGAGACGAGGAGGGAATCAGACTGGATTGGAACAGTTAGATGAGATTGTGAGTTGTGTTGAAACTTTCATTGAATCCCTTTCCACATCGTTCTCTCCCCTTTCTGTCGGTGCCCTGTGCACGTGCTGTGGCTTGAGATTTTTCAAGGTCCTTGTAGCGTGTGTGTATAGCTGAAGGAGTGGCACGCTGACATTTCGCGTGATTCATTCAGCGTCGAGATCTCGGACCAGCGCATATCCGTTCGACGAAGCCCATTCGTACGTAGAATAGATGGCAGGAATGACATTACATGTCTCGAGTCCTAATTGCGATGACAAATGGTTTACAACAAACAGGCTAGTATGAGCTTTGTCAAGAAAACCTGCGAGCAGCATCGAAGAGAGAGAGTGACGCCAATTCAATTCTCACACCACTCGCCGTAGAGATAGAGATATGGTCATATTGACTTGATTCGATTCGATTCAAGAACAAGCAAAGAGCTCAAGCCGACACCTACACCCCTCGCGCTGAAGCCCGGCCATTCTTTCGCTTTCTTCCGTTCTACGTGACTTCGATTCAATGCCCACTATAACTAACCCTCTTGGAAGGAAAGAGAAGGAAGAGAAAGAAAAGGCGGAAGAGAAATGATGGGGAAGAAACGGAGGCTGGCATCCCACCCCCACAGAAACCATAGCAAAGCAGAATAAAAAGCTTCACGAGCAATGGTCTCATGAAACGCAACAGAGACTAACATATCATTATTCCTCTTCCTCAATGGGATATTGATAGCATGAACGCCCTCCCTCTCCCCAACAAAGCAACCAACCCCCTACAGTAACTCTATAAAATCTCCTTCAGTTTGGCTTTCTGCTCGCTCGTCAAACTACTCGGAAACTTAACATTGACTTGAATGACCAGATCACCTCGCTCATTCGGTTTCTTGCTCTTGGGCATTCCCAACCCCGGAAATCGTTCTTCGAAACCAGGTTGCGTGGGCCCCGCGCCGGAGACTGGGAGTTGTTTGCCGTCTAGAGTCGTTACGGTTCGTCGCCAGCCTGTTAGCGCTTCTTTGAGATCGAGCTCGATGGTGGCGCGGAGGTCGTCGCCGTCACGTTTGAGACTGGGATGTGTTTTCTATAACACCATTAGTATTTGTCAAGGAGCGGAATGGTTAGGGTGGTATAATGAATGAAGGATGGATCTATACCTCTTGGACAATAAAATGTAGATCCTGCGCCCCTCCTTCGTCTTGATCGCCCATACCCTTGAACTTAATCTTACTTCCTGCTTTCAGACCCGGCTTGATGTCCATTTCCAGGATCTTATCTTGCACGGATTGTCGCCCCGTCGCACTGTCCAGCACTTTCCGCTTCACTTTCATTTTCTTGCGCGTCCCCTTGGCTAGTTCTTCGAGTGTGACGGGCAGAGGCTTCTCCACCACTTGCGGTTCGGGCGTGGGTGGACGAGGTCTGGGCATACCTCCTGCCCCACCTGCTCCTCCAAAACCTGACGTGGACGTTCGGAATCTACCGCTGCCACCTGATCCACCTCGACCTCCCATCCCGCCGAGGCTGGCGAAGATGTCGTCGTCATCGTCCCCTCCTAAACCACCACTTCCGCCGCCACCTGCACCCCCGCCGCGAAGAAACTCTGCAAAAATGCTTTCGGGATTGCTGAATGAAAAGCCACCGCTCGAGCCACCGTTGGTGGAGAAGTGGAAAGTTCGTCCCCCTCGTCCAGCACCGCCCATGCTGGCGAAGCCGGGGAAGCCCCCACCCGCACCAAAGGGCATACCGCCTGCATCACCGGCTCCAGGAGGCGGCGCTTGAGCACCACCGCGCAGCAGGAAGTCCAGGCCATATTGATCGTACACTTTTCTCTTTTCTGGGTCTGAGAGGAGTTCGTACGCTTGGGAAACCTCTGTCGAATGTGATATGAGCATTGCGATTGTAAAGCAATCTGCAGATGGAACGAAGACTAAAAACTCACCTTTGAACTTCTCCGCTGCGTCAGGCTTGTCCTTGTTCTTGTCTGGGTGATATTTTAGAGCCGCTTTTCTGTGATGGCCTGTCAGACATAGGGTTCCCTACATAACTGGAGTCTACAACTCACCGGTAGGCCTTCTTGATGTCCTCCTGTGACGCATCTGGCTTGATCGACAAGACGTCGTACAGTTTCGTTTCTGCCACCATATTGAGGTCCGACGACTATGATCCAAGGATGTAGTATGTAACGGTCCACTCTGACTCTGCGATTGATGTTTGAAATAATAAAAAAAGAGAAAGTCGAAGAAGGAGATTAGGTGTTGAGTGGTCGAGATGAAGAGTGCGCCGATTGAGATAAAGGTGTTGTGCGATGGAAGAGTTCGGGGAGAATGCCGAACGATGGCTCATGCAATTAACACCACTCGTCAATATTACTTTTGGTAGCCCATGAATGTTGATCCTGTTCTCAATTGCTCAGCCCAATTTGAAGGTGCGAATTAATTTCTAGAATGTTGACCGCTCACTTGAAATGTCTTTCCTCGACCTGGTCAAGGAAGCCTCGTGAAGAGGAATGACGTGGTTGGGTTGCGCTCGGCTCAACTCGCAGTGGTTGGTGGGGGCACACGACCCGGTGCTTCTAGAAGCTTCCATGCCTTTGGCCCTTAACGGGCATCACAACGACAGTCTGTTAAACACTCCCTTCATGGCATGTTTAGAAATCCAACTGCTACCATAGCTAGAGTGCAGATGTACGATTGAACCGGGTTAGTTGGTCAGTCGTATATGCTGTCAAATTGACTGTAGTCTTTTCACTTTAAGCCATGATCGAGCGACTGTACTTTGGATTTGACGGACTTCGGAGATTGCGAAAGACTCTAACTGAAGCTACGGATGTCCTGGCACCCGGGTGACAAAGTAAATGGAACAAATCAGCAGCAATCGCCAACAAGGAGAGCATTGCAGCCGTTCAACATTAAACTCATTTCATCGGCACAGTGGAAGCTATGTCATCGTCAATGTCATCAGCGTGGTGAAAGTCGGTTCATCTTCGTCGTCAGGTTGATGAGGGTATCCTTCGGCATCAGCATAGAAAAGATATGAAGCAGTTACTGCTGAATTGTTCCATATACTTTGTCTCCCGCGTGCCTGGGAAGGAGCATAATATGCCGAACCCCCTAATGTAGCACTCTATTTAGCTACGATGGACACCACATCTTCATCGGCCACCACATGACCGAGGCCCACTCGCTGCGGAACGTGTCGTGCGCTCGCACCCCACACCAGAGCATACTTGAAGGTCTCCTTCAAACTGCGATGGATCTGATTACACACATCCTCAATGGTCGAGTTGTTTCGCACAATGAGGGCCTCGGTGAAGTCGGGATCAATGCCTTTGCTGTATCACTTCATGAGCCCAATTTCTTCTTCAAGCCTACCGGAGCACAAACCGCTTCGTATAGATGCGGATCAGACGCAATTCCTGCCAGCATCGATCGACGACGTCTTGCGTTCCGAGATCAAGCTCGCAACTCATCACCGCCGTGTGCGGCTCATGTGCGAGTTCGTCCAGGAACTCCAAGCTGACGCTGTCGACTTTGTTGTAGACGTACAAGCTTCCGAATTTCAGCACGTCTATCGTCCTCAAAAGCCATGTACCAAAACGGCTCACCATTTGATATACTTTCGGTGGTCTTTCATGATCACGTCGATGAAGTCATCCACCGTGGCTAATTCAGTTAGTTGCCAGTATGCACTGACAAGGTAGGGAAGCCTCAACCATTCTCGTCCCGGATGAGCACCTCGCTGTTGAGCATCTTATAGTCCTTCAAGATGTTCTGAATCATCCTTTCATCCAGATTCTTCGGCGGTGACTGGAATGTGATTTTCATGCCACCAGCCTTCTTCTGCTTGAGGTAGATGTTCCTGATAGCACTTAGCTCAGTACAGGCGTAGTTCCATGTGGCAAACCCACGGAGGCTCTCGATTGAGACGAATGCCCACCGCTTCTAGCTCTGCCTCCAATAAAGCCCGCTGCTCAGCTCTTTTGGTCGCGTCCAGGATCATCAAGATCAGATCACTAGTCTGCACTAATATATAAGTAGATTCGGAAAGAGTAAAATTGGAGCCAAACAGACCTTGGCAGCGGAGATGACTTGACGTCCTCGTCCTTTACCCTCCGAGGCCCCTTCGATGATCCCAGGAAGATCAAGAACCTGGATTTCGGCTCCGCCATACTCAAGCACTCCCGGAATGGCCGTGAGAGTGGTGAAGCTATAGGCAGCCACTTCACTCTTGGTCTTGGTGATCTTAGAGAGGAAGGTGGATTTGCCCTAAGCAAGTTGATAAGTGATAATATGTCAATATGAACAGAAAAGATTGCCATTTGCGCACCACGGAGGGAAATCCAACCAGAGCAATTCTGGCATCGCCACTCTTGCTGACATCGAAGCCACTACCACCGCCTGAGGAAGCTCCAGGGGCGGGTTCAAGAAGCTGTGCACGAAGACGGGCAAGCTTTCTGCGAAATTCTCAATCAAATTTGGAGTCAATTCAGGCTCGGTATGGAACGAACCCCTTGAGCAGACCGAGATGATACTCTACGAGACATTAATTACAATAACAAATTCAAATGATAAGTTTACAGCAAAATACATACCGGTAGCCTTATTCTCTACTCAATTTTAGTGTTTATGCTTTCAAGTATCATGACTGTTTGGTGCGTCTACTCTGCGTTTTCCGCATCTCATCTTCGATCCTGTCAAAAACTTTTATTGGTATTTATAATCAGAACTCCTCATCCATGATTTACTCACTCCTTAATCTTATCTGTGATGTTGACCATCTTGTCGGCGATGTATCCTTCACACACGGATCTCCTACCTTGTCTCCTAACTTAAGACGAGAATAGCTTGTGTCAATCGACTCAACCTCTCGAGGCCCAAACCCCTCCGACGTCTTTATCGATAGCGGCGGGTCCAAGATTACATAAGCACCGAGGCGTCGGACATTCGGAACAACGTCCCTCCGGCGCGCCGTTGTTCTGCCAGTCGCGACGACCACTCGAGCACGTCCACTCCGATCAGCAACGACACCATGGCCGAAGTCGACATGCCCCCACCGGCTGTCCCTACCGACACTGTGTCTCCACCTGAGACAAGTCCTGACGCCTCAGGAGTGCCGAGCACAGCACTTACAGCCCAAGAAACCTCCGTCGCCGCCACCGAAACCAAATCCGTGACCAAAAAGATAGTCAAGAAGAAGCGACGACCCGCTCGACCACAAGTCGACCCCAGCACGATCAAGACGGGCGAGCTCCCTCCACAAACGGGCACGGTCTTCAACATCTGGTACAACAAATGGTCCGGGGGCGATCGAGAAGACAAATATCTATCAAAGCACCACGCCGAAGGACGCTGCAACATCGCCAAAGACAGCGGATATACTCGAGCGGACAAAGTGGCCGGGAGTTATTTCTGTCTGTTTTTCGCCAAGGGATTATGTCCACGGGGTCACGAGTGTGAATATCTCCATCGATTACCCACGTTGCATGACCTCTTCAATCCAAACGTCGATTGCTTCGGACGCGATAAACACTCCGATTATCGCGATGATATGGGCGGCGTAGGAAGTTTCATGAGACAGAATCGGACACTGTATGTGGGGCGGATTCACGTCAGTGATGATATCGAGGAGATTGTCGCGAGACATTTCGCGGAGTGGGGACAGGTGGAGCGAAGTATGTTCGACAAATCACTTTATCCAGCCTCTCAATTCTCTCGTGAAAGTTCTTCATTGTGTCATGAGTCGATACTGATGGTTTGTAAATCACAGTACGAGTGTTGAATGCACGTGGAGTCGCATTCATCACATACACCAACGAAGCCAATTCCCAATTCGCCAAAGAGGCGATGGCGCATCAATCGCTCGATCACAACGAGATTCTCAACGTGCGTTGGGCGACGGTGGATCCTAATCCGATGGCCCAGGCGCGAGAAGCGCGCAAGATCGAAGAAAAAGCCGCGGAAGCCGTGCGGAGGGCATTGCCCGCGGAGTTTGTCGCCGAGATTGAAGGGAGAGATCCCGAGGCGCGCAAACGGAAAAAGATCGAGGGCAGCTTCGGTCTTCCCGGTTACGAAGCACCCGATGAGGTTTGGTATGCTCGGGGCTCGGCGGTTGATGGCTCGGCGCAGTTACAGGCTATTGAAAATGGTCATGATGGGGTTGAAGGCGTGCAACAGCAGCAGATCGAGGCGACGCCAGCACAGGGGACGGGAGCGGCTAGTAATGGAGGAGGCCTCCTGTCTGGATCTACGCTGGCGGCGATAAGGGGATATTCAGTTCATGTTGGTGGTGGTGGTGGTGGTGGCGGTATGGCCTCGAACTCTCAACACGAGCCCGCTTCCGCGTCCACCAATCCGCTTGTTTCTTACGGCAGTAGTGATGAAGAAGATTGAGGGAACAATTGATTTAAGCTCTGTTGTAGAACTTGATCACTCCATTCTACTCGAACACTAGCTAACTCCATTCTCCATTCTCGATTTACGATTTCTTCTGAACTGGGGGTATCTAAGCACTATGGCCATCCCTCAATGAAATCCTGTCCTTGCGACCCTTACTCTGATCCGAACCTCAAATTGACCACCATTCACTCCTCCACTAACTCCACTTTCAATCGTTGCTGTCCCATCTGAGGCCCATGTCTGCTTCATCGTTACTTTCGTGCCAGGTCGTAGTGCATGCACGACCCGCTCTGGGAATTGTAGATGAAACTGTCCGTGACCCCATTGGCCTTCTTGGTGATGTCTGTCATCAATTCTCGCACTCCGTTAATATACTCGCGGTCTGTGGCCGGAGCATTATGCGCAAGTTTGCTCCAGCTCTCGGCGTCCGAGAGGGAGGTGTTGCGGATCCCTTCGAAGATGTCTTCGCGCAGGGACACCACGGCGATCGTTGCGTTCGGGTAACCTTGACACAAATCGCGGACTTTGTCTCGGGCTTGAACATCAAACCACGTCAGCAGGCAAGTACATCCAGCAGGTGAAATTGAAAACAAGAAAAACTCACCGGCATCGATCACGTTGAGCCGGGGGTTCCCCTTGCCCTTCCGCTGCGGGAGGTGGACCCGGACGTCTTTCGAAATCGAATTTCGTCGCCCTTCAGGCTGGCTGGCATTTCTGACCACCCTCGCACGGTCACTCGTTCCCTCTTGCTGGTCCCGGTCTTTGATCTCCGCTCGCAGCCAGCTCATTAGGTCCGAGCTTCGGATATCTTTATCCCCCCCGCGAATCATGCTCTTGACCTTGAGCATCTTATCTCCGTACGAGACGTTGTCCTGCTTGGCAATGACAATCCAGTTATACTGGTCATCCTTGTAACGGTTCATTAGCTCGTCTGTTGAGCGAGCGTCCGCCGCGAGCTCGGCACTGATGTCGTTCGCCCACATCTGCTTGAGGATATCGATGCCGGTGGATCGGAGAGTTGACGGATCAAAGGACGCCACCAACACGTCGCACTGCGGCCACGTCAGTTCCGAAGAGGTAGCTTTCCAACAGCAAGCCGTATGAACCTACCCTTCGTGTCGCCCAATGTCCTCGACGCGCCTCTTGCGGTTTCTTCGAGTACTTCTTGTTCTTGCTTTGCAGATATTGACTCATCGGCCCCCAAAGATTATCCCAGAGAAAATTGAAGCCAACTGCATGGCATTCGCTACCGAGTTTCTGAATCGGTGGCCGATGTTCGTTGATCAGCTGATCATATCGTCCTCCCACGGCAAAGACTGGCTTCTTCTTGTGCTTGTAAAGACTCTGGAACAGTATCCCACCGCGGTACAACTTGGCATTGAGATTGCCCAGCGGATGGAGATATATGTCCCGGTTACATCCCAGTCTCTTCACGTAGGTCGCCACAGTTGTGAGATGGGCGAACGGTGCCGAACAGCGTTTCGCACAATCCGAGTTACCCATGATGTCGAGCACTTTCTTAGCAGCCTCCTCCGGAGTGTCTAGCTGGTGTGTCAGTACTGCGTGTCTGAGAAAGAGGCAAAGAGCTGAGTACCTTTGAAGTCAAAGCGGGAAAGGGCGTCGACGGAGGTAGATGAGATGCCAACAGAGGCAGCCCGTAGCTTATTGCTGATTTTTGACCATGGAAGAGTGGTGAGGAAGCTCAAAACCTCGAGGACCCTGGGACGCTGAGATACTTCGATCCGGCAGAACTCCATAATGATATCGAGAAGGTTCGCGTGGTTGATGTGGAAGTACATCTCTACTCTCGAGAACGCAGGGAACGTGTCGAGAATCTCGTTGAGAGTTCCAATGACTTCAGCGTCCTTCAAGGCAAGATCCACATCGTTGCGGGATACGATATCGAAATCGACTTCGGCAATACCTTTGGGCTGACTGCCCGTATGCTGACCACGGTATACGTCCCCGAAGGCAAACGTCTTTTCCGCAGGAGATGGCCGCTTGGCTAGCATCCTGGCGTGCGGGAGGGTGAGATCGTACGGCAATTGCAGGAGCTTGCCAGACACGTCCATCAGCGCAGTAACATTTTCCGAGTAGTAGGTAGAGCGAGGAACGATTGTTGGCCGCGTCGTCTCCATGGCCCCATGTCTCCGGAATAGTGCGACGAGCTTGTCCTTGATCAGAAGCTGCGTGAGCAGGTCGGTTGACTCGTTTTTCACCTCGGGTTCAAGATCCCAGAATACGTCATGGTCCCGTTCCGGTGGCCGGGAGAAGAGCGCCGACACCAGCTGATGGGAATGCGGTGAGTTGGGGTCCCAAATATGTCGCAGTGCGTCCCGGATGGTCTCGTCTTGAATCTGGAGGGGAATCTTGCCACTCTTCAGGAGCTCGGCCGCGGTGGGACGCCCGCTGGGCTGGTGCTGGATCAGCATCTCGATCACGGTGCCTTGAAGCACTTTCTCCCCTTTCTGAAACTCGGCCGGAAGCGTGTGGTCTTTGGCCCGTAGATTTGAAAGCATCTGGTGACGCTGCATCCCGGTCTCCAGGTGATAGCACATCTCAAAGAAGATGATGCCAAGGGAATACATCTGAATGATCATCAGTACACGAACCTCGTTTTGTCGAACAACGAGAGGACCAGAAGGAGAATTCAGCAACCGAAATACGAAGAAAATGAATAAGGGTGACGGGAGGCAGATGACGCCGCCATGTTCGAGATTACTTACGTCGACTTTCTCGGTGTAATGACTCTTCGAATCTGACCGCAGCTCAGGGGCGACGTAGGACGCCGTGCCGATGCTTCTGGTTTGATGACCAGCAAGATCCGCACCGGCGCCGGTGGCGCTATCGACGAGGTGATATTGTGCGCTGGTCGCAAGGCCAAAGTCTCCAATGCGAAGATTTCCCCTGACATCGATGAACAGGTTCTCGGGCTTCAGATCGCGGTGGACGATATTGAATCCGTGAATGTGATTCAGCCCTTCTACGATCTGTCGCAACAGTTGCCAGCATCTATCGACCGAGTCCGCAATTCCATGCCGGAGCAGATCTCGAAGCGTCTATCTTTCGTTAGCGCCAGATCACCACTCCTGGGAAGTGACACTGACCCTGTTCTCACAGAACTCCATCTGGATGTATAGGATCGATTTGTTCGCGCGCTGAGGAGGATTGCCTGACACACTGACTCGGCGCTGGCCGACGACTGCTCTCTCACCGGCGTCATTCTTGCCTTTCGGCAGCTGTTCCTTGTCCTCGTCCTGGTCTTGATCATCGTCGTCATCGTCGTCCTCGCTTGAGCTCACTGCGTCGTCGGTATCGTACCCGAATTCAATCTGTGGTCCGCCTCGTGAGCTCAAGATGTCGAGGCCGCCGGCGCTATGTCCGAATTCAATCTCTGGGCCGAGTGAATCGGTGTCCTCGGACGAGGAGGACTTTTCGGTGGAGACGGCGTCTCCTTCCTTCGTGGAATCGCCAGCGACGTCCTGCTCGAGCCACGTGTTGAAGTATCGCACGACGTTGGGGTGGTTCAATCGGGATAACAGAACCGTCTCGGACAGGATGGCGGAGAGGGAGTTTGATGCCGTCTGGGGAATCTTCTTGACCGCGTAGACCTGTTCGTCGTACCTATGCCGCACCATGAACACCACCCCGAAGCCTCCTTTCCCCAGTCGACAGATCTCTTGAAATTCGTTGGCATAACGTCCCGAGCTGGGTTGCTGCAGTGGTTGGGAGCTGCGCCTGAGCGGTTTCACGGGAACCGGAGTGAACGATCCAGAGAATGACTTCCGAGAAGCCTCGGACGACGTCGGAGTACCAATTACTGGCCCGTTGTCCCGTAGGAATTCCATTTTGAGCAGCTCAAAGGCGCTCAGGCGATTCACCGGCTCCGTTGTGAACAATCGTCGAGCGAATGCTTCCGCTGACGGAGTGAAGGGCATTGCGTCCAGCACCGCTGCGGGTGAAGCGTACTGCTTCACCACGGGAAGGCCCAGCGCCATCTGGAGAAACACCACGCCAAAGTCCCATAGATCGGTCCGCCGAGTTCGCCGGTCGTGCTCGTCCTCCGCCAGGCCCGGGGCGTCCCACAACGCTGATCTGACCGCCGGAGGTTCCTTCGATCCTACGATCTTTTTCTGAATCCGATGCAGGTGGCGTTGGTAACCACCATCCGCCAGCTTCAGCAGACTGGGGCCAGCATCCGTTCCAAAGAACAAAACGTTTCGGGGGTGCACCGCTCCGTGAACGATTCCCCTGGAGTGGCAGTGCTCGAGGGCCTCGAGGATCATGATGGTCCACGTGCGAAGCTTCTGCGGATCCAGCGAGCCAGCGATCTCTAGCGCATGCTCCAGCGAGCCCTTGGTTGCGCATTCGGTCAGGACCTTGACGGTCCAGAAGGTCTCCTCATCTCCTTCCTCGATCCGTCGTCGTTCGATCTTCCAAGTGATGATGTCGAGAATACCTGAGTGAGTGGTACGGAGGCGCCCTAAATCTCTCAAGGTTTTCTCCAGGTCGATAATCTCATCGGTGAGATCCGCATGGCCGGCGAAGACGACTCGCTTGAGGGCCAACGTGACGTCTTTAGATCGACCTTTAATCAGTACAGGACTGGCCGCGTGAATCTCGGTCACGGGCCCCTGAAGTAACTGGCCGAGCACAGACACGGCACGAAAGGAGATCGAGTGGCCATCATCGAGTATGATCTCCGTCTTCTCATCAAAGGAGACCTTCCTGATTTCGCTCTCAACGCCGCCCTCATCCTCACTGTCACTCTCCAGGCCCTCGAGCTCCTGAAGTTGGCGCTCTTGCTGACGAAGAAGGGCCCGTGCCTCCCGGACCTTCTCGACGTACTTTCGTTTTTCTTCCTGACGGGCCTCTTCACGCTGCCGATCGAGCGCTTCCTTTCGAGCCTCTTCTGCCTTGCGTTTTCCCGCCTCTTGCATGGCTCTTTCTTCGTCGAGAGACGGCAGCTGCGCGCGGCGAATCCGTGCTTGTGCCACGTCCTCCAGCGCCTCGCGGATGGGTTCTGTAATTTCAAAAATCATCTCGTGGCCTATCAAGCGTCGTGGCACGGTGTTGATGATGTTATTCAGCTTCTCTCGTTCGGCGGGGCGGAAATTGTCCAGGTCGGTGAGTGTCAACATAGGGGTGGTCTTCGGATATGTCCTGGTCAAGGTCACGCCTAACGTCACCTCCGTCTTTGGATCGGAGTGAGCCGTCAGGCGGAGCGTGAAAATGTGATTCCCCGACTGACTCCACGCTGCAAGGGTAGTGCTCGCATCT
>QQTW01000173.1_pt1 | contig 37211 bp, 36 predicted proteins | sample 1904831 | NCBI WGS metagenome assembly QQTW01 (sample SAMN09435610, study PRJNA476489) | Subsurface metagenome, whole genome shotgun sequencing project.
AGTAAATACATAATTGCCATCGGCAAAGTTAGCGTAGTAAACCTCATCGAATACCAGGGTGTTAAACCGGCTCAGTCCCCAAAACCGCAGAGAAGCTGATAGCAAGAATACACTAGCTAATCCAATCCAGAGCCACGAGAACCTCTGCTTAGAAAGCTTTTTGGTAAAGGACATGCTCCACACCTCTTAACTCAAAGAGTTTTTCTGATTCTAGAATAATAGTGAGTTGGTTTAGTAATCAAAGGGGGGAAAGAGGTTCGGCGGTCGGGTTGCTTCCCCTTACTATACGTGTTTCGCTCCTAGATCCGCTTCTTCATATGAATATTGTAAAGATTCCCCATCAATTGGGATCACTTCTCTATATTGAGCTATCTTTCAACACTTCTGGTGAGTTCACTACTCTTTCATAGATAATGATTACCACCAAGAATCATCTAAAAAGTTGATTTTGAAGTCTTCCAAAAATACGTCTTTATCTGGTTCTCGAACCACATATAAAGGAACATTTCCATAGAAAGAAGCCCATCTGCTGTATGAACTTCTAACACCTATAATGTAATCACATTGGCTGAGTGAGTACATATCTTCTACAATTTGATTGCTACCAAAAGTAAAGTTGAATTTCGAAAATTGATTTTTATCCTGTTTAGAATCTGAACATACAAGGAATGCCACCTTCTTATTTTCGAATAATGCCTCTACTTTTTGCATTATTCTTACGTAAGCACTGGTATCGTGAAAGTGTTCTGGAAAAGCTTGCATATAATCTCCTTGGCGAATATGAATGCCAATGAGTATATCGCAGTTGTTTCTAATAGTATTTACTAAGTAACTAACGCTATCTTGATATTTCTTAAGTGGTTTGAAGTATGCTCGAATCGCATTTGCATGCTTTGCAACACTTAAGTAATCGCGAAAAAAATATCCCTTTACTATAACAATATTCCATTGCCTGATGTAACTTGAATTTTCTAATTTGCTTAAATCTAAATAATCTTTCTTGGTTTTTGCTTCAATAGTTTTTAAAAATTTTTGTTCAATGTTAATTTTGTCAATTAATTCCGCTGTTAGCGCTGTGTATCTGAAAAATTTAGACCTAAGCTTCTTTTCTAACGGTTTAGGTTTAGGTGCAAAGTTTTTTACGGGGAAGCGACAAAAAATATCTTGGCTAGTTGTTTCAAATAAGTTTGCATAATCTTCAAAAGCAGGATTTATAACTTTAAGATTGTTCTCTATCGCAAATCCCATAAAGTGAGCAAAAAGATTCAATCTATTTCCCATCTGTCCATTTTTACTTGCAATAACGATCATGACATTTTAAAGATAGGTTTGTGCAGGTTTTTAAAAGTAATATGTACTGGGCACACCGAATACCATAGAATTTTTAAAATTATGTTTTATTTAACACTGTAAAAGGTATTCTCAACAGGACTTACGCTAAGGTAAAGTGAGGAGACGGTAATGTAACCCGTAGATTAGAGGGATGAGATCCGCCAAACTTAACTACTACAGTCAAATACTAAACTGCGGAGATGAGCCTCAAGGCAGTGGAGCTATTTCCAATTGAGACTAACCAAACTTTCCAGATAGCACGTCAGCTTTGAATTGATCTAACTTTGTTTCTAATTCAACTGTTAGTTGTTCAATACAATCATCATCACTTAAATTGGGGGATATAGTTTTAGCGATACGATTAAGCTGTGTAGCCATCAATTGCTGCTGATCTCCTCCTATTTTTACCAAGGAGCGGAGCTTATCCTGTTTAAGGAAATTGAGCCAATGCTCAGTGACTGGATTGGATAAACGTCCACCACCATGTGCTATCGGTGGATACAAATTCAAGAGAGGCATGATGTAGTTGGGCTGGTATTCTACATTGATAGCTGAACACCAATCTAGCCATTTGAAGGTTAGAATTCTTGCACTAGTGCGTATAGGAATCCAGGGTACCCGGAGAGCATCAGCAATAATCGCGCCATGCATGGCTTCGGCAAGGAGAACTTTTGTTTGGCTAATAGCAGATAACACTTGCTCTAGGGGCCAGTAGGGAGCAATATACTTAAAACCAATCTGCTCACATATAGAATTCCATACCGTTTCGCCACCGTATAGAGCATGATGAATGTGAGGCATATAAGCAAATTGATTCACTTTGGGTTCAGTTGGCTTATATACACGCCTGATCAGAATTGCTCCATCGCCTACTGCTAATTCATCTGGAATACCCAGCTTTCGTGCTGATAGCAGACCTCTCACGCAGTAAACTTTAAAAGAGTTATTATCTAACCCTATTTCACTTGTCTCATAGCCAGCTCCAGAACCAAATATTGCAATCTTGCCAGCTTTTGGTAGACGATCGAGTAATAAATTATTAAGTAAAGTACCTATACCAACAAACGCTGTTGTTTCATCATCGTCAAATATACCTGGAAGTAGTTGATTCCATAACCAAGGATTTAGGTGATCCCCAAAATTGATTATCTTATCTGGACGTTCGTAGTAGTATAGTTTCATGCCATGCTCTATAGAGTTAGGTCTGTTTCTGTTATCTTGACTATATTTCCCAAAGGCTTTCAATCCAGTTCAAATCGTTTTGATGGATGTTGGCCTGAATCAACGCAAAAGCACCATACGTTACAGTAACTTAACTAGAGACAAATAAGTAGCTAGCTTTTATACCAAAAGCCAATTATTGCACCCTACGGCACCTATGTATCGGCTCCTTGAGTTGCCATCCCTTCTACTTCAGCTACCATTAGAAGCGTCCTTAGCACAGAATCGGGGTTAAGACTCATTGAGTCAATCCCTAATTCAACCAAAAACTGGGCAAACTCAGGATAGTCACTGGGAGCCTGACCACAGATCCCAATCTTGCGACCACTCTCCTTGACAGTTGCGATCGCCATCTTCACCATCCGCTTCACTCCCTCATTTCGCTCATCAAATAGATGAGCCACTAATCCCGAATCGCGGTCCAAACCAAGGGTTAACTGAGTTAAATCATTCGACCCGATGGAAAACCCATCAAACACCTCGCTAAACTCCTCAGCCATTAATACGTTGCTAGGCAGCTCACACATCACATAAACCTGCAAGCCATTCTTATCCCGCTCTAGACCATGCTTAGCCATTTCTGCCAACACCCGCCTCCCTTCGTCGGGTGTCCGACAGAAAGGAATCATCAGAATGACATTTGTCAATCCCATCTCATCTCGTACCCGCTTCATTGCCTGACATTCTAAAGCATAGGCATCACGGTAACGCTCATCATAGTAACGAGAAGCCCCTCGCCACCCAAGCATTGGGTTTTCTTCGTTTGGTTCAAACGCCTGACCTCCTATAAGATTGGCATACTCGTTGCTCTTGAAATCCGACATTCGTATAATCACTGGCTTAGGATAAAAGGCGGCGGCGATTGTTCCTACCCCGTAAGCCAACTTTTCAACGAAGTACTGAAGCTTATCCTCATAAAGCGCCGTTATTTCTGAGATTTTTGTTTTCACGGCTTTATCCTCTAATTTGTCAAAGTGGATGAGAGCAAGAGGATGCACCTGGATTTGATTGGCAATAATAAACTCTAATCTGGTCAAGCCGACCCCATCACAGGGAATCGCAGCCAGTCTGAACGCTTCCGCCGGATTGCCCACATTCATAAAAATTTGGGTGCGGGTACGTGGCAGGTTGTCTAGCGCTACCTCTTGCACCTCAAAGGGTAGTAGACCTGCATAAACCCGTCCTTCATCTCCTTCCGCACAAGAAATTGTCACCTCTTGACCTGCCTTCAATACCTTGGTGGCATTGCCGCAGCCAACAATAGCTGGGATGCCCAATTCACGGGCAATGATTGCCGCATGGCAAGTACGTCCGCCCTGATTGGTAACAATAGCACTGGCTTTTCTCAAAATCGGTTCCCAGTCCGGATCAGTCTTATCGGTTACCAAGACTTCTCCATCTTGAAAATGGTCTAGATTGTTTGCGTCTAGAATGACTGTGGCGCGTCCTTGACCGATAGACTCCCCAACACTGCGACCCGTTGCTAGCACTTCACCCTGAGCCTGAAGATGATAGCTACGCAGGATGTTCTGGGACTTCTGAGATTGTACCGTTTCCGGGCGGGCTTGGACAACAAACAGAACGCCAGTCAGGCCATCTTTTGCCCACTCAATGTCCATTGGCGTATAGATACCGCGCACCTGCGAATAGTGATCCTCGATTTGGCAAGCCCAGTTTGCCAGCTGCAGAATCTCTTCATCTTGAAGGGCTAGTTTCCCGCGTTCACTCGGTATGACAGGCACATTTTTGGTGAACTTCGAGCCGCCGCTGTTGTATACCATTTTGAACTCTTTCGAGCCCAATCTTTTCGCCAAAATCGGGCTAAATCCTTGCTTTAAAGTTGGTTTAAAAACTATGTATTCATCAGGATTGACAGATCCTTGAACTACATTTTCTCCTAGGCCGTAGGCAGCTGTGATTAACGCGGCATTTTTAAAGCCGGTTTCGGTGTCAATTGAGAACATCACGCCAGAGGAAGCCAAATCAGAGCGCACCATTTTTTGTACACCGACGGAGAGGGCAACACTGAAGTGGTCATATCCCCTACTCTGGCGATAGGAAATGGCACGGTCGGTAAATAAAGAGGAAAAGCATCTATGGCAGGCTTCCAACACTCCTTGGATCCCACTAATGTTGAGGTAGGTTTCCTGCTGACCAGCAAAACTGGCATCTGGGAGGTCTTCAGCTGTGGCACTGGAACGGACTGCTACGTCCGTATCAGAACCATAGCGGTCGCACAACTTCTGGTAAGCCTCGGTGATCGCATCTTCTAGCTCCATTGGGAATGGCGTGTGGAGCATCAAAGAGCGGGCTTGCTTGCCCCTTTGCCGTAAGTTGTTGACATCTGTTACATCTAGGTCAGAAAACAGCGATCGCAGCTTCTCTTCTAACCCAGCTACCTGAATAAAGTATCGGTAAGCATAGGCTGTAGTACCAAACCCGTTGGGAACACTGACTCCACGAGGAGTCAGCTGTTGGATCATTTCTCCTAGTGAAGCATTCTTGCCACCCACTAGAGGGATATCAGCAATTCCAACTTCATCCAACCAAAGAACTAGCGATCGCTCTTTGGAGGGCTGAGAAGATTTTTCTTGAGCTGCTGTAACCATAAATGTTTTCTCCTATTCTTGTCCCAGTTTAGCGAGCCAGTCTGCCTTCACCAAGAAAGACGTAGCCCTTGTTTCCTCAAGTCTTGCTGCAATTGCGGCATCAGTCGCCTTTGAACAACCTGAGTTGGAGTCAAATCTGGTTGAGCTTGAGTGAGGAGCCAACCAGCTGTTGCCCCTGCCGCCGCGCCAATACTCCACTCGCTGTAGTGAATGCGAGTCATGGCGTTAACGATGTGAGTGACGGCAACGCTCTTGCCACCAATCAGTAAGTTATCAATTTGTTGGGGAATCAGACTCTCTAAGGGAATAAAAGTCGGTCGGACATTAAACTCCCTGGCAGGTGCGGATGTAGCCTCTTGAGAAGGTTCCCAGTTGCGATAGCGACACCCGTGAAAGTCGATGTCATAGTGAGTCAGGGCAACTGCTGTAGGCTTGAAGTTACGCCCACCCGACATATCTGTCCGAACATCCGCTTCCCGCATTATGAACTCTGTCTGTTTGTAGGCTGAGCGTCCCAAAATCCGTCGCCCCTCCCGGATATATGGCATCATGCTCAACCCCGAAACTGTACCCATAGGAGACTCGGCTCCATGTAAATGAGCTAGGGGAAAATCTGGTTGAGTTTGGGTTTCCATCAGCCATTCTGAAAACAGAAGCGCATGATTTTCTGCTTCCTTAAGTGCGCTTAAGGAGAGTCCTCCCATCCAGTTCTGATGTTGCCCAGAGGTGGTGAGCAATTTCTCTGTCAGAATCAGAGGTGGATTCATCAAGCTCCAGTCGTTACCTCGATTCCAGTTAACAAGGGTCATATCTCCAGGGGAGGGACTCCCGCCAAAAGGATCACTGCGCTTAAGACTTACAAGGCGTCGATAATTGAAAAAGCTCCGACCCGCGAACATGGGAAACCCCTGCAAAGAGTAATCCCGCCGATGCTCTGCTTTTGAGATTCCAGGCTGGATGCGAGCCAGTTGCGCACGGCTTAACCCTTGATCGTCCCGAATGGCAAGCACGAAGGGAAAAGTGAAAGCCTGTGTACATTCCGGGTTGTCTTTGGGAGCTGCATGGATTTCACCTGTCGTAGCACTAGATTCTGATCCCAGGCGATATGGGATTCCTGCCCATCCCACTAACTCTCCCGTATCAGTGGCATCGATCACTATCAGTCGCTCATTCGCCGGAGCTTGCAGACGCAGAGGCACTTTCTCAAATACGTCATCATCAAACCAGGAATACCAGGAGGTCAACTCTTGAGAGAGTCTGCCTTTGGATACATAGTTAGGGTCGCGTGGTGTCCGTCGCACCGCATAGATAGCTGTGATCTGCTTACCTGTGCTGTCGAACTCGGCTCCTTTAAAAGCAATTGAGGTTCCCCAACGACTTCCAGGAGCTAGTCGGAATGATGAGTGTAGTAGTTGTTCTGCCGCTGTGGCTCCGGCATGGGGTGGAAAACAAAGCTTTCCTACCCAGCAGCTATTAATGTCTTTTACTTGTCGAGGAGCAGAAATATTAGTCCAGGTAGGAAGCTCTACAGGTTGTTGTTTGATTAACTGCTTAAACTGGCTCCAACTTTTGGAATAGTTCTCCAAAGAACGCATCGTCAAAGATTCATCTACCGCTGATACTCCTTGAGAGCTAACTTGCCCCCCCAGCCAGGGGCTGAGTTCGATTAAGCAAGTCTTAGCCCCAGATTGCATGGCATGAGAAGCTGCTGCCACTCCTCCTAATGATCCGCCAACAACAATGACTGAGCATTCCCAAGTCTCTTGAGCGGCTGGGAGGGGAGCCAGTTGGGGCCAACCAGTAGGTGTGACTACAGGATTAACTGTAGCAGTTGGGGTAGAAGTCTTCTGTATTTCCCCTCCTGAGGACACCCCAGTCAAAATCTGATTTGGGAGCCATGTCCAAGATTGAGCATTAAGGTAACCTAAGCTGACTGCAAGCAGGAAACCCAATACTGACATCAGCTGGGTAAACTTGTGGGAAGATCGAGGTCGCTTCACAGATTTGGCAGTTGGATTGAGTGCTTAATTATTGAATCACGGTGTTGTTATTGTGAATAATGAGAACCATTGACCTCCCAGATTTATGAAATGTTTATTTAAGCACATGACCTTTGGTGTTCGCGCTTGTTGGCAAGAAATTGTTTAGACTGAACTGGTATTGAGGCAGTTGATCCACATGGGTGTAAAGCTCCATCCCCATGCTCAAGCAAGGTTGGTTGAGCGTGGTGCGACTGAAGCCGAGGTTATTGCAACGGTCCAGAGCGGTGCCACCTTTCCTGCTCAGCTTGGACGCACGCGATTCAGACAGAACTTTGCTTTCAATGCTGAATGGAGAGGAAGATTTTATACGACGAAGCAGGTGGAGGCGATCTCAGTCAAGGAGAATGAAGACTGGTTAGTAATCACGGTGATTGTGAAATTTTTCTAAGGAAATGCTGCGATGAAACTGACCTACGATCCGAGATACAACGTGGCGTACATCCACTTAAAGGAAAAACCGGCACAAGTGGAAACCATTGCCATCAGTGAAGAATTAAACGTGGATGTTGCCTCTGACGGAACCATTTATGGCATCGAACTGCTTAATGCCAATCAACAACTAGGAGGCAATGACCACGGGAAACTGATTGTCATTAATGAGGCTTTGGGAGAATCCTCTGAAATTAAACTGTTACTCTAGCAATTAAGAAGTTTGCTTCAGCGTTACATCAATTGCTGCTCGCCTGAACGATTACCGTTCAAGAATGCCAAAGCTTGTCGTTCTAGATAAGCAATTACTTGTAAGAAAAATGGCTCCAAAAACTCCATAAAAAACGTGGTGAGCAGTTCCTTCAAGCGAGCATAGTCAATCAAGTTAAGATTGCACCGCCCATCAACCGCTCATACCGATACTTCAACTCTGCCTGCAACAAAGGCCACTGCTCCAAAGTTTCATCTCTGGCAATGACCTTTTCAGCGGCCTCTCTCGCTAATTCTAAAACTTCCTGATCTTCTACCAAACTCGCCAAGGTAAAGTCAGGCAATCCTGATTGTCGCGTACCCAACACTTCACCAGGACCACGAAAGCGCATATCCATTTCTGAGATGAAAAAGCCATCCTGAGACTGCTCCAACACCTTCAACCGTTGACGAGCTGTTTCAGTTTTGGAACTGCTCATCAGTAAACAGTAAGATTTTGCAGCACCGCGACCAACGCGACCCCGCAGTTGATGCAGTTGAGATAAGCCAAAGCGCTCAGCATTTTCAATCATCATTACAGTGGCATTTGGCACATCTACCCCTACTTCGATTACCGTAGTAGAAACCAAAATTTGAGTTTGATTGTCACGGAATTTATTAATTGCTTCATCCTTATCAGCTGAAGTCATGCGACCGTGCAGCAGTCCTACCTGGAACTGGGGGAAAATAACTTCCTGAAGACGTTGATGCTCTTCAACAGCGGCACGAGCCTCCAGCTTTTCCGATTCCTCAACTAGGGGTAAAACGATATAGGCTTGACGATCCTGAGCTACTTCACGGCAGATGAGATCGTAGGCGTGAGTGCGTTCCTTACCTGTTAGCGCCGTTGTATGAATCTGTTGCCGACCTGGCGGTAACTCATCGATCTGACTCACATCCAAATCTCCATGCAATGTCAGCGCCAGCGTTCGGGGAATCGGTGTTGCAGTCATCGTCAACACATGCGGAGATTCGCCTTTTTGCTGTAGGCGCGCGCGCTGTCCAACTCCAAACCGATGCTGTTCATCAATCACAACCAGACCTAACCGCTGGAAGTTTACTGGATCTTGAATTAGGGCATGAGTACCTACCAACAACGGTAATTCACCAGTTTCTAACTGAGCATGGATTTGTCGTCTTTTTGCGGCTTTAGTCGAACCAGTCAGTAGTTCTACTGGTAGGTGTAGGAGATTAAACCAGCTAACTAACTTGCGGTAGTGCTGTTCTGCTAAGACTTCGGTGGGAGCCATCAGCGCTGCCTGGTAGCCTGATTGGATGGCAGCTAGAATAGCAACCACTGCCACAATAGTTTTACCAGAGCCAACATCCCCTTGCACTAGCCGATTCATCGGCGCGGGTTTTTGCAAGTCGTTGAGAATGTCATTAATTGTCCTTGTTTGGGCACCAGTCAATTTAAAGGGTAGCTGTTCGTAGAACTGGTCAATCAGTTGACCAGTGCAAGCGAGGACGGCGCTAGTTTGGGTTTGGCGTGCTTTGCGCTGGCGTTGAAGCAGACCCAGTTGAAGGTAGAAAAACTCATCGAAGACGAGGCGACGACGGGCGACTTCCAGAGCAGTGCTGTCAGGAGGAAAGTGAATGTTTGTAATAGCGGATGGTAACTCTATTAACCCATACTGCTTCCGCAGAGCAGTTGGTAGCGGATCTTTGAGGTAGGTAGTTGCTGGGAGAGCTGCAATCACCGCCTTCCTAACCAGATCTGCCCCTACTCCATCCGTTAAAGTATAAATTGGCACTATCCGACCGATAGTGATTGAATCAATCGTATCTCCTGGGTTTGCCAAAACCTCTAGTTCTGGGTCTTCCAGCGTCAGGTCGTATTTGCTTTTTTTCACTAATCCCGATGCTGCAACCATAGCACCAGCTGGATATAGGCGCTTTTGCTTTTCCTGCCAGCCACGATTGGAATAGCGGGGACCGGCGAAAAAGCGGCTAATTCGGATTTGACTGGTGTGGTCTTTAAGTACCAACTCTAGAATCGTTAATTTAGAATTGCGGGGGCTGCTAAAGCAGTTGCAGCGCTTCACCGTTGCTACGATTGTTACTGTCTCTCCAGCTTCCAACTCGCGGATAGTCACCTGACGAGCATAATCTATATGGTCACGAGGGTAGTAAAAAAGGATGTCTCGCACGGTGTTCAGACCGAGACGTGCTAAATACTCTCCTTTTTTTAGCCCTACCTCCGCTAAACCAGTCAGCGATTGATTAAGGCTAGGGGCAATCCGCTGGGTTAGTTCGACTGAATTGGGCTGAATTATAGGAGTTGTTCGGGGTGGTTTAGTTTTGGTGGTTGTGAATTGGTCACCATCCGAATCACTTCTATCTTTTACTAAATGTCGAGCGTCTTGTTGAGAGGTGTGCAAATACCTGCGAGCTTCTGCTACTAAGTGTTGCCGCTCTTCAAGTGTTAACTGAGGATAACTGGCAAACTGAACCGCCATCTCCTGCCACCGGCGACGCTCAGCTGGGTGTATGGCAACTGGAGGTTTGCCAAAACTAAGGCTGAGAAATTCACTGAAGCGATATTGTTTTCCCACAAGGTCTACAAAGCCTCGCTCTGTCTCCACCGCTAAGGCTTTCTGCAATCGCACCCAATCTGGTAATTCAGTAGTCGACATTGATCAATTAATTCATTTTTGCGCACTCATTCTTCAAACCAACTGGCACGCCATGCAGCTTCTGCCTCAGCCACTGCCCGCTCCTTCTGCTTTTTGTTATACTCTCGCCTTAAGGAACTTGCCCGAACTTCAAGGTTTCGAATGTGGTTACGCCTAGTTCTTAGTGTTGCATCAGCGAACTCAATTTCTGACAACCGCAGGTGAATAGCAATGATTGGTGTCACGGCATCTTGTGACTCCTCATCATTTTGAGCTTCAATCAACAAGTTTAGTAGGTTAGGTGGCCCGGCTATGCCTGTACTAGAGGCTTCTTGTGAATTTGCGGCAGCTTCTAGCAACGGGGAAGGCAATGACTTTGGTAATATCCCAGTCTGCTGCAATAAGCGATTGATTTCATAGGAAAGCGTTTTCAAGGTTTTGGAGATCGCCTGTTCCAGGTTTTGTTGCCACTCTAGCAATTTGAGGTTAGAGGGAAGAGGGAAGGTGGGGCTAGGAGAACAGGAATTGTCTTCTGCTTCTTCCCCGGTCCCTTCTTCTAGATGAGCAATCAATTGATCAGATGCATTTTGTGCCAACTTCCGGACGGCTTGCTGCAATTTTTGCCGCTGGCTGAAAGACAAACCAAGAAAGTCTTCTGGATACCCTTGGGTACAGAGGTGATAAGTTGCCAAAGTTAACTGCTGCCGCATGGCTTGTCCTAAGACAGTTAGATAACTAGCGTAGGCGCTGTGGATTTCTACCGCGATCGCGCTAGTCGCTTCTTCTAGTGCGGCAAGATCCCGCTCAATTCGCTCAACTGCTCTCCCCATATTCTCTCATTGCTGCCCAGTTGGGCTTAACAGTAGTACAAAAGTACGCCTCTATAGGATAACGGCTCAGTCTACATTAAATTAATCACCAATTTAAACTCTAAAATGCGCTGAATGTCCATATAAAGACAGGTCAGCCTCAACTCGGTTGACCTGTCTTGTTAATATTGATAATTTGACGCCGATTATTTGCTGCCTATTTGAGCAGCGACTTCTTCGACAAAGTTACTTTCCTGCTTCTCAATCCCTTCCCCTAACACAAAACGAACAAAGCGACGAACTTGAATGTTTCCTCCCAGAGTTGCTACGCTCTGTTTTACCAGCTCTTCCACCGTGATGCTTTGATCGCGAATGTATGGCTGATCTAGCAAAGTCATTTCTTTCAGGCGTTTCTCGATCCGGCCCTGAACAATCTTTTCTTTGATATTTGCTGGTTTGTTACCCAAGTCGTCTCGGCCCATTTCGACGTCCTTTTCTTTCTGAACAATGTCAGATGGGATTTCGTCTACGTTCACATACTCGACATTGGGACAAGCCGCAATTTGCATAGCGATGTTCCGCGCTAGCGTTTTGAAAGCCTCTTCTCTGACGACAGAAACATCTTGGCAGTTGACTTCTACGAGCACACCTACCCGACCACCGGTGTGAATATAGCTCTCTACTAGACCTTTCCCTTCACCTAGCACAAATCGGGAGAAGCGACGCACCTGAATATTTTCGCCTAGTTGGGCAATGTTTTGATTTACCAACTCCCCGACCGTGACGTTTTGGTCGTGAATGTAGGGCTGAGCAATCAAAGACTCAACATTCTCACTGTCCGCCGCTTGCGTCGCTATATTATGCACGAGAATTTTGAAAGCTTCGTTACGGGCAACAAAATCAGTTTGGCAGTTGACCTCTACAAGCACACCCACTTGACCGTCGGTACCAATGTAGCTGTCCACTAGTCCTTCTGCTGCTACGCGATCGCCTTTTTTCCCGGCAGTAGCGATACCCTTTTGCCGCAACCAGTCAACGGCTTTGTCCATGTCGCCGTCGGTTTCTTTAAGAGCTTTCTTACAGTCCATCATGCCAGCGCCTGTTTTTTGGCGCAGCTGTTGGACAAATTGTGCAGATATTTCCGCCATCTTGCCTCAATCCCTATTTAACTGACACAACAAAACCGGCTTTTATGCTGAAAATCCTCGTTATCTTCATTTTACTCAGGAATCGTTTAGGTAGCACAGCTGTGCTACCTGACAGACTTGGTTACTGAGCTATTCCTCAGTTTCTTCTTCCTCGTCTGGTATCACCAAGTCTGTATATTCGATTTCCTCCTCGTCGAGGTCTTCTTCACCACCCTCATAATCTTCGTAGTCTTCTTCAGCATCCAACTGACCGTGACGGCCTTCATAAATGGCGTCCGCCAATTTGCCTACTATTAATTTAATTGACCGGATCGCGTCATCATTTGCTGGAATTGGGATATCGACTACATCTGGGTCACAGTTTGTATCCAACATAGACACAATTTGAATCCCCAGTTTTTCACATTCTTGAACTGCGTTGTACTCTCGACGTTGGTCTACAATTACTACTACATCGGGTACTTTCCGCATTGTTTTAATACCGCCTAGGTATTTTTGCAGCTTCACCATCTCCCGGCGCAGCATAGAAGCTTCTTTCTTCGGCAACAAGTCAAGTGCCCCGGTTTCCTCACGACGTTCTAGGTCTTTGAGCCGGTCTACTCTCGTTTTGATCGTTGTCCAGTTAGTAAGCATTCCGCCTAACCAGCGCTGGTTAATATAGTGGGCACCGCATCGAGACGATTCTTGTGCTATTATTCCAGCTGCTTGCCGCTTGGTACCGACAAATAGGAATTTCTTCCCCTGCTCCGCTGCTGAGCGCATATAACTGTACGCTTCTTCCATGAGCTGAGCGGTCTGCACCAAGTCAATGATGTGAACCCCGTTGCGAGAAGTATAGATATAAGGAGCCATTTTTGGGTTCCATCTACGGGTTTGATGCCCAAAGTGAACCCCCGACTCCATCATTTGAGCCAATGATACAACTGCCATGTTCTGAACTCCTAATTCGGGTTAAACCTCCATCCAGGTTGTATTTCCCTATAGGAAACACCCGAAACTAACTGGATGTGCGAGTTTATGGTAACTTTACTGTTTTATTCTAACACAGCGACTAAGAGAAGGGTGCGAGTCCCTACACCCCTTCTTCTAGTTGGGCATAAGCCTCATACACACCTTGAACGTTGTACCAGTTGAGGAAAATCCGCGCCATTTCCAGCGCTAACTGTGGTTTGCCCTGATTAATTAGCCATTGCAAGAATGGCGCTAGAGTACGCTCGTTGAGATGTCCATTCAGGGAAAGCATGCCCCAGAGGAGGCGGTGCAACCAAGTCATTTGAATCATCATTCGCACCTCCCAAATTGGATGTTTTTGGTAAAACAGCACTCCCATACGTCCCCGTTGAATTTCTTTGTCAATTAGACTAGGCACTTGCTCCAAAGCAAAGGGTGGATGCCAGTGATAACCTACAGCAGCAGGACATTTAATCAGCTTCAAGCCTAGCTGCTTCAGCCGGACGCCTAGTTCTAGGTCTTCCCAGCCGTACAGTTGAAAGCGAGTGTCGAATAGCCCAGCTGTTTGGAGCCAGTGACGAGCGATCGCTACATTTCCTGTTGCAAAATAAGCTGCTGAAAAATCTGTCAGCTTATACGGTTCAGCTGTGGGATCATCGAAGTTGCAAGTGTTAATTACTTGACCATAGGTAAAGAGGCGTTCGCTCCCTTGAGCCAATTGCCCCTTTGTCAATCCATCTGCGTGAGCCTGAAGGAAATTCTCCGTCACCACTAAATCACTATCAATAAAAATAATAGTGTCACCAGTTGCCTGCTCCACCCCCAAATTCCGGGCGGCAGCTGGCCCTTGGTGGTTTTGACAAAGCGCTCGCACATGCGGGAACTCAGCTGCATTTTGCTGCAACCATTCCAGAGTGCCATCTATTGAGCCGTCATCCACTAGAACAATTTCGTAGCCAGTCACTTCCTTACGATTAGCTATTTGCTGTCGTTCTAAAGCTCTGAGGCATTTTTCTAGAATAGGCTGGCGATTGTAAGTTGGAATGACAACGCTGAAAAACATTGCTTTCCCCGTAGGACCATTGTGTTCAGTATTGCAGAGATTAGACCCTCTACTTCTCTTCTGCTCCCTCTAGCTCCTGAGTACTCACTTTCTTGACTTGACGAGACTCCCACCACAGGGGCACCACAATCCAGGCGACGGCGAGGAGCAACGCCACAAATCCAAATTCAGCCATCAAGGCAACCAATTTTTCTAGCGGCACAATCCTTCCTACAAAGAAAGCCAAAGTCACCATTACTGAGGCCCAAACTGTCGCCCCTGCCAAGTTATACAAAAAGAATTTTTCGTATGGCATTTCCGCTATCCCAGCCAGCGGTCCGGCAAAAATTCGCAACAGGGCAACAAAACGACCAAAAAATACTGCCTTCCCGGCGTTTTGACTAAATTGGTCTTTGATTTTCTCTAGTCGCTCTTCGGAGATTCGGAAGAACTGACCGATTCGGAGCAGGAATGACCAACCGGCATATCTACCAATCCAATAGCCGCAAGTACCACCTATCACTGCACCAAGAATGGCGCTACTGAGAACGAGCCAGTAATTCAGTTCATCACTGCCAGCCAGAAACCCTCCTACCAGGGTGACAGTTTCACCAGGGAGGGGAATGCCCAGATTTTCTAGCAAAATTCCGAGGAAAACTGCCCAGTAGCCGTATTTGTGAGCAATTTCCTGGATCATTTCCAGTGATATAAACTCAAGAGACATCTAAAGCGGCCTTCACGAATTTTTAAGTTTCTTCCATCTTGACGCGAGCCCTGAGAGAGTGTCAATGCGTTTTCACCCCCACGCTCCTTGCTTGAACAACCTTACTTTACAAAAACTTCACAAAGTGCAGCCTACTAGATAAAGATTCTGTAAAGACATTGAGAAATACTGAATTCTTCAGATACCTCTGCATATATTAAGGGGATTCGTACCGTAGATTTACAGTACTTGTACCTAATTTAACTCTTTACACGCTTAGCTATAAATGCCTAAATATTCTGGACCTGTGCGTAAATTGCTTCTTTGCAAGGGAAATATATAGCTAGCAAGATTTTCCTCACTCCTGTTAAACATCGCAACTAATTGTGAAAATTATGGTCACACAAGAACTTCAATTGATTGTGCTTCAGCCTCAAGGGCGCTTAGACTTAGAGAGTTGTAAGACCTTGGAGAAGCAGTTAGCTAGTTTGGTTCCCCAGCATCACAACCTTTGGGTCATTGACCTCGTCCAAATTGATTTTATGGATAGCTACGGTTTAGTAGCTCTAATCAAGGGGCTGAAGGCAGCGCGTAAAATTAATTGTCGTCTAGTGCTTTGCAACGTGCAAGCTTCTGTCCGCTTAGTTTTCGAACTTACTCAGCTAGATTCAGTATTTGAAATTTTTGAGAGTTACGATGCTGTTTTAACAACAGTTAATGTTGTAATAGCTGCCTGAGACCAGGGCACTATGCTTAGGTCAGGGGTGTGGGAATACAATCTTCCCATTCACCCCATAGTAGTCTTTTGACATCGCTAGGATGTCTTATTGTGGAAGATGTGGAATGAGCCGCCTGATAGCTCTTCCCCGCTCCACATGCTACTCTTTATGATTCTTCCTCGACCGATTCTTCAGAGTCCGCAGTTTCTTCAGGGACTTGCTGTTTAATCGTTAAGTAGCGAATTACCTCTTCGCTCAGCCGCATCGCTCTCTCCAAGGGGGCGATCAGGGTTCCAGGGCCTTTGTAGTTCATCTGGACATAGATGCCGTCTCGCTGCTTGTTGATTTCATAAGCGAGACGACGCTTGCCACGATGCTGAATATTAATTTGCTCGGCTCCTTGGTCACGGATGAGGTTCTGATATTTATTGATTGCCTCTTCTGTCTGTTCCTCACCCAGATCAGGTCGCAAGATGTACATCGTTTCGTAGATGAGTTGCATGGTTACAGTCTCCTTGTGGACAAAATGGCTGCTTCAGATCAACTCTTTGCGAAGCAACAAGGATTTACAATTGTAGCAGATTAATACTTTACATGCACATTTTCAGAGGCCTATTCTTACGCTTGTAGTAACTGCCTTAACCAATTGGTAACAGTCACAAACAATTAGTTATCCCCACACTATATGGCGCAGCGCTACGTCCGAGTTCAAAATCAAGAGGGACGGATTTACTACGGTTTACTGCAACTTAGCCAAGTCGTTCAGGTGCTTGATGCTCCACCATGGTTGCAGGGCCAACCTATGGATCTGCAGTTAGAGCCAAACAGCTACCACCTCCTTGCTCCCTGTTCTCCCTCCAAAATTGTCGCGGTGGGAAAAAATTACGTAGAGCATGCCGCTGAAATGGGCTGTTCAGTCCCGAAAGAGCCGTTGTTATTCCTTAAACCGCCTACATCTGTTATTCCTACGGCAACAGAAATTCAATATCCTCCCCAATCGCAGCGGGTAGACTATGAGGGAGAGTTGGCGCTGGTGATTGGTGAGCGCGCTTTTGGATGCTTACCAGAGCAAGCCCAGACGAGAATTTGGGGCTATACCATTGCTAACGATGTAACGGCGCGAGATTTACAGCAGCTTGATGGTCAATGGAGCCGAGCCAAAGGGTTTGATACATTCTGTCCATTAGGACCGTGGATTGTCCGAGAATTAAATGCAGGAGCGCGTTTGCAGACTTTTGTAAATGATCATGACCAGCCTGTACAATCTGCCTGCATAGATCAGATGGTGTTTTCTCCAGATGTTCTTGTCTCTTACATAAGCCAAGTGATGACCCTGCTGCCAGGAGATGTAATCCTGACTGGGACACCTTCAGGCATAGGTGCTTTACAACCGGGCGATCGCGTCCGTGTTGAAATTGAAGGTATCGGTCACCTGGAAAACACCGTGGTAGCTAGGCTCAAAAGCCAATAAACTCAGACGGATACAGGTAAGCTGCAATGTCAGCCGTTTAACTAGCGTACTTGCATATAAACTGCTTCCGAAATCGCCGGAATTTCCGCATAGCGACCCAGACCTGACTGAGCAACGGCATAAATAACTGCTGCAACGATGCCTAAAAAGAGGGTGTTAGCTAACGTTTCTATGGCAAAGCCAGCCCCAGGGACCGGGTTCAGAATTTGTAAAATGATGCTGAACAGAAAAATAACGATGTCCAACAGGATCGCCTGCATTGTGTTGAAACGAATAAAATGACTGATCTTTTCGTTTCTTACCACTAAAAGAAATAAGGCAAAGAAGATAATCATCCCGCCAAAAGGTATGGCTTTATAAACCGACCCCAGTACCAAAATCGGTAAAAAAGCTAATTGAAGGGGAGGAAACTGGTTTAACAAAAAAGCGCCAAATGTTACTCCCTCAATTAGAGGTAGTAAGTAAGGTAGGCAAGCAAAAATCCGATCTGAAACTGTTGTAGAGCCCCGCCGAGTCATCTTGTCTCCCAAATATAATGGCAAATTTTCTTGTCCTATGATTAGGATAGCGCAGTTGAATCAGGCATTCCTAACTGTTACTCCGGAATTGCCGCCACGATATGCAGAAAAAAATCCACACCGCGATTTGCCTTGGTCATCTGTAGCGTCGTCCAGAATATGTTGCCTAATGCAGTTGAGCGCAAGGCGCGAATCATTCAATCTTGGCCACACGGAAGCCCATCAGACACTGATACTGATCTGACTGCTGCTCGGCAAGTTTGTGAATCGGCTGACCACAGCGAAGTTGACCTTGACGCCAGCGGGGTTGACCGCTTTGATCAGCGAGTAAACAGCTCTGGCAAACGTGCTGAGGGGCAAGGATCTGATCATCAATCAAAATCACTAACATCCAATCCCTCCAAATACAACCCCGATCTGACTTTCGTTAATTTTAGGTTATGCATTTGGGAATATGGTCAAAGCCATACACACTTTAATATATCAGGGTTATGATGCATTAACGCTAAAATTGGTTTAACAAAACAGCCACGACAGTCGATTACAATTTTTTGAAATATTCAAAAAGGTATCTGCAGTGAATAGGACTAGCTCAGACTTTCTTGCTCAAACCGATCCCGTCGTGGCGGATTTAATCCACGCAGAACTCCAGCGGCAACGCGATCACCTAGAGCTGATCGCCAGTGAGAACTTTACTTCTGCTGCCGTGTTAGCCGCCCAAGGCTCAGTACTGACAAATAAATATGCTGAGGGATTACCTGGTAAGCGCTACTACGGTGGCTGTGATTATGTGGACAAAATCGAGCAAATAGCGATAGACCGAGCCAAGGAACTGTTTGGTGCCGCCCATGCTAATGTACAACCTCATTCAGGAGCGCAGGCCAATTTTGCGGTGTTCCTAACCCTGCTGGAGCCTGGTGACACCATTATGGGGATGGATTTGTCCCACGGGGGACACCTGACGCATGGCTCGCCCGTGAATGTGTCGGGAAAGTGGTTTAAGGTTCATCACTACGGCGTCAGTCCAGAAGAACAACTCGACTACGATCAAATTCGGGAGTTGGCGCTGCAACACCGTCCTAAGCTGCTGATTTGTGGTTATTCTGCTTATCCACGGATAATCGATTTTGAAAAATTTAGACGCATAGCAGATGAAATTGGTGCCTACCTATTAGCCGATATTGCTCACATTGCTGGTTTGGTTGCCACTGGTCTTCACCCTAGCCCTATCCCCTATTGTGACGTGGTAACGACGACCACCCACAAAACGCTGCGCGGTCCTAGAGGGGGTTTGATTATGACCCGTGACTCGGAACTTGGCAAGAAGCTCGATAAATCCGTTTTCCCTGGGACTCAGGGGGGACCGCTAGAACACGTTATCGCTGCAAAGGCAGTAGCTTTTGGGGAAGCCTTAACTCCAGAGTTTAAAATTTATTCTAGTCAAGTGATTGAAAACGCCCGTACTTTGGCTACTCAGTTGCAAAAAAGGGACTTCAAGCTTGTTTCAAATGGTACAGATAATCACTTAATATTGGTTGATCTACGCTGTATTGGCATGACGGGCAAGCAAGCGGATCAGCTGGTGAGTGGTGTTAACATTACTGCCAACAAAAATACAGTTCCCTTTGATCCACAATCGCCTTTTGTGACTAGCGGTCTGCGGCTAGGCTCACCAGCTATGACCACGCGAGGAATGGGTGCGAACGAGTTTACGGAAATTGCTAATATTATTGCCGACCGGCTATTGAACCCGGACGATCAGGCAGTGGCACAGGATTGTCGGCAGCGGGTAGCGGCGTTATGCGATCGCTTTCCGTTATATCCTCATCTACTAGCTCCTGTACCAGTTTTAGTATAGGGTGTGGGGGAGCCAGGCTCCCCTACACCCTACTAATATGAGTGCTGAAATTATCTGCGTCGGAACAGAGTTACTTCTAGGAGATATTCTCAATAGCAATGCGCAATTCTTAGCCCAGCAACTGGCATCTCTAGGTATTCCACACTACTATCAAACGGTTGTGGGAGATAACATAGAGCGCTTAAAGCAAGTTGTGGAAATTGCTAGTGGGCGATCGCAAGTTCTCATATTCACTGGCGGTCTCGGTCCGACACCAGATGACCTCACAACCGAAACTATTGCCGACTTTTTTTGGCGTTCCTCTAGTGGAACGCCCCGAAATTCTGGAAGATATTGCCCGTAAACATGCCGAGCGTGGACGGGAGATGTCACCCAGTAATCGCAAACAAGCCTTGATTCCTCAAGGAGCAGAAGTTTTACCCAATCCAGGTGGAACAGCACCCGGCATTATTTGGCAACCCCAACCCGGGTTAACGATTCTTACCTTTCCGGGTGTGCCATCTGAAATGCAGCGGATGTGGCAAGAAATAGCGGTGCCTTATCTAAAAAGTCAAGGCTTTGGCAAAGAAATCATCTACAGCCGTACATTGAAGTTCTGGGGAATTGCCGAATCTGCTCTGGCTGAAAAGGTGTCAGATTATCTCAACCTGTCAAACCCAACGGTTGCTCCCTATGCTACTCAGGGGGAAGTCAAACTGCGAATCTCTGCTCTAGCAAAGTCAAAAGCAGAAGCACAGCAGCTAATAATACCTGTAGAACAACAACTGCAAGAAATTGGCGGACTAAACTATTACGGCGCAGACGATGACACTTTAGCAACAGTAGTAGGCCAGCTCCTACTCCTGGCAGGGGAAACGCTGGGTGTAGCAGAATCCTGCACTGGAGGTGGACTGGGGCAGATGCTAACTAATGTAGCTGGTAGTTCCAAGTATTTCTTGGGTGGTGTTATTTCTTACGATAACCAGGTGAAAGTTTCTCTTTTAAGAGTTAGCCCAGAAGACATAGCACAATTGGGTGCAGTGAGCGCTACTGTAGCAGAGCAAATGGCCGTTGGGGTGCAAACACGCCTCTCGACTACCTGGGGCTTAAGTATCACTGGCGTTGCTGGACCGGACGGTGGTACCACCACCAAGCCCGTGGGCTTAGTTTACATTGGTCTGGCAGGGCCAAACGGTGAAGTGCAAAGTCATGAGCATCGATTTGGTCAAGCGCGAGGTCGGTCCGGAATCCGTCAAGGCAGTGCCTGTACAGCTCTAGATCATCTGCGGCGAAAATTGTTGACGCGAACATACCCTTCCCTAGTCAGATGAATCCAATGCTCGTTGGTGTGATAGGCTTAGTATAAGTAGAAATGCCTCTCTTAAACCTCTGGTCTGAGTGGCTCATAAATGTTTTTCGGAAGGCAATCAAAAAATCTAGGTAGTATTGTAGGAGCAATCGGTTCAATGGATTACGTAGAAAAGGTATTGGAAAAGCTGAAGGAATGGGCGCGAAAGTTGGTCGAAACGCTGCTGGGTCCGGAGGCTGAGCCAGAACCAGAGCTGATTCCCATTCCAGTTAATGATAGATCACGGCGCAACCGGTAGTGTACCCTAGTGCCTCTTGAACCACTGCAATTCCTGAGTGTTCTGGTCCTGCATGGGCCAAACCTAAACCTACTAGGACAGCGAGAGCCAGAGATATATGGCTCGTTAACACTAGCTGAGATTAACCACCTGTTAGAAGAGGAAGGGCAAAATCTACAGGCGGAAATACATATTGTGCAATCTAACCATGAAGGCGTTTTGGTAGATGCTATTCATGCTGCTAGCAAGAAACACCAGGGAATTCTGATTAATGCTGGAGCTTACACTCATACAAGCGTAGCTATTCATGATGCGATCGCAGCCGTCAATCTCCCAACCGTTGAAGTACATCTAAGCAACATCTACAAGCGGGAAGCATTCCGACATCATTCTTATATTGCAGCGGTCGCGATTGGTCAAATCAGCGGGTTTGGTGCGGAAAGTTACCGCTTAGGCTTGCAGGCATTGGTTCATTACTTGAGAAAAATGAGCTAATGCGGTACCCACTCAGTAGTAGATTCCGCGCCACGTTAATAGGAGCGGCAATAGGGCAAACGCTGGTGTTGTCTGGCACCAGTGAAGATAAAGAAAACCCCGGATTAACCGAATGGAGACTGGCTGTTCTAGGTACACAAAGCTTGATCAAGCTGGGTAGGTTTGATTTAGACGATTGGCGTGACGCCTTTGGCGAGATGATAAATTGTGTCTCTACAAAAGCAATTATCTCCACGCTGCCGTTGGCGCTTCTTTACCATGAAAATGAAACCAAACTACGACAGAACTTGCAACTTGTGGCAACATGTTGGCAAGATGATCAAGTGAATCGGGATAGTGCTTTAGCCGTAGGATATGCGATCGCCCAGTCTCTAACTGAAAAACTCAATGTAGCTGACTTGATTCCCCAAACTATTGCCTTTCTCGGACCAGAGACTGAACTGGCACAACAGTTGGTACAAGTTCAGTTATTGTTAGAGCAGCGAGCTGGATTAGAACGGGTTCAATCCCTGTTAGGTAGACAGCCTCAGCCCACTACCCCGATTGCTCTAGCGTTTTACTACTTTTTAAGTACCCTCGAAGATTTGCGACTCTCGGTTATGCGAGCAACACAAAACGTTTATCAGCCACAGCTTACCACTGCTATTACCGGTGCTTTATCAGGTGCATACAATAGCATGGCTGGTATTCCTGCTAGCTTAAGAATGAAGCTAACCGGAGTAGACGCCAAGCCTCTAGCTGCATGGGGAATAAAAAACGAAGCAGAAATGCTAAGATTGGCAGATTCTCTGTTTGCGGTTTGGTCAGGGGTGTATGACCAAAACTCACGTTTAATTGAACTAACGCAGGTAGCTGCGATCGCTGCACCTCGGGTCATCCGGTCGCGCTAAAGTGGTCATTAGTGATGAAAAAGCTTCAGTTCTTTCAGTCCTTGAGGCAGCAGTTCAACAAATGGCAGCGACAGCACCAGCCACTACGCCGCCTTTTTTCATCAAAACAGTCTACTCAGGACACTGCCAATAAAAAAGTACAAATGGTGGCACGGCGGCCTTTGTACGCAATATTGTTGGGACCGCGTCATCGCATAGATCATTTTTTAGCCGTCTTGATAGTTGTGGTATCCCTGACTGGGGTTCTGGGGCATCGCTTCTACAATCAACCCAAGCTGAACATAGGCACCATTGCCCCGCAGACGATTAAAGCTCCCTCTAGTGCGCGTCTCGAGGATACTAAAACCACGGAAGACAACCGTCAAACAACCCGTACAGTCTTCGTACGAGTGTTGATGATTGATCTGGCAGTTAATCAACAGATTCAAAGAGACCTAAAACAAGCACTGGCTCAAGGCAACGAACTTCGGCAGATTGTTGGACCTTTTCCCTTTGTTGAAACTTGGGTTCTATCGACATCAATACAGCGTTACCTGCGTAACTGCCCAGACTCAGAATGGCAAGCAATGCTGAACGCCGTATTGGAACCTGGCGAAGCCAAAAAAACCGCTGTGGTCAATCCTGCTTTTGCCAAAGCCATTGGGGAACTGCAAACCTATAAAGGTGACTCCCCTCAAAAATTGTCTGCACTCATAGCTAAAATTTCCCAAGCCCGTCAGCAATATACCCAAGCATTAGCGTCAGCAGAGCTAGTAGTTTCAGATGGCAGCCTATTCGATGCTTCCCTTTTAAACTTGTCAGCTCAGGACTGGGGGAAAACGCAAAAGGGACTCATATACAGTGCTAATCGCATTCTTAGCCAAGGTATCTCACCAGGACTACCGTCAAGCATTTTGCAACAAGCGGTAAGCCTACAAGTGCGATTGCTAGTGCCCACAGATGCAGAACCTTTGGCAACCAAGTTATTACTGACCTTCCTCAAGCCGAATCTTAAGGAAGATGTAGAACAAACAAGACTACAGGCAGAAAAAGCGGCTTCTGCGGTGGAACCGGTAATGGTCGAGGCGCGGCAAGGCGAGGTAATTGTTCGAGCTGGGGAGGTGATTACCCAGCCGGATTTTGTACTGCTAGATCATTTCGGCTTGAGTCGCAGGGAAATTAACTGGCTGGGTTTGATTCAGCTGGGAGTTACTGTAGTTGGCGCTGTTGGCGTTTTTGGGCTGGTAGAATGGCGAATTCATTCTAAGTTGCGGCAGCGCGATCGCCTCTTAGTATTGCTGCTTGCCCTAAGTACACCGCTGCTAGCAATGGTGAACCCTTATACAAACCTTCCAGCAATTGGTTTGTTGTTAGGTAGCTTCTACGGCTTTCCTTTGAGCGTAACGGTTGTGGGACTGCTAACGATGCTACTACCTGTAAGCCTGGATATCGGCGCTCAACATCTGCTGGCTGGTGCAGTGGGTGGAATGCTTGGTGGCTGGATGGCGGGGCGCTTGCGAGCGCGAGAGGAACTGGCTCTGTTAGGTTGTGCAGTAGGTTTAACCGAGGGAGTCGTCTACCTATTTGTGAACTTCATTCTCGGTGCAACTTCCCCGAGTTCGTTTTGGTATTCGGTAGTCCCGGCAGCTTTATTCGGTCTTTCAGGATTAGCCTGGAGTATTGTCGCACTGGGATTGAGTCCTTATCTGGAACAGTTGTTTGATCTGGTAACTCCTATTCGTTTAGCAGAACTAGCGAGTCCAAACCGACCTCTATTAAAGCAGTTAGCAACTCTTGCACCTGGAACCTGCCAACACACCATGTTTGTTGCCAACTTAGCAGAAGCTGCCGCGAAGGTACTGGGGTGTAATGTCGAGCTAGTTCGCGCTGGTACGTTATATCACGATATTGGAAAAATGCACGACCCCTTGGCTTTTATTGAAAATCAGATGGGTGGCCCCAATAAGCACGATGAGATTAACGATCCCTGGATAAGTGCTGAGATTATCAAAAAGCACGTTAGTGCAGGGCTGATCATGGCACGTAAGCACCGTTTGCCCACAGCTATTCAGGCTTTTATCCCGGAACACCAAGGGACTATATCGATTGCCTATTTTTATCACCAAGCTGTGTTAGCTGCTGTTAACCCTAATCAGCAGGTGCAAGAATCAGATTTTCGCTACGATGGCCCAATTCCTCAGTCACGAGAAACGGGGATTGTTATGCTGGCAGATGCTTGCGAGGCAGCGCTGCGTTCACTTAAAGATGCCTGTCCGGAAGAAGCATTAGCCATGGTCAACAAAATTCTCCGAGGGCGTTGGCAGGACAATCAATTGGTTGATTCAGGATTAAAGCGGGAAGAAATGTCTCAAATTGCTGAAATTTTCCTCCAGGTATGGTTGCAGTTCCATCACAAACGCATTGCTTATCCCCAAATGGCGGTTAAAAGTTAGGATATCTACACTGAAATCTCTGCTGTCGGTAACAATAACGTTGACTCGATCTGCGAACAGATTCTGCGAGTCATATCGCAATCACGATTTAGGCACTCCACTAGCAACTGGTTGGCATTGTAGTACTGCTTAAGTACCTCTTTTTGCTGCTCACTAAACTGCCAATCGTGACCGAGATCACGATACTCAATCATCACAGCTCTTATCTGCTCAGTCCAAGCCGCACTGTGAATTGACCACCACTGCTTAAATCTGTTTTCGTCTCTACCCCAGCCCGGTAATTGTTTAAGTTGTTGCAATGCTTTTTCTAGCATCGGCTCAAAGGCATGAGCATGAGATTTGGCTCGCTCAAGGACAAGCTCAAAAACCAGACATGGGTCATTTGTAAGAGCAAAAACTTGGTCAAAACCCAGGACCCGGTCAAGAGCTAGATCAAGAGCCAGGGTCCGCTCCATGTTACAAGTAAGATTAAGCTCAAGGGCACGGGCTAGGTCAAGAGTACCACCAACAAGCGCCAAGGCACGGGCTAAAGCCAGCTCAAAATAAAAAGCCCGCACAATCACGAGTTTGTAGCGAGTAGTCACAGTACGGGATTTTTGGCTCACCCAGATCAGAAACGCTTGTAAGTTCTCGTCAGAGACTACTAGCTGATCTGTTTGTTGCTTCATCAGCTGCAATATATATTCGGCATATAGCAAAATGGCAACATTCAACCCAAAAAATTGAGGTTTGATGACCAGATGTTTAAAGTTGACCATTCAACCGACTGCTACGCTCGTTTAAGAATAGCGTTCAGAACCATATTTTGATTAAAAAAGTTCACATTACTAACCAGAGGTCTAATTCAAACTTAAATTAACTAAAGTAGTATCCCTAATCACAAACAAACTTAACACCCAGATCATACCCTAGAAGGGTATCGCCAGAAACAATAACAACCAATCTACAGTAGACCTAAGTATTTCCTAAAATTCTCTCCTACCCTTGGCGCTCTTGGCCCCTAACGCGCTAAAGCGCTTCGCTTCGCTCCGGCGGTTCCTGGTTTAACCTTTGACGCCACTGCCAGCTTCTGTTGGCACAATGTAACGCTGCACAAATAAAAATAATAGTAGTACTGGGGCAATGGATATGACAGAGCCAGCTGCAATAAGTCGCCAATCGAGTGAAAAAGTACCAGCTAGTGTAGAGACACCTAAAGGAAGAGTGTACAACTCTGGTTGATCCAGAACAATCAGGGGCCAAAGGAAATCACTCCAAGAGCCAATAAAGACAAAAATTGCCAGCGTCACGAGTGCTGGTTGAATGGCTGGGAGCATGACGTGCCACCACAAGCCCAACTCGGAGCAGCCATCAATTCGGGCAGCTTCTTCCATTTCTTTAGGGACACCTTGAAAAGCTTGCCTTAAGAGAAAGATGCCAAAGGCGGAAGCGATCTCTGGAAAAATAATTCCCACATAAGTGTTTCTAATACCCAACTGAACTGTCAAAATGTACAGGGGAATCATGACGATCTGGAAGGGAATCATGATAGTGGAGATAATGGCGGCAAAGATGAGTTCTCGCCCCCGAAACTCCAGTCTTGCTAAGGGGTAAGCTGCTAGGGCACAGAAGAGCAGATTCAAACTCACTGTTAGCACTGCGACAAGGGTACTATTAAACAGGTACTGACCAAAGGGATTGGTTTGCCAAACCTGGACAAAATTATTGAGTGTGGGCTGACTGGGCAATAGTTGAGGTGGGAACTGAAAGATATTTTCAGATGGAGATTTTAAAGCAGTACTGATCAGCCAAAGTAGGGGAAAAAGCATGAGGAGTGCGATCGCCCCTAGTACTCCGTACATCCAAACGTATTTCAACACAACTGGCTGCTGGCGATTCATCTCATCTTTCTCAAATCAATTTCTGTACAAACACCTTGTAAGGGTTTGTCCCATGAATCAACAGGCAACTGAGGTAAGAAAGCAAATTCAAACACAATGCCTATCGTAGGTTTTGCTGACCACTCAGTTGAACTGAGCAGACGATCATAATAACCACCACCGTAACCTAAGCGATACCCCTGATAATCACAGGCAACCGCTGGGACAAGAATTAAATCTACCTCAGCTGGCTTCAAGGTGGGGGCAGTTGAGTGGGGTTCTGGAATGCCATAAGCTCCTGTTTGCAAGGTGTCTTGGGGACTACAAAGATGCCAGTTGAGAGTGTCACCTACACAACGTGGAAATCCCCATTGACGACTAGCATCGGCAAACAAGGGACTAAGGTCTGGTTCTTGACGAAAACTAAAATAGACCAGAATCGTCTGGGCTGAGGTAAATAAGGGAAAGACCTGTAAATTGGAACATATGCGATCGCTCTTTTCGCGCCATTCTTCTACAAACATAGATTTCCGCGCCTTGAGCAGCGAGCGTCGCAATTCTGCCTTCCCCACACCCTACCCCCTACCTTTTACACCCTCCAAAGCAGCGTGACGATACCAGTCAATCGTATTTCTTAGCCCTTGCTTAAAGTCCACCTGAGCCACAAAGCCAAAAGTTTGCTTAGCACGTTCTGTATCTAAACAGCGGCGCGGTTGCCCGTTGGGCTTATCGGTTTCATAGACTATTTCCCCATCAAACTCCATGAGTTCACAGATCAGGGTAATCAAGTCGCGGATCGAGATTTCATAACCCGTTCCCAAGTTGACTGGTTCAGAGTCGTTGTAGGACTGGGTACCCATAACAATGCCCCGTGCTGCATCTTCTGAGTAGAGAAACTCACGAGTAGGGCTGCCATCACCCCAAACCTTTAGCTCTTTTTCTCCCTTCCGTTGAGCCTCGTGTACCTTGCGGATTAACGCTGGGATGACGTGGGAACTGCTAGTGTCAAAGTTATCCTCAGGTCCATATAAATTCACTGGTAGCAGGTAAATGCCATTAAATCCATATTGCTGTCGGTAAGCCTGGAGTTGCACTAAGAGGGCTTTCTTGGCAACTCCATAGGGGGCATTAGTTTCCTCTGGATAGCCATTCCAGAGGTCATCCTCTTTAAAGGGCACTGGGGTAAACTTGGGATAAGCGCAGATGGTACCAACGCAGACAAATTTCTCCACCCCAGCTTGATAGCCAGCATGAATCAGCTGAGCGCCCATCATTAAGTTATCGTAGAACAGCTCAGCTGGCTTTACCTGATTTAAACCAATGCCACCGACGTGGGCTGCCAAATGAATGACAACGTCCTGGTGGTCAACAGCCCGCTGACAGTTTTCCAGAGATCGCAAATCACTCTCACGCGATCTCGGCACTGTAATCTTCTGGGGGTTGGCTCCAGCCTTGCACAACTGATCTATCACCTGACGGCCGAGGAAGCCAGCTCCACCTGTAACAAGAAACCGTTTATCTTTTAAATCCATAGTTGTCACATCTCTATCCTCGTTGAGGTTAATTCAGAAGTGCAAAGCGCCCAGTTCTTGACGAGTCGTGGCAATATCCTTTGATACCTCTCCGTTTCCATTCGGCGAAGTGTGACCCAGCACTTTCAAGTCTGCTTCTACCATTAAGGCTACCAGCTGCTCAAATGTAACCGAAGGTTTCCAGCCCAACTTTTGCTGCGCCTTAGTAGGATCGCCAATTAACAATTCCACCTCAGCTGGTCTGAGATAGCGCTCATCAAACTCCACATAGTTATGCCAATCAAGATTGACATAACCAAAAGCAAGGTCGAGGAACTCACGTATTGAGTGGGTTTCCCCAGTGGCAATCACGTAATCGTCCGGCTTGTCTTGCTGCAACATGAGCCACATTGCTTTAACGTAGTCCTTGGCATATCCCCAGTCCCGCTTGGCATCGAGATTACCCATGTAGAGTTTGTTCTGCTTCCCGGCAACAATGCGCGCGACTGCTCTCGTAATCTTGCGGGTCACAAACGTTTCGCCCCGACGTGGCGATTCGTGGTTGAACAAAATGCCGTTACTTGCAAACATATTATAGGATTCCCGATAATTCACCGTTTGCCAGTGAGCGTAAACCTTAGCACAGGCATATGGACTGCGCGGATAAAACGGCGTTGTTTCCTTCTGTGGCACCTCCTGTACCAGACCAAACATCTCAGAAGAACCAGCTTGATAGAAACGCACCTCAATACCAGTGCGGCGTTGGTAGTCCCGAATCGCTTCTAACAAGCGTAACGTTCCCATCCCTACCGAATCCACAGTGTATTCTGGCGAATCAAAGCTCACCCGCACATGGGATTGAGCCCCCAGGTTATAAATTTCTACTGGCTGGATTTCTTCTAAGATCCGCCGCAGCGTGGTTCCATCGGTCAAATCACCATAATGCAGCAGCAATTTCACTCCCTCTTTATGAGGGTCTTCGTACATATGATCAATCCGGTCCGTATTGAATGTCGAAGTTCGTCGGATAATGCCATGAACTTCATAGCCTTGCTCCAGCAACAACTCGCTTAAGTATGAGCCGTCTTGACCTGTAATTCCAGTAATCAGTGCTCGCTTAGGTTGTGTCATCCTCAATATTCCTTAAATAACCAGCCAACAAATGGTCGAAACAGAACTGCTACAACTTAACAGCTGACTGCTAATTTGCCCAATAGTAAAGATTACTGAAGTTTTTTCACTTCAGTCCACTGGTATCAATGGTTCAGTAAGCACCATTATTTTTAGGCGCAATTACAACGCCAACAGTTTTCACGATAATCCACAAATCAAGCCAAAAGTTGTGAAAGTTGGTATAATAAAGATCTATTTGAATTCTACGACTGTAGGGTATGTCATTGCGTCCAGAAACTTGCCACAAACCAGTAATGCCTGGTCTTATGGTAAGAATCTTATCAATATGACGACCGTATCTAGGTAGTTCCTCTACTACTAGAGGCCGGGGTCCAACAACACTCATGTCCCCCTTCAAAACATTCCAAAACTGGGGAAACTCGTCGAGGCTGGTTAGCCGCAAAAATCGACCTATCCTAGTAATTCGCGGGTCTTGTTTAAGCTTGAAATTATCCTCAAATTCTTGCCGCAGCGCTGGTGATGTTTTCATCATTTCCAACAACACGTCTTCAGCATTGATCACCATAGTTCGAAATTTAATACAAGCAAAGGGCTTGTAGTCTTTGCCGACGCGTTCCTGGAGGTAGAAAACGGGGCCAGGGGAGCTTAAAGCAATCAGCAAGGCCAAGAGCAAGTAGAGAGGGGAAAATAGAACCAGAATCAATAGCGAAAATACAACGTCGAACAGTCGCTTGATAAACTCTCTATCAATGAGACGTTGAAGGGATATTCCCTTGAATATCTGCTTGGCAAATTTGGCTTCTAGACGATGCAGGCATAAAATTCTGGACCTACCGCTAGGTGTCCGTGGCTCCTGACCAATTTTCACTAAAGCCCGTAATTGCTTGCCCGAGAGGATTGAATGGGCAGTCATTGTACTCCTTAAAATCCACACCACACATAGTCCCGATTTTAAAGCCAGACGACACCAGATCAAGAGAATTTAGTTCTACGAGTTGTTTAGACTCGATGTTTGCCCCTCTTGGAATTCCTGCTCATAGCGTTTTAAAAAGTCTAGATAACGATCTTGAAAGATTTTAGGGGCAAACTGAGCGGCGTGAGTGCTGGCACACTCAGGGTTGAAAAGCTCCTGGTAGGCTTCGAACTTTTCTACAGCCTCCACTAAATCCGCTTCCGTTTGCGCACCGAAAAATAAACCAGTTCCGCTGTCTGGGTGTTGGCGAATGTCCCGCACCGTTTCCAAAGCTCCCCCACCTGCATAGGCAATCACTGGGGTGCCGCAAGCTTGTGCCTCGACTGGGGCAATGCCAAAATCCTCATGAGCGGCATAAACAAATGCTTTTGCCTGAGCCATATACTTTTCCACCACGTCGTCAGGTTGTGCCCCTAGCACCTGCACATTCGGTTGCGCCAATTTTTGGATCAGAGGAAGCTCTGGTCCTGTACCAATTACTACTAGGGGTCTCCTCAGTTGATTGAAAGCCCGCACGATTAAAGAGACTTGTTTATAACTCACCAACCGGGAAACAGTGAGGTAAAAATCTTGTTTTGAGGACAGAAAGGAAAATCGTTCGATATTCACTGGCGGGTAAATTACTGTTGCTGGGCGGCGGTAGCAGCGCCAGATGCGACGAGCTGTATTTTGAGAGTTGGCGATGAAGTAATCAACCCGATTTGCAGTCAATGCATCCCACTGGCGCATTTGGTGGAGCAGGTATCGCGTCAATAACCCTTGGGGACCATAACCCAGCTTGTGATCACGGAGGTAATCAAAGGTCAATTCCCAGGCAAAGCGCATAGGAGTATGGCAATAGCAAATGTGCAACTGCCTGGAACCAGTGAGAACTCCTTTGGCAACGGTATGGGAAGAAGAGAGAACCACATCATAAGCCCGCAAATCAAACTGTTCAATTGCTAGCGGCAACAAAGGTAGGTATTTCTGCACGCCGTTGCGAGCTTGCGGGAAGTGTTGGAGAAAAGATGTACCAATTTGACGGTTATAAAGATAGCTCGTAGGGTTGGTCGATTCAAAGTCGATCAGAGCATAGAGATCGGCATCAATGTGATTCAAGATTTCCCGCACCACCAGTTCTGAACCGCCAGTGGCTTTGGGCGTTAACCACTCATGGACAAGCGCATACTTCAAGGACACACCTAGCTTGAATGGACAGCAAAGTTTTCAAAACTACAGAGCTTAATCTAAAGTAAATTGTACGTGTAGGTGGGGTGGGCTCACCCTGTCATTACAGGCAAATTAAACGTTCAACAGATTAAAAGGCACAAAGTAGACACATGCGAATTCTAATTATGGGTGGCACCCGGTTCATTGGTGTTTACCTGACCCAGCTACTGGTGGAACAAGGACATGAAGTGGTGTTGTTTAATCGTGGCAATCGACCGGCACCTCTGGAGGGGCTGCTACAGATTAAGGGCGATCGCACTGACGCAGCTGAAATTAAGGATAAGTTAGCTCAAGAACATTTTGATGCCATCTTTGACAATAATGGTCGGGAATTAAGTGACACCCAACCCCTAGCCGAGATGTTTAAAGACCGGGTGCAGCACTTTGTCTACATGAGTTCGGCTGGAGTTTATCTGTCGTCCGGTCAGCTGCCCCACCGGGAGGGTGACCCGGTTGATCCAAAAAGCCGCCACCGGGGTAAACATGAAACGGAGGCTTATCTGAGCCAGATGGGATTGCCGTTTACCTCAATTCGCCCTACTTATATTTATGGTCCCCAGAACTATAACGAACTGGAAGGCTGGTTTTTCGACAGAATTGTGCGCGATCGCCCGCTCCCGATTCCTGGCAATGGATTACACATCACACAGATGGGTCATGTTAAAGATTTAGCCACAGCTATGTGTAATGTTTTGGGTTCCTCTCAAGCAGTCGGGCAGATTTATAACGTGTCAGGCGATCGCTACGTCACTTTTGATAGTTTGGCTCGTGCTTGTGCCGAGGCAGTGGGTAAGCCCGCTGAACAGTTGCAAATCGTCCATTACGACCCGAAAAAGTTCGATTTCGGTAAAAGCAAAGCATTTCCCCTAAGAACTCAGCACTTCTTTGCTTCAGTTAATAAAGCAATCACCGAACTAAGCTGGTATCCAAAATATGACCTGATCTCAGGGTTAAAAGACTCATTCCAGAATGATTACCTAGCCTCACAGAGCGATAAGGTTGAGGTAGATTTCTCCATGGATGATAAAATTCTCGCTTCAACCAGTTAAACTTTCTCCCCCCGCTCCCCCGCTCCCCTGCTCCCCTACTCCTCTGCTCCCCTGCGGCCACAAGTATATGACGCCCGAAACCAATGTAAAAATTACAGAAATCCAGAATGCGATTAGGGAGGGAATTCTCCAATCTGGTAAAGGGGCGATGAGAAGTGCGGTCGCGGTAATTTGACTTACAGTTTTTAGTTTGCCCCAGAAATTGGCTCCTACAACAGCTGTGCTACCGGTCAAACTTGGGGTGACACGCCAGCCTGCCACGCTCAACTCCCGCGCCAAGATTAAAAACACTCCCCACGCAGGAACTTGTCCCAATTCAATCAGCGCTAGTAGGGGAGCAAGTACCAACAACTTATCTACCAAGGGATCGAGAAACTTTCCTAGCTCGGTAACTTGGTCGAGCTTCCGGGCTAAGTAGCCATCCACCCAATCTGTTGCAGCGGCAATCAGAAAAATTGCTAAGCTCAGCCAGCGAGTTTTAGCAGTTGGGTTTTGCAAGCAATATAGTAGCACCGGCAATCCTAGTAGTCGGGAAAATGTAACCCAGTTAGCTAACGTCATAAGATTATCTGCATTATTAATAGAACACGGTTACAGTGAATAGCTAGTTTTGGCATAGTTAAGAGAATTTACTGAAGAAAGTACTGTAATTTGTACATCTTTAAGACATTATTTAGACATCCCTCAAGCATCTTTTATGCGATACTGTTTAAGAGTGTTGTCTTAAGCATGCAATATGTAATTGGCAGAATAGGCTGTTTGATTATATACGTATATACACGTAAGTATAGGGTAGTAGAGGGCTAAGTTGTCAAGTTTAATTGACATTTACTTACGTGTTATTACTATTTTGAAAGGGTATATAGGGAGCATATAATTGGTGTGTGATTTCTAAAAGTCAGGTGTTCACAAAGTAAATCTTATTAATTTTCTAAATGTAATTGAAGTTACTCAGCAGGCAAATAGCACAACCGGCTCATATTTAGAGAATATCAATTTTCCTGCTCTTTGTAATTCTATGTCTTTTTTATTGCACAACAGTTATGACGATGTATCAATCACCGCTTACCGCTGTTTTCGAGCCTGTAATAACTAAATTTCCGGCGTTACAGCCATCTCACCCCTCAACTTACTCAATTTTTAAGCGTTGCTTAGATATTGTGGGCAGCTTAATTGGATTGCTGATCCTGGCACTGGTGTATGTACCGATAGCGATCGCTATTAAGTGGGATAGCCCAGGACCAGTTTTCTACAGCCAAGAGCGTTATGGACTTCAAGGGCGCACATTTCGCGTCCGAAAGTTCCGCTCAATGGTTGTAAATGCTGACGAGTTAAAGACCCAGGTAACGAATGAAGCGTCAGGTTTGATTTTTAAAAATGAACGAGACCCACGAGTCACCCGAGTGGGTCGCTTTTTAAGAAGCACAAGCCTTGATGAACTGCCTCAGTTTTGGAATGTGCTGATGGATGAGATGAGCTTAGTGGGGACCCGTCCACCGACTGCCGATGAAGTAGCTCAATATAATGAGCGTCACTGGCAGAGGCTGAATGTCAAACCTGGTCTTACAGGCGAATGGCAGGTTTATGGTCGTTCTAGCATTAAAGATTTTGAAGAAGTGGTCAACCTCGACTTACGCTATCAAACTCAATGGCATCCATTTTACGATGTAGTTCTGATTGCTAAAACGATTTACGTGATTTTTGCGAGGATTGGGGCTTGCTGAAGAAAGAAAACTCAGCTTCCGTGCCGGTGTTGATGCCAGTTCCAAGCATGGGTCAGAATATCTTTCATTTCTGGATACTGAGGTTTCCAGCCCAAAGTTTTTCTAGCTCTGTCACTGCTACCGACGAGGCTTGGTGGATCACCGGGACGGCGATCGCTCTCTACCACCTTAATGTGCTGACCGGTTACCATTTCAGCCGTGTCAATCACTTGTTTAACAGAATAGCCATTGCCATTTCCTAAGTTGAAGACCGCTGTAGCGCCATTCTGCAACAGATATTCCAATCCCAGAACATGAGCTTTTGCTAGGTCATTAACGTGAATATAATCTCGGACACAAGTGCCATCAGGCGTTGGGTAATCAGTACCGAAGATTGAGACAGATTCGCGTTTGCCCAAAGCCGTCATCAGTACCAGCGGAATGAGATGTGTTTCCGGGTTATGATCCTCTCCGAGTAACCCATCTGGATCAGCACCAGCGGCATTGAAGTAGCGAAAGCATACAGACTTCAAACCGTAGGCAACATCAAAATCTGCCAGAATCCGCTCTACCATTAACTTGGTCATTCCATAGGGATTAATCGGATTCTGAGGATGATCTTCAGGGATAGGAACAGTATTGGGTATCCCGTAAGTAGCGCAAGTAGAAGAAAAAACAAATTGCTTAACCGAAGCTGCCAGCATCGCTTCTAGTAAAGTCACAGTGCCAATGACGTTGTTTCGGTAGTATTTGGCGGGATCGGTGACCGATTCTCCAACATAGGCATAAGCAGAAAAATGCATCACTGCTGCAATACTATGGGTAGCAAACAGCTCGTCGAGCAGCGCTCGATCATTGGTATCGCCAACAATTAGCTCTACCTGTGAAACCTTTTCTATCAAGTCTCGATGACCATACACCAGATTATCGAGAACAACCACTCCATAGCCAGCGCGTTTGAGTGCTAATACAGCATGGGAGCCAATATACCCTGCTCCGCCAGTAACCAAAATGGTGGGTTTTACAGGCATCATTCTTTCCGTCTTGTTAACTTTACAGTCTTTATACTCTAACAATTGCTAAACCTGCCTCAGTAGTAAACCGAGGATTTATGTTCTGGTAGAACAATTGCTAGACAACAAGTGCCGCTAAAATTTAGACGTGTTTGCCCAAGGGGAAGATTAGTTTCTATGGAACAGGGACCGGATCTGCGCGGACAATAACTTGGGTACCATCAGCGAGTTGGGCAACGAATCCGATTTGTCCGGCATCATTCAGCCCCTCTTGAAAGAAACCAACAGTTGTGACTGTGGAACCAAACAGAGAGTCGCCAGAGGCAATCACCTTGTTGGTCACTGGATTTGGTCCGGTGAAGATGCCTTCGCGGCCCCCGCTTAAGTTAGCCTCAAAGGCCACCCCTCCTACAGTATTAATCGAGGGAACACTGTTGAATATGACAAAAGAGCTACTAGAGGTAATACTGGATTGGGCAACCGTGGTGAAAGTGCCGCCTTTAGCAATGACAATGGATTCACTCGTTTGATCCTGCAAGCCAGCCCGAAAGGCCACTGCTCCCTCATTGTTAATCGAGGCACCTACAAAGTAGCGGAAAGGTCCTTCAGTATTGGCGATAGTAGTGATAGGACTAGGACCACTGTTCCTGGTGAAGATCCCACTACTGGTGTCATCTAGCGAAGCTGCAAAGGCTACCTTATTACTGTCATTAATGGAGAAGGAACTAAAGTTGGCGAATCTGCCGAAATCGTTAACAATTACGGAGATAAGATCGCCACTGCCGGTGTAAATCCCGTTGACTACGTCACTCTGCGCACCATTAAAAGCTACTTTGCCTAGATTGTTGATGGAGGGGGAACCGGAGTAGAAGCTGGTATAGGGGCCGCTGCTGTCCGCGATGGTGGTAAGTGCTCCACCAGTGCTGGTGAAGAGACCTATAAATAAGGGAGACTCTAATCTCTGGTAAGCGGCAATGAAGGCCACTCTGCCACTATCGTTGATGGAAGGGCCAGAGAAAACCACAGGGCCACTGCTGCTGAGGGGAAAGTCGCTGGTGGTGGCGATTGTTGTGGTTGGTCCACCGCTACCCGTAAAGACGCCTTCGCCTCCCGTATCTAAACCAGCTTCAAAGGCCACCTTTCCCTGATTGTTAATGGAGGGAGACTGAAAGAAGCTAAATTGACCCTTGGTGTCAGAGATCTTTTTAAAGGTGTAGGTGGTAGCCGCAGCCTCTCCACTTGCTACCAAGCTGATAAACAGACCTATTACTGCTGCCGGAACGGTTATGGGGAGTTTCATTTGGCTTTCCTAGGCGAGCCTTGATCACCTCTTAGCAATGGAGCGCCATTGAACTATTTCAGCTAAAAAGCTTGCCTTTTCCTAGTTGCTATTCCTAGAAATTATAAACCTAAAGTGTTGGTGCGATAAATGAAGCTAATAAAAAATAATATCTAGACAGTGAGTTGTCAGTTGCAATTGACCAATAACCACTGATAAAACTCCCATTTTTATCAGCTTAGTCTCACATTTAAACAAGAAGCTGTTAGCAAAAGCTACGATAAAACACTGAATATATTTTAAAACCCTCGCCCAAACATGCGCAAAACTACTCAAACATTTTGGCGCGAGCGAGAAGCCTCCAGGAAAAGTTATGTAAAAAC